>Ga0193953_1000277_pt1 | contig 29045 bp, 31 predicted proteins | sample BB_4_MG_FD_140325 | JGI IMG/M metagenome (GOLD analysis project Ga0193953, IMG submission 140325) | Microbial mat bacterial communities from the Broadkill River, Lewes, Delaware, United States - BB_4_MG | ecosystem: Environmental > Aquatic > Freshwater > River > Microbial mats | place: USA...
CAATCTCACTAACTATGTGATCATTTCTACTGGTTAAAACAACCAACTACGGCGTTATTTATTTAATAATTAGAACAACTAGTTATTAAAATAAATGCCTTGTATTTGGCTGTTTTTCCTGCGTATAAAGTAGATCACCTAATTAATGAAACTGGTATAAAAAAGCGATATATTAAATAGTAATTTTTAGATAAATATTCGTTAGTGTAATTATTTGATGCTACCCAAGAAAAAAGGTTACAACTTTTTAAAAGAACATATTATTGAAAATCGGTCTGCTTAGATTAGTAAACTCGCCATTATTCAACAATATGCTTTTTATAGTAGGTTATCGCTAATTAAGTGTATTGACTATTCAGTTTCAGTTTCAGTTTCAGTTTCAGTTTCACATTAGCTTAATTTAACTATAAGGCCAAACCCAATCATTAACTTCGGGTAAGTCTACGCCATGTTCATGGGCGTATTGGCAGCATTCAATTTGACGGTCTCTAAACAATTGTTTTGCATGTGCTCCAGCCACTTTCAAGCTAGGTACACGGTTAATCACATCTATGGCAAGACTAAATCTGTCAATTTGATTTTCAATCGCCAACTCAAGCGGTGTGTTTATATTGCCTTTTTCTTTATAGCCACGTACATGCAGGTTTTTATGATTATTGCGTTTATAGGCTAACCGATGGATTAACCAAGGGTATCCATGAAAGTTAAAAATTATGGGCTTATCTAAAGTAAATAAACTATCAAAATCATTATCAGATAAACCATGGGGATGCTCTGTTTCACTTGTTAAACGAAACAAATCCACCACATTAATAAAACGCACTTTTAATTGTGGAAAATGCTCTCTTAGTAAGGCTGTTGCTGCTAACGCTTCTTTCGTTGGTATATCGCCGCATCCTACCATGACAACATCAGGCTCATGACCTTGGTCATTACTTGCCCAGCTCCATATTCCCAAACCCTTAGTACAATGCTTAATGGCACTATCCATATCAAGGTATTGTACATGTGATTGCTTATCACAAACAATCACATTGATATCATTCTCACTACGCAAGCAATGATTTGCTGTTGAAAGTAAGCAATTAACATCAGGCGGCAGATATATTCGGGTAACGTCGGGATTTTTATTAACAACAAGATCTAAAAAACCGGGATCTTGATGCGTAAAGCCATTGTGATCTTGACGCCAAACGGTAGAAGTAATTAATAAATTAATAGATGAAATAGGTGCGCGCCAAGACAATTTTTCGCTGATAGCCAACCATTTCGCATGTTGGTTAAACATAGAGTCAATTACATGCACAAAAGCCTCATAGGTAGCAAAAAAACCATGTCGTCCAGTTAGCACATAACCTTCAAACCATCCTTCAAGCGTATGCTCAGATAACATTTCTAAAACACGACCATCAGGACTCAGTTCTCCACCATTATCATCTTCAGGTAAATATTCAGATAACCATAACTTTTTACTGACTTCATAAATGGCTTCTAATTTATTTGATGATGTTTCGTCTGGTCCAAACACTCGAAAATTATCATGATTCATCCGCATAATATCACGTAACATTTCACCTAACGGTCTAGTGTTCATTGCATTGGTTTGCGCAGGTTTATCTACTTTTGCGGCATAGTTTTGAAAATCGGGCATCCGTAAATTTCGTTTTATTAAACCGCCATTCGCATGAAGATTAGCACTCATACGTCGTAAGCCTTTGGGTGCTAGTGCCTCTAATTCAGGCATTAACCGTCCCGTTTTATTAAATAAGCTATCGGGCTGATAGCTTTTTAACCATTGTTCTAACATTGCAAATTGTTCTGTATCAGAAAGTACTCCTGTTAAAGGCACTTGATGCGCACGCCAAAACCCTTCTATTTTATTGCCATTAACCTCTTTTGGTCCTGTCCAACCTTTAGGAGAACGTAAAATGATCATTGGCCAATGCACACGTGATGCTTTACCTGATGTGCGTGCCTCTTTTTGATGAGCACGAATGTCTTTAATGCAATTTTCCATTACCTCTGCCATGCTTTGATGCATCAGTGTTGGATCATTCCCTTCGACAAAGTAGGGTTTCCAGCCATACCCAATAAATAAGGCTTCAAGCTCGTCGTGTGGAATTCGTGACAATAATGTTGGATTATTTATCTTGTAACCATTCAAATGTAAAATAGGTAAAACTGCCCCATCACGAATAGGGTTAATGAATTTACTTGAATGCCAAGACGTTGCTAAAGGCCCTGTCTCCGCCTCACCGTCTCCCACAGCAACTGTTACAATTAAATCTGGGTTGTCGAATGCCGCACCAAAGGCATGAGATATACTATAACCAAGTTCACCTCCCTCATGAATAGAGCCCGGTAGTTCAGGAGTACAATGACTACCAATCCCTCCTGGAAATGAAAACTGTTTAAAAAGTCGTTTCATGCCAGTAATGTCTAAACTCACATCAGGATAAATTTCGGAATAAGTTCCTTCTAAGTACACAGGTGCTAATACACCTGGCGCCCCATGTCCTGGCCCTGCAAGAAATATGGCATCAAGGTCATATTTGTTGATAAGCCTATTCATGTGAATATACATAAAGGACAACCCAGGACTAGCGCCCCAATGCCCTAAAAGCCTTTTTTTAATATGTTCTTGGGCTAAAGGTTGCTGTAATAAAGGGTTGTCTTGAAGGAAGATCATGCCTGCGGCAATATAATTACAAGCTTGCCAATAAGCGTTAAGTTGATGTAATTCATTGTCTGAAAGTGGATTAGTATTTTGCTTTACTTTATTCAAAATTTCCATTTAAACACCACACATTATAATTTTCTATTCATTTAACAATACGACATAATCACTCGTAAATCATCTATTATATGCATGATGTGTGCGTTTATTTTTTAAGCGTTATAGAGCTAGTTTCTGTCCATATTTCATTGTTATTAGCATGGTTAAGCAAATTAAAATACAGGTAAAGAAAAACATCCTATTACTTGAAAATAATTCACACAAATAACATTAAGCAGACTTAAATTTTATTACCTCGGTAAATAAAAAATCATAATGACACAAAAAATAACAATAGCCCAAAACACTTTAACAAAAAACTTAATTTTACTGCGTTTACTGTGTGGATGTTTTACTGGCAATGCCATACCACAATGTTGGCAGTGGCTATCAGTCGCTTTATTTTTACCCTGACAATAAAGGCACTTTTTCACTTCTTCATTCATCCTAAATTCCTTATTGAGAGGTCAATTGATGATATAACTGAGGCAAACGTAAAGGTAATTGTTCTGGTCTTAAAATAACAGTAAAACCATCAGCCCCAAAAAGATAAGGTAGGTATTCTTGTGCATCTGTATCTATAGTTATACAAAAAGGTTTTATACCAAGGCGTTTCGCTTCGTTAATAGCATTATGAGTATCTTCTATACCAAAACGACCTTCATAGTGATCAATGTCATTAGGTTTACCATCAGTTAAAATGAGCAGTAATTTTTCACTACTTTTTTGCTCATTAATAACTTGCGTTGCTTGTCGTATGGCTGCTCCCATACGGGTATAAAACCCTGGTTTAATTGCTTGAATGCGCCCTCTAACGTGATCAGTGTAATTTTCATTGAAGTTTTTAAGCATTGTAAAACGAACATTGTGTCGTTTCACAGACGAAAAACCATACATAGCAAAATTGTCGCCTACTGATTGAAGTGCCTCACCAAATAATAATAAACTGTCTTGTACAACATCAATAACACGGTTGTCATTATCTAAGTGTGCATCGGTCGACATGGATAAATCTGCCAGCAATAAACAAGATAAATCACGATTATTACCCCGAAAAGATCTAAATAAGCCTTTTTCAGCACTCGGGGTTATTTTACTTTCTACATGAAAGTCTAACCAAGCACTTAAATCAATTTCTTCACCTTGAGGCTGGGCTTTTAACCAATATCGCACACTGCGTAATTGTTCAAATTGTGCTTGAATAAGTTTTGATATTTTTTGTAAACGTACAGGTAGTTTCTCAGCTTTAGCATCTTTTGGTAGCATTGGCTGAAGTAAGCACCGGTCTTCTTCTAAGGTTTGCTTTTTATAATTCCATTCAGGTAATTTTATTCCCTCACCTAGAGGAATATCGTCTTCTGAAGCTGATGGTAAATCAAGATCGATTTTAATCTGCCCACTTCTTTGTTGTTCTTGCTGTTTTGCTAATGTAATTTTATCAAGATCTTCTACCGTGCCTGACATATCTTCGTCATCTTCGCTATCGTCACAACCACGATCAAGTTTTGAAAATTCACTCCAAGAAAACAAACTTTCAAGACGAAAAATCATCATGCCATTACGTTCATCAGGCGAATCGACACGCTCTGCTTCTTTGCGACTAGTTTGAGATTTTTTTACTGAATTTTTTTTCTCGGCTTCATCCTCTCCTTCACCTTCAACTTCTTGATATTCTGACATTAATACATCATCTGAAGAAGATGATGGATAAAGCCACAAATAAACTGCTTTAGGGGCAAAATTCACCATAGGGAATTCAGTGACGGAACCCGGTGTTAAAATGGCATTAATAATGGCTTGTTCCATTTCTTTTTCAGCATTGGGCAATGTGTTTACATCGGGTCTACTTGCCACAAAAGCTTGTGCTAATCGTGTATAGCGGTTACGTAATGCAGGAAATTTTTTTAAAACATCAACTACTAAGAGTTGATTATCTGTCGCCCAATGTGAAAAGCAACCAGTATGCTGCGAAGCTAAAACCGCTAACCAAATATATAAATCATAATTTAAAGATTTGTCATTAAATAGGGCAAGTGATTCAGGTAAACGTAAACTTTCTTCATCTTGCCAAGCTAAGCTAACCAGTTGTGTATCACCAGAGATTTTTTGCAGAAAACTTCTACGGCTTAAATATTCTCGTCCTGTAGCAGCCTCAATGCGCTTAACAGCATGACCACCCAAAGCACGAAAGATCATACCTACTGATTTGTTCACTTCATCAAAAGATACTCGTGCATGATCAAATTCAGGGTTTGCCTTTCGCGTAATATATTTGTGCCACAGGCCACCAACCCATTCTTCCATAACCCTAAAACCATTTAATTAATAAGTAATATCACGATTGTATCAAATGATCTCATTCTGTGTGTGATTTGGGTCAAGATTAATATAGTACATAGTATGTATTTAAGAGAAAATTAAAAAATCGGCAGTTTATGTGCCATAGCACGTGCTAAATTAAACATACCAACCAATACAAAACAGGCATGCAAGGTGACAAAATAAAAAACAGTAATCATAATTGAGACATCAAACTGGTCTGAAAAGAAAATATAAAAAATAGGCGCTACCCCCAACATTAAACCTGCTAATGCTGACACTTGAATACTGCGAATCAAGTGTATTTTATTATAATTTGAAATTTTTTTTGATTTAGCACCATTTAACTTACTTTGAAAAAGGTAATACACAAGAAGCAAAAAACTTCCTAATGGAATAAGAAGTAAATTAGATAAATAAAGCGATTGATAAATAATAGCTGGCTTGTTGTCTTCATTGGATTTCATGTTTATTTACCCCATAGATTTAAACCGAATAAAGAACTTATACCAAATATATAATGCCTATTATAATAGGAAGTACAATAACATAACCTAATAATAATCGTCGCCACAGTTTAGGCGCATGTTTAAGCTCCATAAAAACATCAATTATTTGCTGGCCTTTTAAAAAAACAATAAATAAAACAACACCAATAAACAAGCTTTTTTGCGCATTAAACAATTCAAATATTGTACCTACATAAACAGAAAGGATAGTTAAAGCTAGTAGCCAAAGCCAACTTAACGTATTTTTTTTATTCATATTAATTGATGACATCAGCGTTAAATCACATAAATTAAAGGAAATAATATAATCCAAAGCATATCAACCATGTGCCAATAACTTGCACCTGATTCAAACCCTGAAATATTACTTGCGTTATATTCGTTTTTAGCTGCTTTTATCGCAACAAAAACAAGAATTACCATACCTAACAACACGTGCATTAAATGAAAAAAAGTAATCATAAAATACAGCGTGAAAAAGGTATTAGTTTCAATACCAATACCCTGTTCAAATAAAGATAAATATTCCCATATTTTTACGCCGATGTAGATGCAAGCGACTAACTTAGCAATAATCAATAATTTAGTTGCTTGCATTCCCCTACCTTGATGCATTTTTGCTAACGCAAGCGCAACAAAATAACTGCTGGTAATAAGTGTAAGCGTATTAATAAGGCCAGATGTTTGATGTAACTTTGCCTTTCCTTGGGTAAAAATTTCAGGGTTTAATTGTTCAGAAACAGCAAAGCCAATAAATAAAATAGCAAACACTGTTAATTCAGCTAAAATAAAAAACCACATTGCTAAATCACCCGGTAGACGATTTAGCAACAATGAAGATTGGTTTATTTCAATTTCAGAAGATAGTGCATCAGCACTGATTGTTTTATTCAAAGGTAACTCCGGCCATTAGCCACTTCACATAGTTTAGTTATTCATCAAAATAAATTTTAGCAACATCCATCAACGCTTTCACTGTTTGAGGGTCATCTGATAGCGGCTCAGCTAAACAGCAGCGACAAACATCTAAAACATTCATACCTGTGCTTATCATACGGGCTGCGTATATTAACAAACGAGTTGAAGCAACTTCATCTAAATCATTTTGTTCTAATTTTCGAAGTGCACCAGCTAACTCCACTAATTTAAATGCTAAATGGGCATCAACACCAGTTTCATTAATGAGTATTTGTTGTTCAACTTCCACCGTAGGATAGTCAAAACGTAACGCAACAAAGCGTTGTCTGGTACTTGGTTTCATTCCTTTAAGTAAATTTTGATACCCTGGATTATATGATACAACCAACATAAAACCTGGGGCAGCTTCAAGTAATTCACCTGTTCTTTCTAGTGGCAGCACACGTCTATCATCAGCTAAAGGGTGTAACACAACAGTTGTATCTTTTCGTGCTTCTACTACTTCATCTAAATAACAAATACCGCCTTCTCGCACCGCTCGGGTTAATGGGCCATCTTGCCAATAAGTTCCCTCTGGACCAATCAAATGACGACCAACTAAATCAGCAGCCGTTAAATCATCATGACAAGCTACGGTATATAATGGTTTATTTAATTTTGCAGCCATATGGGCAATAAAACGTGTTTTACCACACCCTGTAGGCCCCTTAATTAGAACGGGTAGCTGATGTTCAAAGGCGTGATTGAACAATGTGATTTCATTACCTTGTTCTTGGTAGAAAGGCGCTTTAGTTGTCATAGTCATTAGTTAACTCAATAAAAATTCTTGTGGGTAAAATACCTCAGCAATCACTAAAGTTCAAATCAGATCGGCAGCTTAATTGATAAGGATCATTGAAAGGTGAAAGTTAGCTTATTTCTACAAGATATAAGCTTTAACTTTTAAAGTTAAGAAAGTTTAGTTAAAATCAATGTATAAGCACCTTCCTTTAAAATAGTTGTAATATGCACGCAATTTTTGAATACATCCCCTTAGTCATTTTTTTTATTGTCAGTAAATTTGTTGATATTTATTGGGCTACAGCCTCATTAATAGTCACTTCTGCGTTACAGATACTATATTATTATGTAAAAAAAGAAAAAGTACCTACTCGTAATTGGATATTTTTTGGTTTAATTGTTGTTTTTGGCGGACTGACTATTTTTTTACATGATGATGCTTTTATTAAATGGAAAGTTACGATAATCAATGAAATATTCGCCTTAACATTACTTATTAGTTACTACGCTTTCAAGAAAAATATTATTAAACAATTTCTTTCAGAATCAATATCTCTACCTGACTCTATTTGGGTTAAGTTAAACCTTGCGTGGGCAATTTTCTTTGCTTTTTGTGGCGCATTAAACTGGTATATTGCTTTTAATTTTGCTTTAGAAACCTGGGTAAACTTTAAAGTATTTGGACTCACAGGCCTTATGTTTGCCTTTTCAATTATCACAATATTATCTTTAAGTAAGTATATGACTAATGACAGTGATAACATCAGCGATGCAATTGAAGACAGTGTTGAGATAACTTCAAATGTAATAAGCAAACCCCAACATAATAAAGACAATGACAAAATATAGGAAAACTCATGTTATATGTAATTTACAGTGAAGATGTTACCAACAGCTTAAAAAAGAGACTATCTGTAAGAGAGCATCACTTGGCTCGTTTAACTGCCTTACAAAATGAAGGTAGATTATTCGTTGCTGGCCCTTGCCCTGCTATTGATAGTAATGATCCAGGTGAAGCTGGCTTTACTGGTTCTTTAATTATTGCGGAATTTAATGACTTAGCTCAAGCACAAGCATGGGCTGACGAAGATCCCTATATTGCCGCAGGTGTTTATGAAAAAGTTATCGTTAAACCCTATAAAAAAGTCCTTCCTGCTTAATATTAATGCAATAAAAATTAATACTATAAAAATTCATGTGTAAGCTATTCGCCTAACTTTTTATATTTAACATTATCAACTATGCTATTAGCAGGTTAAAAATGCTAATAGCAGCATGAACATTTCCCTATTTTTCAGTAATAAGCATATGACAAATAAAATATTATTATTAAGTGTTTTTATTATTTCACAATACCTATTATCACCCATTGTATTTGCTCAAAATTCAGTAGACGAATGTAAAAAAATGTCTGCAACACCAAAGAACCAATCTCGTTGTTTGGATAATATAAAAGCAGAGCTTGACCGAAAGTTACAAACATGGGTAAACAACCATGTTTTTAATTTAGAAGAAAAGGCGTTATCAACAGGGCGCTACGCTGCATTAAAAATGTTTAAACGATCACAAAACGATTTTATTACTTTTCGTGACAATGACTGTCGATGGCAATATCTTGCCATATCTCCGGGTAAAGGAGCCGAGTTAGCATATAAAAAATGTTATATTGATGTAACACAAAGTCGTATAGATGAATTAAGTAAAATTCCTTAAAAGCATTGTTGATTGTTACAAAGAAATAGTATTAATCTTGCTTACTCATTTGAGTTTGAGCCTGCTCTATTTCTTGCTCTACGCTTTCCTCATCACTTAGCAATACAGCTAGCCAACGCCCGCCCTGTGAACTTTCAAAACCAATTTTTAATATCATGGTTAAAGGCACACTTAACAACATCCCTACAGTTCCTAATAACCATCCCCAAAAAATTAAAGATAAAAATACCACAAGGGTAGATAAACCAAGACCTTTTCCTAAATACCTTGGCTCAACCATATTGCCCATAATCATGTTAATAGCAACATAACCTAAACCAATAAAGCCAGCCTCGGCTAAACCTAGCTGTAAAGCAGCAAGCATTACCGCAGGTACGGCCGCAATAATAGAGCCAATATTAGGAATGTAATTTAACAGAAAAGCAAACACGCCCCACAATAAATAAAAATCTAAACCAAAAATCCAAAGCATAAGAGATACAATACAACCTGTCGCAATGCTTACCATAGTTTTGATAGCAATATAATGATTAACTGATTCCAAAAAACGTTCAATTTGTTTTAAACGCATTTCAGGGTCGTCTAGTGCAAAATGTAACTTAAGCGGAAAAGAAGATGCTTCAAAAAGCATAAAAATAACCGTGAGTATAATCAAAAATAGGTTTGCCATTACCGAACCAAAACCACTAAGCATATTAGCTGCCATGCCCATGGCTGCTGCTGGGTCAAAATATTCAAGTAATATAGCTGAGGATATTTGGATATTATAGCTAGCGAGAAAATTTGTAATCCAAGTAAATTGTTCTCTAAATTGCAATCGGTAAACAGGGATAAGTTCAGATAATTCGTTTAATGATTTACCAACTAAACCAGCTAAAGATAACGCTATTGTGACAAAAATAACAATAACTAAAATGACAGAAATCGCTTTAGGAATTTTAAACTGACTGGCTTTAGCCACAAGTGGGTTACAAATGATAGCGATAAACAAAGATAATAAAAATGGCACCAAAATATGTGCTGCAGTTTTGATGCCTGCGAATATGATAAATATAGCCGCAACAGTAACAAAACCTTTTACTAAAGAGCTATTTTTAGCTAGTGAACCCATGAAAATTAATCCTTACGTGTTTATCACACCAATATACCTGAAATCCATAGTATTCACTAGCTAGTAAAGTTGACTTTACTTATACAAATTAACTTATGTAACCTTCCTTAATAAACCTTGCGTATTTTGTTGCATGGTTTGCGCAACCATAAGATAACCAATACTGGCAACAAACATTGCACCACTTGCTGGACCAAGTAGCCATATATAGGGATGCAATCTTCCATCAAGATTAAAAAGTTGCTGCTGTATAATCAACAAAGTAATATCACTAACAATTGCGGCAACCAAACCAGAAATAGCACCTAACAATAAAAATTCATATAGTGTCGCTAACTTTATTAAACGCCCTTTAGCACCCAATGTACGCAATATCACAACTTCTTGCATACGTTCAGCCAAGCTCGCTTGCACCTGAGAAATAAGCACTAAAGCACCACTGATCAATACAATAAATAAGACAAAGCCAATAGCTAAAGTGACCTGTGAAATGATTGACTGGGCTTGTTTCATTTGCGCTTTAATATCTATCATACTAACTGTTGGGTAACGTTGTAATAGTTGACTAATATCTTTAATATTTTTTTCATGTAACTGCGCAGCACTAAAATAAGTAACGGGCACCTTTCCTGCCATATTAGGACTTAAAATCATCACAAAATTTGGCTTGATGTTTCCCCAATTCACTCGTCGAAAACTTGTCACTTTCACATCAAATTTTTGTTCATTCACTAAAATAGTTAATGTATCTCCTAACGTTAAATCTAAGTCATTTTTCCAGCCTTCAAATACCGAGACTTCGATTACATCGCTATCTTCACCTACCTTTTCATTGGTATCAGAGAACCATTCGCCTTCTGTTATTTCATTACCTTCGGGTAAAGTATCTAACCAAGTTAAATTAGGTTCTCGCCTTACTCCTTTCCGCGCATCTTTAGCATTTTCCTCACCTTCTTGTTTTGACATTCGTCGAGCAAATTCTTCACCATTAACGGCATCAATTCTGCCATTAAAAACAGGATAGAAATCTTCGTGTATAATGCCTTTATCTTCAAAAAATTGCTTTATAGGATCCACTTCTGCTTTAGCAATATTAATAATATACATATTCGGTGCATCTGCTGGTATTTGCATTTGCCAATCTGAAATCATGTCATTTTTTAATACGACTAAAAACAACATAAGTTTGATTGCTAAAGCAAAACTGATCAGTTGAATAGCATTTGCATTCGCTCTTTTTTGTAACGTTGCAATTGCTAAAGACCAGCTTGTACCAGGTCTAAGTCCTAATCGACGTCCTGCAGAGAAAAACACTCTTGAAAGCCCAAACAAAAGAACAATGACTAATAAAGTTGAACCGAACAATATTAGTGTTGTGATCATTTCTCCACTAAATAACCACATCAAAACAAAAATGGTAAGTAATGATAACGTAATATGAATACGGCTTAATGCTAATGAATCGCCCAAGTTACGACGTAATACGCGTAGCGGTGGAATATCAAATAAATCTAACAAAGGTTTTAGCGAAAACATTAAGGCACACACAAGGCCAACAAAGCATGATAACAACCAAGGCCGAATACCAGATGGTGGTAACTCTGTTCCCATAAATTTGGCTAAATATCCGCTCCCAATATATTGCAGTAAAAAACCGATAGCTAAGCCAATAGCGATAGAAAACAATGTGACTAAGCTCAAATGAAGTAAATAAATATTTCGAATAGTGGTACGACTGCCACCTAACGTTTTCATCATAGCAACAGGGTCATACTGCCGTTCACAATAACGTTTAGCAGATACAGCCATCGCTACAGCGGCTAACATAATGCCAAATAAACCAGCTAACAGCAAAAAGCGCTCTGCCCGTTCTAAATTATTTCCTAACGGTGATTGTCTGTCTTTAATGCCTTCCCAGTTTTGATTATTTTTAAGTTGTGGTTTTAACCAAGCATAATAATTTTTAATTTCCTGCTCTGTGCCAGCAAAGAGTAATCGATGAAACACCCTACTGCCAGCTTGAACTGCTTTTGTTATCGCAATATCGTCATAGTTAAGTAATACACGTTTATTACCTGACAACGAAAAAAAAGGGGCGTCTGGCTCGCTAACCAACACTTTACTAATTAAAAACGTTCCAGCGCCAAGCTCGACTTTATCGCCAACACTGACATTAAGAGGATAAAACAGCCCTTCACTTAACCAAACAGAACCAGATTCAGGTCCACTATCAACTTCATATGCTTGGCCTGATAAACTATCTTTAATAGTGATTTCCCCCCGTAAAGGGTAAGACTGAGTAGTAGCTTTTACCGCGCCTAAAACTAACGCATCATTGGCAAATAGCATGGTATCAAAAAACAACATCTGCGCTGTTTTAAGGCCTTGTTCTTGTGCTTTATTAAGTATTTCAGGTTCGAAAGCATGGTTACTTGAAAGCCGCCTATCTGCCGCAATAAAATCACTACTTTTTTGTTCAATATTCAAACCAATGCGTTCGGTTATTGACGATAAACTAAACACGGTTAGCACAGCGAGGGCGATAGCAGCAAAAATAATTGTTAACTCACCGCGTCTAAGCTCACGTGTAAACAACTTTAGTGCTAAATTAACCCACATGAGTAGCATCCCCATTACTAATTTTTTCAAGCTGCCCACCTTCAATATGAAGAATAGACTGACATTGTTTCGCTAACTGCTCGTCATGCGTTACTAAAACTAGGGTTGTGCCATTTTGTTTATTTAAATCAAATAACAATTTTTCAATTAAATGACCATTTTTACTATCAAGATTTGCAGACGGTTCGTCAGCAAAAAGTATTTTAGGGGAACCAATAAATGCACGCGCAATAGCTACTCGCTGCTGCTCTCCTCCAGACAGTTGTGAAGGGTAATGTGATAATCTACTTGAAAGCCCTACTTTTTCTAATAAGGTTAATGCTTGTTCTTTAGCATCTTGCCTGCCTGCAAGTTCGGCAGGCAACATAACATTTTCAAGGGCGGTTAAGCTTTGCACTAACATAAAAGATTGAAAAACAAAGCCTACTTTTTCTGCCCTAATTCGTGCTCTATCTTCTTCATTAAGGGTACTTAACGCATCACCGTCTAAATAAATTTCACCTTCACTAGCCACATCTAACCCAGCTAATAAACTCAATAATGTTGATTTGCCTGAGCCAGAAGCTCCAACAATAGCAATAGATTCACCAGACTTGACAGAAAAGTTAATATCGCTAAGGATAGTAAGACTGCCTTCATACGTATTTACACGTTTGCTTAATCCTAAAACTCGAATAACATTCAACTGAGAAAGTACTGACATGACACGTTTTTTCCTATATTTAGCTTTTATAATCACACTAATTTGCTTCTCGTTTACAACATTAGCTAAAGATAAAATATTACTTATTGGTGATAGCTTAAGTGCAGGCTATGGATTAGAGCAAGCACAAGCTTGGGTTCATTTGTTACAAAATAAGTATGATGAAAACGATACTGATATTCTTTTAATCAATACCGCTATTAGCGGACAAACCACTGATAATGCATTATTAAAAATAGATACATGGCTTAAAACATACCAACCTACTCATGTATTAATTGAACTTGGCGGTAATGACGGTATCCGAGGGTTTCCAATTTCATTATTACAAAAACATTTAACCGAGCTAGTTACTAAAAGTCAAGCACAAGGCGCAAAAGTGGCTTTAATGGCGATTCAAATCCCACCTAATTTAGGGGTTAGGTATACAACAATGTTTGTTGACAGTTACCATAAAGTTGCAAAAGCAACGGGAGCCTATATTATGCCCTACTTTATGACTCAAATTGCAATAGATGCAGACTTAATGCAAAACGATAACTTGCACCCAAACGCAAAAGCCCAACCTATTATTAGAGATTTTATGTACCAAGAAATTAATACATGGTTGAAAAATTAAAGTGATAATAATATAAAAAAAAGCAACTTAATGGTATGCTAAGCAACTAAATTTTATAGTTTAAATGGTTACAGCTTGCTATTTAAAAATAAACTTTTCCTTAACATGCACATACATTTTCGCAACATATCAGAGCCTAATTATGGATTTTATTTGGATTTTTTTTGCTTTTCTTTGTGGCCTAGCAGCCAAATCAAGTTCTTTCCCCCCCTCTATTGGTTATCTCTTAGCTGGTTTTGCATTAAATTTCTTTGGTTATCAAGCTGATGATAGCTTATCTATTTTAAGTAATTTAGGCATTACCTTGATGCTATTCACTATTGGTTTAAAGCTTAATGTGAGCAGTTTATTCAAGCAAGAGGTTTGGTTAACAAGCTCACTTCATACCATTAGTTGGCTAATTGTAACCATTATTATTATTAAATTACTAGCGATATCTGCACTGAGTTATTTTTCAGGGTTAGATGTATTTACCGCAGGCCTTATTGCCTTTGCATTGAGTTTTAGTAGTACTGTATGTGTTATTAAATTATTAGAAGAGAATGGCGAAATGCGTACTCGTCATGGAAAATTGGCCGTTGGTATATTAGTAATACAAGACATTGTAGCTGTTAGCTTTTTAGTATTTGCTACAGGTAAAACACCTTCAATTTGGGCTTTAGCATTATTACTTTTATTTGTCTTAAAACCTTTAATTAATAAAATTATAGACCACGTGGGACATGGTGAATTATTACCATTAGCAGGTTTTTTTATTGCATTAGGCAGTTATGAATTATTTGAATTAGTCAATATCAAGGGTGATTTAGGTGCATTAATTATTGGCATGTTCCTTTCTTCACATGCTAAATCAACTGAAATAAATAAATCATTATTAAGTTTTAAAGATCTGTTTCTTATCGGTTTCTTTTTATCTATCGGCTTCAGCGCAATTCCTACTTTAGAGATGCTAGGTTTAGCCATATTACTTGTTTTGATTATCCCTATCAAATTTACCTTATTTTTCGGCATATTAAGTCTATTAAAAATTCGTTGTAGAGCCGCTTATTTATCTGCTTTAGCGTTAAGTAATTTTAGTGAATTTGGGTTAATAGTTGCTGCTATTAGTGTCGCTAATGGCTGGTTAAGTAATGAATGGCTTGTTATTTTGGCATTAGCCGTTTCAATGTCATTTATTCTGACTACTGTTTCATATCGTTATGCCCACACCTTTTTTGCACACACTAAAGGGTTTTTTCATCAATTTGAACGTCAACAACCTCTGGCTGAGGATATTTTCTGTCAACCCTCTAAAGCTCCTATTGTTATTATAGGATTAGGTCGTGTAGGTTTGGGAGCTTATAAAGCAATAACAGAGCATGGTGACAAACTTGTTTGGGGGTTAGATGCGGAGCCTGAAAAAGTGGCTTGGTTAGCAGAACAAGGCATAGAAGCTTATAACGGTGATGCTGAGGATGCTTTTTTTTGGGAGCGTATAAACTTATCTAACATTCACCTTGTTTTACTCGCTCTTCCCAAAGTGATTGATAGCATGAGTATAACCGACCAGTTAAGGTCTGCTGGCTACCGAGGTAAAATAGCGGCAATAGCACGCTACGATGATGAACGTCTGCAATTAGAAGAATTCGGAATTGACAAAGTGTTTAACTTTTACAATGAAGCGGGTGTTGGTTTTGCAGATGAAAGTATGGCATTGATAGAAGATAGTAGTATTAAAGCCTAAAAACACCTTGTGCATAACCTGTGACAAACCTATTAACAAAACATGTTAAAGTTGTTGAAAAATATTTCATAAAAACATAAATTGTAAAAAACAACCTAAAAAAACCTTTTTATTCAACAGACTAAAAAACAAACAAAAATAATTAGCGTTAATGTAATTTTACACTACACTTAATTGTTACAAGGACTCACTCTTTAATATATAGAGTTTGTGTGAACCGAGTAATTATTGCGATGTTACTGTAAATATTTTATGAATAATACCATCGCTAATATATTACGAGTAGCAGTAGCCGGTAATCACCATATTTCCTCTCTATGCATTTTGCAATAGAGAAATGCTCGCAGCAACCTAGCTTAATATAAATATATTAAGTTAATTAATCAGTATTGAAAATTGAATAGCGCACGGCTCAAACCCCTTTGAGCCATTCCTTTAAGCCCAAATTTATCGTTTGGGCTTTTTTTTCATAAAATATCTATAACTTAAACAAGCGGTTAAAGTTATCGGTTGATAACTTAGCAATGTCTTCAACTGATTGACCGCGAATGCTGGCCAAGTGCTTAGCAACTTCAACCACATAAGCAGGTTGATTTTCTTTACCTCGATGCGGAACAGGCGCAAGGTATGGTGCATCGGTTTCAATTAAAAACTTATCATCAGGCACAAGCTTAGCAACTTCTCTTAATTCTTTTGCATTTTTAAACGTTACAATACCAGAAAAAGAAATATAAAAACCTAGTGCTATTGCCTGCTCAGCCATTTCCCAAGATTCAGTAAAACAGTGCAAAATGCCGCCTACTTTACTTGCTTCCTCTGCGCGTAACATATCAAGCGTATCTTGCTGGGCAGAACGTGTATGAATAATCAATGGCTTATTAAGTTCACGTGCTACTTTTATGTGCTTTTTAAAAGAATCTAACTGTATGGCCTTAGTTTCTGGCGCATAGTGATAGTCTAAGCCTGTTTCACCAATAGCAATGACTGCGGGATCATCTGATAAGCGCCGAAGTAGATCAATATCGACTTCATCTTCTTGATTAAGTGGGTGCATACCGCAAGAAAGTAAAACATTATCAAACTGTTGAGTTTTCGCCACCATAGCAGGAAAGTCTTTTAAAGTAACGCTTACGCACAAAAGTTTATTTACTTTGACCTCTTTTGCCGCTTGTACAACATTCGCTAGGTCATCTTCATACAGTGACAAGTTAAGCCGATCTAAATGGCAATGTGAATCAATAAACAACAGAACACTCCAAAATTAATACGTTATACCAATTTGATTAAATTTCTTCCCAACTCAGAGCTTTTAATTCTCGCTGAGTGGGAAAGAACTTAATCAACTTGGTATTATAAATAAAAAAGCCCATAAATGGGCTAAGTAGAATAGTACTTAAAAGTAATACGTTACATTGTTAACGTTGGCTCTGATGAATTTAGTTGCCGAGCTATAGCCGTTTCAATTTGATGCCGTATTTTATCTGGATCACTTGTAAAACTCACACCTATACCAGGAGGTGTGCCATTTTGTGCACCTAATGGTGTTAACCAACATACTTCACCCGTAATTAAAGACGGTTCTAAAGAGTCTGGTAATAATACATTTAATTCAACTTCTACACCTAATTCGAAATGTTTAGCTGTTCTGATAAATAGGCCTCCTTCTTTTAAAAAAGGCATATAAGCTATGTATAAGTCGTGTTCAGAATGAAATTCAATATTAATTGGAATCAAACTAGGTCTCCTGCGTGTTTATATTAGTTTGCTCAATTTCATCACTTATCTTCAGGATAAGTTGCTCACAAACAAACTGTTTGTTTGCTTGTACATAAGATTTTGTTACTTTACACCCATTAATAATAACTTTATAGATTTTATTCAATAGTTCAGCACTTAAAATGGGATAATTTACAGGTTCTGTTGTACTAATAAATTGTTTTCTTAACAAGTTAACCGTCAATTGCTCTAACCAACGTAATCCGTGTTCGTTTTTCAATAGTTGGTCAAGTAACTGTAATGCTGTTTGCTGGCCAGTAAGAAAGTTAAAGTAATCTATTTTAAAGCTTTCGAATGCTTCATTTAATACCTTATCTGTTAATTCTGGTAACTGAGTAATATTAGTAAAAGCATTATTCACATTAAACTGTGTTTCATTACGTATTAATTGATTTGATATATTTTGCAATAATGTTTGACCAACATTGGGTTTAATATTAATAACCCTACACCGACTCACGATTGTCGGTAATAATATGTCGATATCACTGGTTAATAATATAATAATACTATTTTCACTGGGTTCTTCTAGGGTTTTCAATAATGCATTAGCGGCTGCAATCGTCATTGTTTCAGCATTTTCAATTAATACTGTTTTGAATTTACCTAAATGCGCTTTTTTTTGCAAAAATAGGTTAGCATAACGAACGTCGTCAACCCCTAAATTATTTTTTTCGGCAATTAAACTCAGGTGATCAGGATAGGTATTACTCTGCATCAACAAACATGTTTTACATACACCACAATGTTGTAAAAAAGTAACCTCGTTATTCATTATTTGTTGTGGCTGTTGACAGCTTAATAAATGTAATAACCACTGTACAAATTCAGATTTACCCGACCCTGTAACGCCATTAAGAAGAATTGCATGGGGTAAAATATCACGACCGTATTGATCGCTAAATATCTGCTGAGATGAAAGTAACCAAGGTTGCATTTTAATTATTTTATACTCTGTGGAAGCGAACTGAATCGATACTTATCAATTAACGTATCTATAATTTGTATTACCTCTTCTAAAACTTTTTCTTTCGATTGTGCTGCATCAACAATAGTAAATTTCTCAGGTGATTGAGCCGCTTGCGTTAGATAACCATTCCTAGCTTTGATTAGAAAATCTGACTTTTCATCTTCTAAACGGTCAAGCCCCTCTCCACGACTACGTACTCGTTTTAGCCCTTCTGACGGTTCTAAATCTAAAATGATATTCATGCTAGGGCTAAAGCCGTTTAATGCTAAATTATTAATTTTAATGATAGTATCTAAATCAATACCTCGAGCAAAGTGCTGAAAACTAAACGTGGCTGCGTCAAATCTGTCTGATAGTACTATTTTGCCTTTTTCTAGTGCTGGAATTATTTTTTCTTGAATATGTTGCGCACGCCCAGCGCCAAACAACATAAGCTCAGTCATAAAAGACATTTCTGGCGTTGAGGGATCTAAAATCACATCTCTAATTTTCTCACCAATAGGTGTACCACCTGGTTCTCTAGTAAGTACAACATCAAACCCTTTAGAAACAAGGTAATTTTCAACACTTTTAATAACAGTTGTTTTACCAGCACCATTACTGCCGTCAAATACAACCATAAAACCTTTATTCATCGTTTTCTCAATTTAGTAAAGTATGTTTACAAGCATATAATAAACAAGATTTTTATTCATTACTTCTCTGTGTTTTCAAAAAGTCTCTAACCGCCGCATTATGCGCTTTTAATGTTTTACTAAAAATATGTTTGCCATTGCCATCACTAACAAAGTAATAATAATCACTTGTTTGTGGGGTGAGTGCCGCTTTAATTGCTGATAAGCCAGGCATAGCAATGGGGGTTGGCGGTAGGCCATTTATTCTATAAGTATTATATGCTGTTTTTTCTTTTATATGGGCTCGGGTAATATCCCCTTGATAACGTTCACCTAATCCATAAATGATAGTGGGGTCTGTTTGTAATCGCATGTTCTTAGCTAATCGATTAATAAATACGGAGGCTATTAATGGCTGTTCAGGTATGTGGCTAGTTTCTTTTTCAATAATTGATGCCATGATTAACGCTTGGTAAGCTGTTTCATAAGGTAAAGCAATAGCTCTTTCTTGCCACAGTACATTCAGGGTGGTTTTCATTGCGTTATGTGCACGTACTAAAATATTAAAGTCTGTAGTGCCTTGAGTAAACGCATAGGTTTCAGGAAAAAACCAACCTTCTGGATTTTTTTGTTCAATACCTAAGCGTTTAGATATTTGCTCACCATTGAACGACGTTAATGTATGGGTTAATTGATGTTGATTTTGTAATTGCGCAATTAATTGATTAAATGTAGTCCCTTCAACAATGGTAAAGCTAAATTGATGTTCTTTTCCCTGAGTAATAAGTGCTAAGAGGTTTAGTAAGCTTATATTTGGCACAACTTGATAAGTTCCAGCTTTGATTACGACTTTTTCAGGGTATAAACGCGCATAAGCTCGAAGCCAAAAGCGATTATTTAACCACTTATTACTAACTAATCTTTTTGAAAAAGAAGCAACGGAAGTGCCTTGTTTAACGGTAAACAATTGCTGTTGTGTAACCTGTAATGGTTGATTCATGTTTTTTTCTAATAAAAGAAAAAACACTAACAACAAAGCAAGTATGCTACTAATGCAAATGGAAAGAATTTTTTTCATTAAAAAGCCATTATCTCACTATTATTTTGCTATCGTTTTATCATTAATTTCATCCCGAATAGCTAACGGTAAATCTATTGACAATAAACGTCCATTAAAATTAGCTATTGGCATTACGCCCATCACACTGTTACAGATAAACATTGATTGAGCCTGAGATATCTCATTTACAGAAAGCGCCTTTACCATAGCACTTGGATAATGTTTTAGAATAACTTGACGCATAATACCGTTAATACCGCTTAGCGTTAAGTCAGGTGTATATAATTTTTTATCTAGGCTAATAAATACATTCGCACTCGTCGCTGAAATCACATCATTATTTAAGTTACTCACTAATAAATCATCTTCTGTTCTTATTGACAGTTCATTCCTCAATAACACTTGCTCAAGGCGGTTTAAATGTTTATAACCTGCAAGCATAGGGTTAAGCCCTATTTTTTGTTCACTTAGACCCAGTGAAATACCATTAAGAACTTGTTCATCATACTGTTTGGGGTAATCATGTACCATAATAATTAAATCATGGCTGTTGCACGGTGAGCGCCCATACCCCCTTCCCCCAGCTTTCGCTGAAATAATAACTTTAAGTACGGCTAAAGCATAGCTTTTGGCTGTAATGGCTAATTGCTTTGATAATTGACTTGAGGAAGGAGACGTAATACCTAATTTTTTACAGCCCAAAACTAATCTGTCGATATGTTGTGCTAAATATTGAACGTTACCGTTAATGATTTTTGCAGTAGTAAATAATCCGTCGCCATAAGCAAGACCACGACTTTCAATATCCATATGATTTTGTTGTATTCCATTAACGCAGCAAAACTTCATAACGTTATCTCTTTAATTATTGGAAAAAGAAAGTAACAGAAAAAAAGCCTGATACTTGCATCAAGTATTCAGGCTTAATTATATAATTTCAAGCGACTTTACATCTTTTTGAATATCAATGAGCCATTTGTTCCGCCAAAACCAAATGAGTTACACAGAACGTAATCTAAATGAATATCACGAGCCCCACCTTTAATATAATCTAGATCGCAGCCTTCATCAGGGTTATCTAAGTTAATGGTAGGAGGCACTGAACCGTTGATTAACGCTTGTATACTAAAAATACTCTCAACAGCTCCCGCTGCGCCAAGTAAATGCCCAGTCATCGACTTTGTAGAGCCCATCATTACATTGTATGCATCAGCACCAAAAATTGATTTTACTGCATTGGTTTCAGCAATATCACCAGCAGGTGTTGAAGTACCATGTGCATTAATATAGCCAATTTGATTTGCATTAAGTTTGGCATCATTGAGTGCATTTTGCATTGCACGTGCTGCACCAGCACCATCAGCTGGTGGCGAGGTCATATGATACGCATCACCACTCATACCAAAACCGACTAATTCAGCATAAATTTTTGCACCACGCGCTTTCGCATGTTCGTATTCTTCAACAACCACAACGCCAGCACCATCACCTAAAACAAAGCCATCTCTGTCTTTATCCCAAGGACGAGAAGCAGCTTGAGGGTCATCATTACGTTTAGATAAAGCACGAGCAGCGCCAAAGCCCCCCATACCTAAAGTTGTCGATGCTTTTTCAGCACCTCCAGCCACCATCACATCAGCGTCGCCATAGGCGATCATTCGCGCAGCATGACCGATATTATGCACACCACTTGTGCAAGCGGTGGTAATAGATATATTAGGACCTTGTAAGCCAAACATTATAGATAAATGACCTGAGATCATATTGATGATGGTAGAAGGTACAAAAAATGGCGATAGTTTTTTAGGGCTACCTGTTTTTACCATTTTTTCATGATTTTGTTCAATTAAACCTAAACCACCTATGCCTGAACCTACGGCGACCCCAATACGGGGTGCATTTTCTTCTGTTACTTCAAACGCTGAATCTTTAATTGCCTGTACACCAGCCGCAACACCATATTGAATAAAAAGATCCATTTTTCTAGCTTCTTTCTTTTCCATATAGTTTTGTGCATCAAAATCTTTCACTAAGCCAGCAAATTTCGTGCTGTATTCCGTGGTGTCAAAATGATCAATATTACTAATACCACTTTTACCAAGCAGTAAGTTTTCCCAAGTAGCCTCAGGTGTATTACCTAACGGGCTAAGCATACCAATACCGGTAACTACAACACGTCTCATTGTGTTCTACCTCAAAAAGATTAAATAGGAGATATAAAAAAAGCGGTCACTTAAATGATAAGTATACCGCTCTTTCTCAATTACATTTTACGGTTATGTTTCTCAACATAACCCATCGTTACTTATCAACAATTACTGATTAGCGTTAACGTAATCGATTGCTGCTTGAACTGTAGTAATTTTTTCAGCTTCTTCGTCAGGAATTTCAGTATCAAATTCTTCTTCTAACGCCATTACTAACTCTACTGTGTCTAATGAATCAGCACCTAAATCATCAACGAAAGATGAATCAGTTTTAACTTCTGCTTCACTCACACCTAGTTGTTCAATAGTGATTTTTTTTACGCGTTCTTCGATAGTACTCATTTTTTTTCCTTTACTTACTGAAAGTATATTTTTTCAAATTGCGTGTAGTGTATTCGCCAAAAGCTTGCCATGCAAGCCTAAGCGATTATTTTTTTTTGTGGTCTAACCTGTTTTCACCACAAAAAAATTCATATATAACAACGAAGCCCTTAATTATAAAGGCTTACACCATGTACATACCACCATTAACATGAATTGTTTCACCCGTAATATATGCGGCAGAATCTGAGGCTAAAAACGCAACTGTGCTCGCAATTTCTTCAGGTTTACCTAAACGATTTGCTGGCACTTGAGAAAAAATGCCTTCTTTTTGTTCATCTGTTAACGTTTTTGTCATGTCAGTATCAATGAAACCAGGCGCTATAGTGTTCACAGTGATGCCACGAGAGGCAACTTCACGAGCAAGTGACTTAGTAAAACCTAATAATCCAGCTTTAGCAGTAGCATAATTAACTTGCCCAGCATTCCCCATAGTACCAACAACAGAACCGATATTAATAATTCGACCATTACGATTTTTCATCATGGGGCGAATTGCAGCTTTGCTAACTTTAAAAACAGAAGTAAGGTTAGTATCTAAAATATCTTGCCATTCATTATCTTTCATACGCATAAACAAGTTATCACGCGTGATACCAGCATTATTTACTAAAATATCAACCCCACCATGCGCTTCTTTAATTACAGTAAAGACCTCAGCAATAGAGTCGTCACTTGTGACGTTTAAGACCAAACCATTACCAGCACCTAAATATTCAGCAATTTTTTCAGCGCCATTAGTTGATGTAGCTGTGCCAATGACCGTTGCACCTAATACCTTTAGTTGTGTTGCAATCGCTTTACCAATACCACGACTAGCGCCTGTTACAAGGGCTACTTTTCCTGTTAATGAAAACATACTATTTCCTATTGATTTTTATTTTTTCGTTATTTATAAATAAACGGATAATTACTAGCTTGCTTGTGTTAACACTTTCGCTTGTTCTAACGAATCAAGCGTATTAAAAGATACACAGCTAATAGATTTATTAATACGCTTTGCTAACCCCTGTAATACTTTTCCAGGCCCTACTTCAACCATTTGAGTAATACCTTGCTCGCCCAATTGGCTGACAGTTTCGCTCCAACGTACTGGGCTATATAATTGTTTAACTAGAGCTGCTTTTATTGCTTCCCCGCTAGTTTCGATAGACACATCAACATTGTTAACGACATTAATGGTAGGTGTGTTAAAGGTGATATTTTCCAAATCAGCTGCTAATTTATCAGCAGCATCACTCATTAATGCGCAATGAGAAGGAACGCTAACAGGCAAAGGTAATACACGTTTTGCTCCTGCTGCTTTACATAATTCACCTGCTCGTTCAACAGCCGCTTTATGACCCGCAATCACGACTTGACCTGGCGAATTAAAATTAACGGCTGATACCACTTCATCAGCTTGTGCTTGCGTACAAGCATCAATAATGGCTTGATCTTCTAAACCTATAACAGCTGCCATCGCACCAACACCAGCAGGAACACACGTTTGCATGTACTCCCCACGCTTTTCAACTAATTTAACACCATCAGTTAATGATAACACCCCAGCACAAACAAGCGCTGAATATTCGCCTAGACTATGCCCAGCTAAAATAGAGGGAATAACGTCAGACTCAGCTTGCCAAACGCGCCATAACGCCACGCTTGCCGTTAACAATGCTGGTTGAGTAATATGTGTTTGATTGAGCTGCTCTGCAGGCCCTTGAGCAATAAGTTGCCATAAATCATAACCTAGCGCGTCAGATGCTTCGCTAAAAGTTTTTTGAACAATGGTGTTATCACTAAAATCACTTAACATCGCCACAGCTTGAGAGCCTTGGCCAGGAAATACGAAGGCTAATTTACCTTGTAAGGATATATTTTGCATTTTTGTTGTTACTCTTTTTTATTTATTAGGCTTTTATTAATTACGCTTTTATATAAAACAATGTGGGCGACAATGTAGATGAATAGGTAAACAGTACTATAAACAATTATTGTACTAACAAACCTTGTTCTAAAGAGTTCTTTATTTTTTCAGGTACTTGCCTTTCAACTTCTTTAACTGCCTCTAAAATAGCCGAAAAAAATGCACTTGAATTAGCATTTCCATGGCTTTTTACTACAATACCGCGCAATCCTATCAAACTTGCACCGTTGTACTGGTCGGGGTTCATTGATTTAAACAATTTTTTTAAGCTAGGCTTGATAATAAACGTTAACATTTTAACTAAAATATTTTGTTTGAACAGTGTTTTAGATTTATCAAACACCAAACGAGCGACTCCTTCACATGTTTTTAAGGCAACATTTCCCACAAAACCATCACAAACTATGACATCGGCTTTATTTGAAAAAATATCACCGCCTTCAATAAAACCTATATAGTTAATCGCTTTATTTTCAGATAGTTCAAGTGCTGCCTGCTTAATATGATCACTTCCTTTAATAGCTTCTTCGCCCATATTTAGCAAGGCTATGCGAGGGTTTTCTATTCCATCCACTTGTTGAGCCATAACAGATCCCATAACACCAAACTGATACAACACGTGAGAATCACAAAATACATTTGCGCCTAAATCCAGCATAAATACATGTTTATCATCATTATGTGTTGGTAAAGAAGATATTAATGCAGGTCGTTCAACACCTGGGAGAGTTTTTAAGACAAAATGTGCCATCGAAAATAAAGCACCAGTATTACCAGCACTCACACAGGCTTGCGCTTTCCCCTCATTAACAAGATCTAATGCTTTACGCATAGACGAATCTTTTTTAGCTCGTAACGCAAAAGCTGGTTTTTCATCCATTTCAACCACTTCAGTTGTTGGAAAAACAGAGAGTTGTTTATGTTGATCTAATATGTGTTGAGAAATATTTAATAGGGCAAGTTCTGCTGCAATGATATTTTTATCACCACAAAGAATCAAGTGCAAATTAGGCAAATGATTAATTGCCATAACCGCAGAGGGAATTGTTATAGAGGGGCCTTTATCGCCCCCCATAACATCTAACGCTAAGGTTAGTATTTTTTGACTATTCAAGCTTAACTGTAGTAGCTATGAGCTTAAAATAGGGAGTTAAAATGTAATCGCTTATTTAGCGATTACTTTAACGCCTTTGTAAAAGCCATCGGCTGTTACGTGGTGACGACGATGCGTTTCACCAGATACTGGGTCTACTGATAAGTTTTCTGCTGTTAAAGCATCATGTGAACGGCGCATGCCACGTCTTGAACGAGACTTTTTGCTTTTTTGAACTGCCATGAGTTACTCCTAAATCGGGTTATTAGTTAAATTGCTTAATGCGCTTAACTATTTAAGTTGTTTTAATACGTCAAATGGATTCGGCTTCTCAAGCTCTTCTGGCAATTCACCCCAAACACTATCAGCATCAGCTGAACAGTCTTCGATTTCATGCCTTGGAATTAATGGAATTGCGAGTAATAACTCTTCTTCCACTAGATCTCGCAAGTTTACTTCACCATCTTCATTTAATTCTATTACATCATAATATGATGGAATATTCATCGCGGCTTCTTCATTTTTTGCAGGACTGAAAACAAAATCTACTTTCAATTCAGTATCAAAAAGTTCATTGCACCGCTGACAAGTTAATGCAACTAATGCCGATGCTGTACCTGACATTACTGTCAAACCACGTTCATCCACATCAAACTTAACACTAACTTGAACATGCTCACTTCGCATTTCGCTGACAGCAAGCAGTCGAGTCATTTCCGACACGTTAAAAATACCTTCACACACAAGCCTACGTTGTGCGCTTCGGGTTGGGCTAATTGTTATCGGAAGCTTAAGATTCTGCATAAGGCGCGCATAATAAAGCCCCTAGCGGCAAGTGTCAAAAGAAAATTAGCATATTTCATTTAAAAACGATAGATTGACCCAATAATAGCAGCTAAATAATCATTTTTGTTATATTTTGTATCAAAAATGAGCAACTGATTCACTTATATCATTTATTTTAAGGATCTTTATGAAAACCTTAGTTTTAGGCTCTACCTCGCCTTTTCGTAAAAGTATTTTAGAAAAGCTTAACTTACCTTTTGAATGTGCTAAACCTGATATTGATGAAACAGCGTTAGTTAATGAGTCACCACAAGCGTTAGTTGAACGATTAGCCATTGAAAAAGCAAAAGCTGTTGCACATAAATTTTCAAATGCATTAATTATTGGTTCAGATCAAGTCGCCGTTTGCGATGGTGAAATTTTAGGTAAACCTCATACTTTTGATAACGGCGTAAAACAGTTAACTCAGTTTAGTAATAAAAGTGTTATTTTTTACACTGGTCTATGTGTTTATGATAGCAGTGAAAATACCGTAAAATCATTAGTGGAACCTTTTATTGTACATTTTAATGAGTTGTCATTATCAGAAATAGAAAGCTATTTAAAAGCAGAGCAACCTTATAACTGCGCAGGTAGCTTCAAGAGTGAAGGGTTAGGCATTTGCCTATTTAAAAAATTAGAAGGTGATGACCCTAATACGCTTATCGGTTTACCGCTCATAAAATTAGTTGCTTTACTTAAACAACATGGTTTAGACACTTTAAAAGAGCAACACGCTATAACGTAACATCACGTAACATCACGTAACATAAAAGAGTTTACACTCACGCTATGCTCTTTTACTCTTATTATCTAAATGATCTATCTGAATTATCATTTATACGGATACTAACACTATTTTCATTTAAACTAAATTGAATCAAATACATTAAAAATTAAGGAAAAAATAATGTTTAAAAAATATATATTTATATTTTCAACGCTGCTTATCTCTTCAAACGCTCTAGCACAGTGGAGTCTCATCAATGATGAATCAACGGTTAATTATATTTCTATAAAATCATCAAAAGTAAGTGAGTTAAATCACTTTAATATGCTTAACGGAACATTAAATGATAATGGTTCGCTATCTATAGATATCGACTTAGCAAGTGTGGAAACCAATATTCCAATTCGTAATGAACGTGTAAAAACAATACTTTTTGAAACGACCTCTTTTACCAAAGCAAATATTCTTGCCAATTTAGACCTTAAAAAACTTAATGCGCTTAACATTGGTGATACCTACACTAACCCAATTAAATTCAAATTATCCTTGCATGGTGTATCAAAAGAAATCACTGCCAACATACGCGTTGTAAAACTAACGAAAGATAAATTGCTAGCATTCTCATTAACCCCAATCATTATTGATGCTGAGCAATATAATTTAGCTGAAGGTATTAACAAACTACGTGATATTGCAAAACTTCCATCAATCAGTACAACAGTGCCTGTTTCGTTTAGCTTAATCTTTGATAAAAAGTAAAGTGATTGAAAACAGTTGAATAAAAATCTTGGCCGCAAGCGACCGAGTTTTAAAACAAGTCCAGCTGATCTGAATGTATTTCTTTCTGATCGAGTTCAGTAAGCTGGTTTTGAACATATTTTCTAATTGTTTCTTCGTTAGCATTCCCAATCGTTTCTACAAAATAACTTTGCGTCCACAATTTCCCACCCCAAAAATATTTTTTCTTGATTTCAGGATAAATCCTAAAAAATTCACGAGCAGTAAAACTTTTGATTATTTGCATTACATCACTTGGTGATTGCTTGGGAATACTTCGAATTGATTAAGATTAATTAAGAACATCCAATTAAATTATCATTACAAATATTACCAAATGCAATCGATGAACTTTCCTCTATTTTCAAAATAAGGTGCCGATTAGATAGGTTTGTTCACTCAAACTGTCGAATATGTGAGTGTATTTTAGGTTTTTGTAAACGCTAGACACAGTAAACGGCCAATCGGTAATTGGTGCTTGGCGGTTTGTTCTTTATTAGTTGATATTACTTTTTAGGCTAATGTTTCTGGTGTTGTTGCCATGTTGGCGTGTAAAACGGCACAATAACGTCAATCACTGTGGGCCTGTCATCAGTGCTCGCACCATGACAAAACCCCACTTTCTTGTGGTCATCGCAACTGCCCTCAGTGCCAACAAAACACAACGTCAACAAAACACAACGTCAACATGGTTAGTGTTACCAACGAGGCAAAAAGCAAAGCGCTTACCCGTTGATTATTTTATGGTGACGTTTACGTTACCGTTTGAGTTGCGTGTATTGGCAAGGCGACAACCAAAAGCCTTGTATCAACTGATGTTTAGGGTGTCTGCATCAATCTTAAAAGACTTTGCTGCGCGTCAGGGCTTGGGCAATATCGGTTTTACTTCGGTGTTACATACCCACAGTAG
>Ga0193953_1000283_pt1 | contig 28430 bp, 19 predicted proteins | sample BB_4_MG_FD_140325 | JGI IMG/M metagenome (GOLD analysis project Ga0193953, IMG submission 140325) | Microbial mat bacterial communities from the Broadkill River, Lewes, Delaware, United States - BB_4_MG | ecosystem: Environmental > Aquatic > Freshwater > River > Microbial mats | place: USA...
AAAGATAAGGTTAAGGGAACGTAAAAAAAAAGTAAAATATATAACTTTGATTAAGGTTTTAGAAATAGTAATAATTAAAATATTTAGAGATATGAAAACATGGATAAGTATGGTAATATTGTTGTTAGGATTAACGGTATTTTCACAAGAACAAAGAGTGGATTTTGAAAAATTAAACAATCATTTCATAAAAGCAACTTATTATTTTGCGAATAATGATTCTATGATTGAAAGAGAAGGTTTTTTCAATAAAGAGGGTAAATTGGATAGTACTTGGGTTAGTTACGATATGGAAGGTAATAAAACTATTATTGCTATTTATAAAAATGGTAAAAAGGATGGAGTTTGGACTTATTTTAAAAAGGACAAACTAAGTTTGGTAACTTATAAGGATAATGAAATCACCAACGTTGAAGTAAAGACTTTGGTGGTTAATTGAGAAAATGTTTTTCCCCAAAAAAAAAGGAGCTAACATTTGTTAACTCCTTTTTTTTAGTGTTTTTTCTATTGAAATAATTCTTCGTTTTTCCAAGTCCAGTTTGAAATGTCAACTTTATTTCCGGTGTTGTATGCATTGTTTAAGTCTGCATCAGTACCGTCAATTTGAACATTTGACAAAGCTCCGTTGTCTTTCATATCAATATTTGTATCATATCCTTCTAAGTATAAATTTGTTATTGTAGCTCCAGATTCTTTTTTGAATTGTAAAGCTTTACCTCCAACTGTAGAAATAGCTGTTACATTTATAAAGTTTGGATTGTTGTTTATTTTATCTCCCTCAAAAGCTGTTGAAAAACCACTTATTGTATGTGAAATATAAGTGTTAGTAACAGTTCCGTTCCAGCCTTCTGTCCAATCAACAGAATCATCTTCATTGTTTTCTAAATAAAGGTTTTCAACTGAAACCGTCCCTCCAAAAAATTCAACACCATCGTCAGAACCATTTATAACTGCAACATTCTTAATTGTAGTTCCAGAACCAACCGCGTAAAAAGAAACACCATTGTATTGGGATTCAGAGTTTATTTGTGCTCCCGTTCCTTTAATTACTAAATATTTGATGGATCCTGAATTATCTGTATTGTTAGTACCTCCATAAATAAACCCTCCAACTTCGGCTTCAGCATTTATACCAGCTGTGGTTGTTGCATTTCCACAAATTGTTAATCCGCCCCAATCTCCCGGATTTGCATTTGCAGATGACATTACAACAGGATTAGAATCAGTTCCGTTTATATTTATTTTCCCTCCTTTTAAAACGGCAATATATACATCAGTGCCTCCATTATCTACCTCAATTTGTGTTCCTGGAGGAATATTAAGTGTGATTCCTTCTGGTATAATAAAAGATCCTGTTAATTCATAATTTGTTGAATTGTTTAAAGTGAAGTTTTCTTCCAGAGTACCATTCATAATACCTGTTTTTAATTTCTCTACAACAGGTGTTGTTGATGGAATTATTGGGTCAACTTCATCATTGTTACAACTAACTAAAAACAATAACACAAAAATTGCCGTTATTCCTATAAACTTGTAGTTTGCTTTTTTCATTTTTTTTTGATTTAAATTTATTTTTAATATTTACACAAAGAACCTTTTATAATTAGACTTAGTCCTTAAGAAAATATTAAGCCTATATTATGAATTTGTTTGGTTTATTAAGAAATTGTTTCGCTGGTTATAAAAATAAAAAGCTGTTAATAACTTAGTCTCAACAGCTTCTCTAATGATGGTTTATTAGTTAGAAAATGTATTTTAAACCTAATTTAATATTTGCTCCTTTTTTGTATGAACTAATAATTTGGTTTGCTTCAATTTGATTAGAAATATTTTTAACCTTTTGAGATTGATCAATTGTAGGGTTTAGTAGGTTTTTACCAGTTAGTTTTACTGAAAGGTTTTTATTTATTTTTTTGCTTAAAACTAAATCAATTGTAATAAATCCTTTTTCAATTATTTCATCGTTGTATAATATTGCATTGTTTGAAAAATCTTCAGGAGCTCCAAGAGCAAATATTTTATCGGAAGAATAATTCCCCGTGAGAGTTGCATTAAATGAATTTTCTTTTTTGTTTGAATAGCTCAATGCGGTGTTTAAAATAAATTCAGAAGCACCTTGTAAATCAGATGTAGTTTTGTTTTTATATTGAAATTCTTTCAATAAATCTTGATTGAACCACATTTTAGTTGCATTAAAATTAATGGATAATGAATTCAAATCAGATTTAATAATAGCCAATCGTGTTTCAAATTCAAATCCAAATACATCTGCTTTTTCTCCAGTATTATCAAAATAAAAATTTCCTGATGAACCTCTTGTTTGTGATAAATTAATAGGGTTTTCTATTTTTTTATAGAAGGAAGTAAATGAAATTAATTCTTTTGGTGAAGGAAATAATTCCCATTTGAAGTCAATATTATAATTTGTAGATTCCTTAAGATTTGGGTTTCCTTTTGTTACTCGACCTGTAGGGGAAACATATTCAAAGGGAGCAAGTTCTTTAAATTCAGGAAGTGTAATAGTTTTACTTCCTGCAAAACGGATAAAATTTGTGTTATTTAACTTATATTTTAAGTTTATACTTGGAAAAATGTTGTTGTAGTTGTTTGATAACGATCCAATTCTTCCAATATAATTTGAAACATCCCAATTAATAATTAGTTTATTGAATTCATATCTTAAGCCAATATTTCCTGAAAGTTTATCAAAGCCAAAATCTAAATTTGTAAAACCTGCATAAGAATTTAATTTGGCATCATATATATCTGCTGCGCGTTCCCTTAAAACAATGGACCCATTATCAAAAAAATCATTGGTAAAGGCTACCGATAAATCATCGATTGATGAAACTTGAAATCCTTTTGCTCTAACTCCAATAAACAAAGAGTTAAATCTTCGTTCTTTTTGCCGAAAGTTAGTCCCAAAATTCAATTTAAGTGCGTTAGTGCTTTTTGAATTAATTGACAATTGATCTTTTATAAAACCATTAATCTCGATGTCCTTAGTTTGTTGACTAGATTTTCTTTGTTGAAAATCACCTACATGAGCAAATTGAACAGTATTTTGGTTAAGAATGTTAACTTCGTTTCTAATTCGGTTGGGTTCTTGTGCAGTTACATAATTGTAACCGAAAGCCCAGTTTAATTTGTTTGAGTTTGAAAGTGTGTGATTACCTAACAATTGATGTACCATCATACGAGTTTGTTTCAAATTTTGATCACGCACAAAAGCACCATATTCTGCTGGGTCTTGATCAAAAACAAAACCATTTCCATTTCTACCTTGCTCATATAAATTGTCTAAAACTTTATTAACAAATAAGCTTGTATAATTAATTTTATGATCATCATTTAGATGATAAACCATATTTAATAAGCCCGTTGTATTTATGTTCGAACTATAGGTTTCGGCATCAGTAAAATAGTTGTCTAATACATTTGATCGATACTTTTTATATATTCCAATTTCATGAGTAGATGAATTGTCATGTGATCCAGTTAAGAAAATTGAAATATTTTTATCGAATAATTGAAATCTTTTACCACTTGAAAATTTTATTGCATAATTTAATGGAGTTTGTATTTTGCTAGTATTCCAGCTTTGCAAGGTAATTGCATCGGCTAATACAATTTTCTTTTTGTAAAATCCAAAGTCTAAATCATTAATGTTTTGTGTAGCTTTAAAATTATTGAAAACATTATTTTTAAAAAGATTGGTGTTTATTCCTGAGCTAATACCAAATGAAAATTTACCATTATTGTATTTTTTTGTTGTAATATCTACATTACCAGAGGCTTGATCTGAATATTTTTCAGAAGCATATGTTTTACTAATCCCTATATTTTCAATAATATTTGTTGAAAACAGATTTAAATCTATATTTTTCTTTTCAACATCATCAGAAGGAATAGGTAATCCATTCATGGTTGTTGTTAAATAACGGTCCCCTAATCCACGAATAAAAATATCTCCAGAACCTTCATTTTTTGTTACTCCCGATATTTTTGAAGTAGCCGAAGCTGCATTAGAAACACCTATTTTGGCTAATCTTTCCGCACCTATACTTTCTTTAATTACAGTAGCCTTTTTTTGTTGTGTTAAAAGAACGCTCTCAGATTCTTTTTTAGTTGAACCTGTAATTTGAATTTCATTTAAAGAAACCCCTTTACTAGCATTTAAAGTTTTGTTTATAATGATAGTTTGATTTTCCTTTACTACTGTGTTTGGAATTTCAACTGTTTCATATCCAATAAAGCTAAATACCAATGTGTAGCTTCCAGGGTTAACTTTTAAGTTGTATCCTCCTTCAAATTCGGTAGTTGTACCAATATTTGTTCCTTTTATAAAAACGTTTGCAAATGGCAGTGGAGAATTGTTGACCTCCTTATCTAAAACAATTCCTTTGATAGTTCCTTTTGATTGGCTAAAGGATACGGTACTTAAAAATATTAATAGTACTAATAATTTATTCTTCATTATTTCTGTTTATTTCTTGATGCAAAGAAATGAGCATAATTTAAATGAAATGTTAACCAGCGGTTATTTAATTCTAATTCTAGAGTTAAAGAAATGTTAGTATTATTATGAAATAATTAAGTATAATGATTACTGTTCTATTGTGTTAGTTGACGATAAATTAGGGTCAAATTCAAGTGAAGACATTGTTTGATTGTAAATTGTTATGCAATTAGCTGTTACTTTTATGTTTTTGACCTCAATAGTTTTATATCCTAAAAAGGTGAAAATTAATGTATAGTTTCCTGGTTTGAGAATGAAAAAATAGTTTCCATTTAAATCACTAGTTGATGTTATAGATGTATTTTTAATTGCTATATCTGTAAAAGGAAGTGTTGAGGTCTGAGCCTCATTATCGCATATAATTCCTTTAATTTTTCCTGATTTATTAATTTCTGAAACTAAAGAATCGAACGTGTGAGTTTGACTAAATATAGAGCAACTTGAAAAGAATAAAATAGTAATTAATATAGCTTTCATTTTTCTGAATAATTAGATGTAGTAAAATAAAGCTACCAATGTTAATAAAGGGTTAAGGCAGTCTTAATGTTTAATAATTAAAAGGTTAAATATTAAGGTGTAAAACGGTTTATTGAATGTAAATTATTAAGTATATTGCAAAAAATTTTTTTACATGAAAATGAGTTGGAATAAATTGTTGTCTCTAAAAAGATTTGGTGATAACAATGAAAGACTTCGTAAAGATCAGGATGAAACTAGGTTAGGGTTTGAAGTAGATTATGATAGAATTATATTTTCAGATTCATTTAGAAGCTTACAAGATAAAACTCAGGTTGTTCCTCTTTCCAAAACAGATTTTGTTCATACCCGTTTAACACATAGTTTAGAAGTTAGTGTAGTTGCTCGTTCACTTGGTAGAGTTGTGGGGGAACAAGTGTTAGAAAAACATCCTGAATTAAATGAACAGGGTTATAAAATGAATGATTTTGGAGCTATAGTTGCAACAGCAGCATTAGCACATGATATTGGTAACCCTCCTTTTGGTCATAATGGAGAAAAAGCAATTGGAGAATATTTTGAAAATGGAAAAGGATTAAAATATAAAAGACAGTTAAGCTCGAAAGAATGGCAAGACTTAATTGATTTTGAAGGAAACGCTAACGGATTTAAAATATTAACCGAAAATAAGGAAGGTGCTAAAGGAGGTTTAAGATTATCCTATGCTACATTAGGAACCTTTATAAAGTATCCTAAAGAATCTTTACCTAAAAGGCCAACCAATGAAATAGCTGATAAAAAGTATGGCGTTTTTCAATCTGATGTTCCTTTTTTTAACGAATTAGCTGATGAGTTAGGGTTAATTTCTTCAGGGAAAGGTTCAGATATAGCTTATAAGAGACATCCTTTAGCTTATTTAGTGGAAGCTGCAGATGATATTTGCTATACAATTATAGATTTTGAAGATGGAATAAATTTAGGGTTAATTGAAGAAGAATTCGCCTTAGAATATCTTATAAAACTTGTAAAAGGGACTATTGATTCTAAAAAATATTATCAATTAAAATATAAAAAAGATCGTTTGAGTTATTTAAGAGCCTTAGCTATTGGTACTCTCATTAATGAAGCTGCAGCAGTATTTTTAGAAAATGAAACTGCAATACTCGAAGGAAAATATCCATATTCTTTATTAGAGAAATGTAAATATGAGGCTCAAATAAACGACATCATTAAAATTAGTATTGAAAAAGTTTACAGAAGTAGAGAAGTAATTGAGAAAGAGCTTGTAGGCTACACAATTATTTCAAAATTATTAGATGTTTTTTTAACAGCTATCAATAATAAACATGAAAATACTCTAACTAACTACGATAAATTAATATTACTATTACTTCCAGAAAGTTTAAAAGAGCCCAATCCAAATCAATATCTTAGAACGTTATCAATTTGTGGATATGTGGCTAGTTTAACCGATGGTTTTGCTTTACAATTATATAAAAAAATCAAAAACTAATTAATAAACTTAAGATTAATAACTACATTAAAATTCTAATGAAAAAAAAATTACCCTTAATTTTAGTGCTAGTCTCACTAGTTTTTATCACTTATTTAATTTCTGATAAAACAAAAGACTCAAAACAATCAAATGCTGACATAGCAAAGTTAAGAGAGCAACATGCCAATTATTTAAAGAACAGCCCTTTTAAAGAGTCGTTAAAACTATCAAAAAAAGAGAGGAAGGCCCATGGAATTCCACCGAACAAATATTTTGAAAGGCAGTGGGAACTTACAATGAACCCGGCAACAGGAAGACCAAATACAGAAAATTTATTTGAGTTGCAAGAATCCTTGCAAGCAAACAAAAATATAGCAAGTAAAGTTCCTGGATCAGCTGCTTGGAATAACTGGGAAGAAAGAGGGCCAAATAATGTAGGAGGAAGAACCAGAGCTATTATGTTTGATCCAAATGATGCAACCAATAAACGTGTTTTTGCCGGAGGGGTTAGTGGTGGTCTTTGGGTTAACAATGATATAACACTTCAATCTTCTGAATGGACTGAAGTAAATATCCCACAAAATTTAGCAATAAGCTGTATAACTTATGACCCGGTAAATACAAATGTTTTTTACTTAGGTACGGGAGAATCTTATGTAGCTGGAGATGTTAATGGAAATGGTCTATGGAAGTCTATAGATGGTGGTTTGAATTGGGAAAAAAGTTTTGGTGGAATTACTGGTGAAACAACATTTAAAACCAATATTAAAATTACTGTAAACTCACCAAGCTCTATTCAAGGAGAATATCAAGTAACTTCAGCTGCTTTTGGTCCTAAAGTAACTTCAATTGCAGGTGATTTAGTTTTAGCAAATGATGGTACAGATAATGCAGATGAAGGATGTAATTCCTTTACAAATGCCGATGCAATTTCGGGGAAAATAGCAGTTGTAAGAAGAGGGAGTTGTACTTTTGTAAGTAAGGTTAAAAATGCTGAAGAAGCTGGTGCAATAGCAGTTTTAGTGGTAAATAATGCTGTAGGTCCACCTATTAGTTTAGGAGGTGAAGATGATCTGATTAAAATCCCGTCTGTTATGATTTCAGAAGAGGAAGGGACTAAAATTATTGAACAAATAGGAGAAGGGGTAAATGTAACGTTAGATGCTTTAGATTCACCTTTTTCTGGATCTTTTGTTACTCCTGGAATTCAGCATATAAACGATGTTAAAGTTCGTGATTTAGGAGATGGTAAAACAGAGGTGTTAGTTGCTGTAGCAGGATCATATTATTCAAATTCTTCTCCATCATCTTTATTGGGAAGTGAGCAATATGGTTTATATAAATCTGTTGATGAAGGTGAAAGTTGGGCATCTGTTGAAATGCCATTAACAGAAAATGGGAATAGATTTTCTCCTAATGATATAGAAATTGATTCTGATAATACAATTTGGGTTTCCACTATTAATAGTGTATTATATAGAGATGGAGGAGGAACTGTTCTTGCTTCAACTGATGGTGAAAACTTTACAATTAAACATGAAATTGAAAAAGGAGATCGTACTCAAATTGCTGTTTCAAAATTAAACCCTGGTGTTGTATATGTTTTGGCTGAATTGAGTGATGAAGATACACCTATATATATGGCAAAATCAGTTAATGGTTTTGAAGATTTTAGTTCAATGAGTTTACCAAATGATATTGATAATGGGGTTCCTACTAATGACTTTACAAGAGGCCAGGCCTTTTACAACTTAATGATTGAAATTGATCCTTCAAATGATGAGATAGTGTATGCAGGAGGAATTGATTTGTTCAGAACTCAAAATGGAGGAGCTAATTGGAATCAGATTTCTAAATGGTCTAACAATAATAATTTGTCAACTCTAAGTGTATCATTAGTACATGCCGATCAACATATTTTGGTGTTTAATCCTTCAGACCCGAATCAAGGTGTTTTTGGAACTGATGGAGGAATTTATTTTGGTAATGATTTAGAAAATGCATCTTCGTCACTTTCTGCCATTTCTTCGAGAAATAATAATTACAATACACTTCAGTTTTATAAAGGAGCAATTGGGTCAGATAAAAATGCAGAAAAATTAATTGCTGGAGCTCAAGATAATGGTACTCACCTTATAAATAATGCGAATTCAGGAGTTAATTCTTCAAGCAGAGTATCAGGAGGTGATGGTGCTTACACATTTATAGATAAGGATAATGAGTATATGATTACATCTTATGTATACAATAATTATTATTATCACGATTATAATTCAGGGAACTATGTTTATGAAATTGACGGTAATGATGATGATGGTGATTTTATCAATCCTGCTGCATTAGATAGTGAGAATGATATTTTATATACAACAGGAAAAGATAAGATTTATAGACATACAATAGGCCCATCAACGGCTTCAAAATCTACCTTAACAAATACAATGCTTACTAGTTCTCCTACGGCTTTTAAACCTTCAAATTTTACAACAACAACGTTATTTGTTGGAACAGAAAATGGAAAGCTTTTTAAAATTGCGAATGCTAATTCAAGTAGTGCTATATGGACTGAAATCACAGGAGATCAATTTTATGGGAGTATATCATGTATAGAGCAAGGTCCAACGGAAGATGATATTATTGTAACATTCCATAATTATGGAATTAAAAATATATGCTATTCACAAGATGGTGGTGAATCATGGGAAATTAAAGAAGGGAATTTACCAGATATACCTGTAAAAGCAGTATTGATGAGTCCAATTAATTCTAACGAGGTTATTTTAGGTACAGATTTAGGAGTTTGGGCAACAACTAATTTTAATGATTCAGATCCAACATGGTTTCAAACCCAAAATGGAATGAAGGATGTACAGGTAACTAGTTTCGATTTAAGAAAATCTGACAACACTGTTTTAGCAACTACATACGGTAGAGGTATGTTTACGGCTAAATTTACAGTTGATGATTACAATGGTGATGATGATAATGATTCTGTAATAAATGGATTGGATTTATGTCCAGACACACCGACTGGTGAAGAAGTTGATAGTAATGGATGCTCAAATGGTCAGTTAGATGATGATGGAGATAATGTTCAAAATAGTGACGATTTGTGTAAAAATACTCCTGCAGGTGCTACTGTAACGGCTAATGGGTGTTTAATCTTATCTGAAGATAATTTTGAAGTTGAGGTTAAAGGGGAAACTTGTCCAGATAAGGATAATGGTCAAATTTTGATTACTTCCAAAGAAACTTATAACTTTGTTACTACAATTAATGAGGTTGAACATAATTTTACAAGTCAATTGACAGCCTCAGATTTAGAACCAGGTACCTATGATTTTTGTATTACTGTTGATGGAGAAGAATTTGAACAATGTTATACTGTTGAAATTATGGGAGGAGAGACAGTTTCAGCAAAATCTAGTGTAACAGCCAACAAGGCTTCTATTGAAATTTTAACTGGAACACCTCCTTTTAAAGTTTTTGTAAATGGAAATGAGGAATTTGAATCGATGGCACCTATTTTTAATCTTGATGTAAAACATGGAGATATTGTTGAAGTTAAAACAGCTGTTAATTGTGAAGGGGTATATTCAAAAGGAATAGAAACTTTGGAAGAGTTTAAGGTTTATCCAAATCCAACGAAAGGGTTGGTTCAAATAGCTTTGCCAATTGAAAAAAATGAAGTTGTGGTATCATTATTCAATAGTTCTTCTCAATTAATATCAGAAAAATCATATGCTGTAAAATATGGAAAAATACAGTTAGATTTAACAAGCAATCCAAATGGATTGTATATTGTAAAAATACATTTAGAAAAACCAGTAACCCTAAAAATAATAAAACAATAATAGAATGAAAAAATTAATATACACTTTAGTAATAAGTATCTTAGTATTATCATGTGGAGGAGGAGATAATCCACCACCACCAGTAAATAATGCACCAACAGTTCCAGGTTTATTGTATCCAACAAATAATTTGTTATGTATTGATAATTCTGTAGAATTTAAATGGAGCGCATCTACAGACCAAGATGGTGATGCGGTTAAATATCAGATTGAAGTAGCAAAAGATGCTCAGTTTACTCAAATAATTCATAACGTTATTTCTACATCAACTTCAAGAAGAATTTCGTTAGAAAAGGGGATAGCATACTATTGGAGAGCAAAAGCTCTTGATGCTGAAAATGCAGCTAGTAATTATTCTTCAACAAATCAATTTTATACTGAAGGAGAAGGAGTGACGAATCATTTACCATTTGCACCAGTGTTAGTAAGTCCTGAGTTAAATGCTATTGCTACAGAAGCAACAGTCAACTTACAGTGGACTGCGAATGATGTTGATACTAGTGATACTTTAACATTTGATGTTTATTTTGGAACTGCAAATCCACCAACTGAAAAGATTGCAGCTGATCATACATCAACTAATATTGATGTGAATTTATCTGCTACAACCATGTATTATTGGAAAATTGAAGTGAAAGATGGTCATGGAGGTCAAACCAATGGTCAAGTTTGGAATTTTACAACTGACTAACTAATAATTAAACTATCAAAAAAAAGAGACCAAGTAATTGGTCTCTTTTTTTATTTAAACGAAAGCTTAATGCATTCATTTTTTATTGGTTTTAATGACTAAAAGGTGTAAGAAAACCCTACTCCTAAAAGTTGTTTTATTTGAATTTTCGGACCTAATATATCAAGAGTTCCATCATTATTTATGTCTTCTTTGTGTTTTATATCATCATCAAATTTAATGTGAGAACCTACGTTAGCCGAAATATATTTGTTAATTGTTAAATCAAAATTAAGTTCCCAGTTTATATCAACATTACCATAATCATGTAAATAATCTGAATACAAAATAATTTTATTTCCCATTTTAATGTTTTCCATTACTTCTGTTTTCCATTCTCCAGTAATCAAAGTCCCGAATTCCATTTTTGTGTTTTCTCCTTCAGATATAAGATTACCTGCTTCGTCGTATACTGCTTTCATAACTCCATATGCACCTTCATTTGCAAGGTTTTGATTTAAAACAAAAGTTGTTTTATTAGTTATGGGAGATAGATATAGTTTTAAATTTACCTTTTTTGAAAAATATTCTGAGCCAACCCCAATAAACATATAAGCAGGTGCAAAAAACTTAGATATTGGTTTATCGGTATTTGGATATTTGTATCCGTTGGTTAATTGTGTTTTAAAATTAAACTTGGCTGAATTATACCAATTGGATTTTAAATTTTTTCGATATCCAAATGTAGAGTTTAATTCAAATAAATCTTCTGTTTTTCTAAGCTCACGTTTTTCTTCTTTATTTAATCCATAATTGCTTTTCAGTTCATTAGACCAAACTAAATGATTGTTTTTATAATTTCTTGATAGATGAATTTTTAATATACCAGATATAGAATTGTTACCACCCGCGCTCCAATTTACAAATGCATTTTGGGTGAAAATTAATTTCACATTATTAGCGTTAGTCCAATGGCTGATGGAATCTGGTTTGACAGCTAAAGAATCTGGTGATGATGTTGCTCGTAGAAATGTGGTTGATAAAAGAAGTGTGGAAATGAATAAAAACTGAAGTCTCATTGTATTATAAAATTTTGGGGCAAAAAATAAAACAACAAAGGAACGAAAAAATGTTTTTTAATTATAAATTCAATAAGAATTCTTTAATATTTTCCTTAGATAATTGAATAGTATTAAATAATTCTTGAACTTTTCCATGTTCAATAAAATTGTCTGGTATTCCTAATTGTTTTATTGATTTATTTTTAAAATTATTATTTGCAGCAAATTCTATGATTGCACTTCCAAATCCACCAATAATTGTGCCATTTTCAATCGTTACAATTTTTTCAAATTTTGTAAATATTTCTAGAAGTAAATCTGCATCTAAAGGTTTTACAAAACGCATATTGTAGTGCGCAATTTTGTTTTTTGGTAGCTCATCTTTTAGATCTATAATTACATTCCCAATTGGACCAATACTTAATACTGCAATTTCAGAGCCTGTCGATAGTTGTTTACCTTTTCCAATTTTAATTTGTTCAAAAGGTTGTTTCCAGTTTAAAATTGAACCTCTTCCTCTTGGGTATCTTATGGCTATTGGAAAATCAATTCCCAATTGAACTGTATACATTATATTGCGCAATTCAATTTCATTTAATGGTGCGAAAATTACCATATTAGGTATACAGCGTAAATATGCAATATCAAAAACACCATGATGTGTTGCTCCATCTTCACCAACAATACCTGCTCTATCAATGCAAAATACTACAGGTAGGTTTTGTAAAGCCACATCATGAATTATTTGATCATAAGCTCGTTGTAAAAAGGTGGAATAAACGTTGCAAAAAGGAATTAATCCTTGACTAGCCATTCCAGCAGCTAAAGTAACGGCATGTTGTTCTGCAATTCCAACGTCAAAAGCTCTTTCTGGAATTTCTTCAATCATTAATTTTAACGAACAACCTGTTGGCATTGCGGGTGTAATTCCAACTATTTTTTCGTTTTGTTTTGCTAACTCAACTATGGTTTCTCCAAAAACATCTTGAAATTTAGGAGGTAGTAACTCATCATATGAAGTAATCCTTTCACCTGTTTTTTTATTGAATTTACCGGGAGCATGATAAGTTACCTGATCCTTTTCTGCTTGGTCTAACCCTTTTCCCTTGGTGGTAATAATGTGTAAAAATTTTGGACCTGAAATTGATTTTAATCGCTCTAATTCTGCAATAACTACCTCAATATTATGTCCGTCAATTGGTCCAGAATAATTAAAATTTAAGGCTTCAATTATATTGTTTTTTCTTACTTTTTTACCTGCTTTTACATTGGTGAAATAATTTTTTAATGCTCCAACACTGGGATCAATTCCCATGGTATTGTCGTTTAAAATAATTAATAGATTAGCATCTGTTACACCAGCATGATTCAAGCCTTCAAATGCCATACCACTTGCAATTGAAGCGTCACCAATAACAGCAATATGTTGTTTTTTAAAATCTCCTTTAATTTTTGAAGCAATAGCCATTCCTAAAGCAGCGGAAATGGAAGTTGATGAGTGCCCGGTTCCAAAAGCATCATATTTACTTTCGGATCTATTTGGGAAACCGGCAATTCCTCCAAGCTGTCTGTTTGTATGAAAATTATCTCTTCTTTCGGTTAAAATTTTATGTCCGTAAGCTTGATGACCAACATCCCAAATTAATAGATCATTAGGTGTGTCAAAAACATAATGAAGCGCAATTGTTAATTCAACAACACCTAAACTTGCTCCTAAATGCCCTTCTTTTGTTGAAACAACATCAATAATATAATCTCTTAATTCTTGCGCAATTTGTATAAGTTCATTTAGGTTTAACTTACGTAAATCAGTTGGGTTATTTATATGTTGTAACAAAGTTGATTTCATCGCTTACAAAACTACAATATTTAAATTGTACCTTGAATTAAAAAAAATTACTTTTGAGGTATGATGAATCCTATTGATGATAATTATTTTATGAAACGCGCTTTGCAGGAAGCAGAATTGGCATTTGATAAAAATGAAGTTCCGGTTGGAGCTGTAATTGTAATGAATAATCAAATTATCGCCCGTGCACATAATTTAACTGAAACTTTGAATGATGTTACTGCTCATGCAGAAATGCAAGCCTTTACAGCTGCGGCTGATTTTTTAGGTGGAAAATATTTAAAGGAATGTACCTTATATGTTACCTTGGAACCTTGCCAAATGTGTGCTGGTGCAAGTTACTGGACTCAAATAGGAAAAATTGTATTTGGTGCTTCAGAAGAAAAGAGAGGTTTTTTAACTCTTAAAACAAAATTACATCCTAAAACAGTCGTATTAGGAGGTGTTTTAGAAGAAGAGTGCAGTACTATTCTAAAACGGTTTTTTATTGAAAAACGGAATTTAAACTAACTGTTATTCTCTTTTTTATTATGTTCTTCAAGATCTTTTCTGAAGTTATCAAATTTAAAATTACTCAAATCTTTCCCTTTATATCTGTGGTATATAAATAATGGCATTAATACAAAGGCTACAATTAAAACACTTATTCCAATAATAATTTCACCGTTTGAATCTCCATTACTTTTAATGTAAAAGCCATAGGTTAACAAACCTAATACAATCAACAAAATGGCACTTATTATATATTTCATAAATAGATTCTATAATTTAACGTGGTAAAATTACAAAATGTAATATATTTATTTGTTTTAAATATAGAATATGTTCAGATTTTCAATAGTAATTTTAGTTTTATGTTTTATGAGTTGTAATACTAAAAAAGAGCAATTAAAGTTAAAAAAAGATAAAGTCGTTATTGCGCATAGAGGAGCATCAGGATATTTGCCTGAGCATACATTAGAGTCAAAGGTAATGGCTTATGCAATGGATGCTGATTTTATAGAACAAGATATAGTTTTAAGCCAAGATAATGTTCCAATAGTTATTCATGATATCCATTTAGAGGCAGTGACCGATGTCGCTTTAAAATTTCCAAATAGAAAAAGGAAAGATGGGAGTTTTTATGTAATTGATTTTACCTTTAATGAATTAAAAACCTTGAATGTATTTGAAAGAATTAATCCCGAAGATAATAATCCTGTATATGCTACGCGGTTTCCAATTAATAAGTCAAGGTTCCAGCTGCATTCTCTTCAAGAGGAAATTGAACTTATTCAAGGATTGAATAAAAGTACCGGTAAAAATATTGGAATTTATCCTGAAATTAAAGAGCCTTCATTTCATAAAAAAGAAGGAAAAGATATTTCAAAAATAGTTTTAAAGGTTTTAGATGATTATGGCTATCGTACTAAAATGGATAAGTGTATTTTACAGTGTTTTGATTCATTTGAACTGAAAAGAGTAAGAGATGAATTAAAAAGTGAGCTGTTTTTATTACAGCTTATTGAGTTTCCAGAAGACGAGGAACAGCTAAAGGAATATGCGAAGTATGCTGATGGAATTGGCCCTTGGTACTATCAAATTATTATGGGTAAAGATAAAAATGGTCATTGGCAATTATCTGATTTGGTTGAAGATGCCCATAATTTAAAATTAGAAGTACATACTTATACTTTTAGAACGGATAAATTGGGTGAATTCAAATCCTTTGAAAATTTACTTGATGTAGCATTAAATAAAGCAAATGTTGATGGTGTTATTACTGATTTTCCCGATAAAGTGGTTGACTTTATCAATAAAAACTAAGCAGTAACATGAATTAATTTTCTTCTGTAGGCCGTTAGTAAACGAGATTTTGAAATAAACCCATAATATTTACCATCTTTAATTACTGGTAAATTCCAGGCAACTGTAGTTTTAAATTTATTCATTATTTGCTCCATGCTATCATTGTCATAATTAATAATATTTGGGGCGCTTATCATTAAACTAGCAACAGTTACCTTTTCATATAAAGTAATATCAAACATGATGTTTCTAATATTATCTAAAGTAATTACGCCTAAAAATTCATTTTCTTTACTAACAACTGGGAAATGATTTCTAGAAGATTTTGTGACGGCATTTTTTAGGATATATCCTAATTTCATCTCAGGAGTAAGAACCACAAAATTAGTTTCAATTACCTTATCAATATCTAATAACATCAACACATTTTTGTCTTTGTCATGAGTCATTAATTGACCTTTTTTAGCTAATTCAGCAGCATAAATATTATGTGGAATATATCTTTTTGTTATGATAAATGAAATTGATGAAACAATCATTAAAGGAACAAATAATTCATAACCTCCCGTAATTTCTGCAATTAAAAATATAGCTGTTAATGGAGCTTGTAAAATTCCAGCCATTAAACCGGCCATACCAACCATGGCAAAATTAGTAGATGATAATTGATGGTTAACTAAGTTGCTGAAATTTATAATCATTGCAAAAACATACCCAGTAATACTACCAGTAAATAAAGTAGGAGCAAAAACACCACCAATTCCTCCGGCTCCAAATGTAAATGATGTTGCTACAATTTTAAATAGTATTAACCCAACCAATAATCCAATTATAATCCAAGTATCTTCTGCTACAAAATGAAAAATATTATTAGTCACAACTTCACTAATATTGCCTCTTAAAACATTATTAATGGTTTTAAATCCTTCACCAAATAACGGAGGAACAAAATATACAATTACCCCTAAAAGAATTCCACCAATTAATAAACGCTTGTAGGGGCTTTCAAATTTTTTAAAGAACTTCCCAATGCTGAAATATACTTTACTAAAATAAATGGATACTGTAGCTGAAATAACACCAAGTAAAACATAAAACATTACGTCATACAATTCAAATTTATCTTGAATATTAAAGTGAAGCAATACATCATCTCCAAAGAAGAAATACGAAGTTAAAACCGCCGTAATAGATGCAAGTAGTAACGGAATCATTGAAGCTAAAGTTAACTCCAAACTAAATATCTCTACTGCAAATACTATAGCTGCTATTGGAGCTTTAAATATTGAAGACATTGCACCAGCTGCTGCTGCTCCAATTAATAATGTTCTTGTAGTTTGATTTAAATGAAAAATTCGTGCAAAATTTGAACCCAATGCAGCTCCCGTTGCTACAGTTGGTCCTTCAAGTCCAACAGACCCACCAAAACCAACAGTTAATGGTGCTGTTAATATAGATGACCACATTTGATGCCTAGACATGACTCCCTTTTGTTTTGAAATAGCATAAAGGGTAGAAGGTATTCCATGACCTACTTTTTTCTTAATCACAAATTTCATTACAAGTAAAACAATAAGTAAACCTATAATTGGAAAAATAAAATAAAAAGCATGATGAATATCTTTAATGAATTCACCTTCAAGTGCATGTTGAATAAAATGCGTAAGATTTTTTAGAGTTACAGCTCCAAGACCAGCTAATAAACCAATAATTGCACTAGCAATATTTGTAAATTGTTTGTTAGAGATATGTTGATATCTCCATTTAAGAAATTTTAAAAACAGATTTTTTGAAGTTGTTGACATTTTTGCTTAAAAGGAATTGCAAAATTATCAAAAATTAGTTGTTAAGCTGCTTGTTTTGGACATTTTTTACAATAACTCTTTCCTTTTTTCTTGTATTTTTTACAGCATTTGTCTTTTGTTCCACAGTCTGAATCACAACCACCTTCTGCATAGCAATCAAATTCATAGTTAAAAATATCCGCAGATTTCAATTCTGTCATTTCTGTTATTTAGAATGATTTTAAACAAAGGTACAAATACTTTGAATATCAGCATAAAAAATTCTAAATAATTTTATTTCATTCTATATTATTAATCGAACTCCACCAAGTTCTTCAATTTTATATGGAAATTTATCACTTGGTGATCCTATAAACATAAAATTTATTGGAATATTCCATTTTTCAGAAAGCTCTTTAATTAGTTTAGGGCTGAACTTACCTTCAATAATTAAAAAGTCGATTGCTATTTCGGGATATTCTCTTCCTAAAAAATCTATTTCAAGTGCTAAATTTTCAGGAGGTTTTTGACCTTTTTCTAAAGCTAAAACAATTTTAATTTTTTTAGTATGCTCATTCTTTAAAATGTAGAGCATTACTTTATTTAGGGTTGAAATTTTATCTCCTTTTGTAAAAAAAACAAATTCCTGAGAATTAATTTTATCAATTGTGTTTAATATTTTTTTATCTGTTTTTAAAACAATGTTACGCACGGGGTCAAAAATGGAATGGATGGTATTTAATAATAATTTTAGCAATACCGTTCTGTTTAACATTATAGAAACAAAGATTATTGAAGGAATAAAGTAATCTAAAAATACTGTTAAGTTACTTGGTAAATCACCTTTTGTTTCCATGGTAATATTACCTAGTAAGGCAATAATTACTGCCCCAATTGCTATTAGAATTGAAATCCAAGATGCCTTTTCAGGTCTTGGCAGTTTATTTCTCCTTACTTTTAATAAAATATTACCAAAACCAAAAAGAGCCATAACCGATAGGAATGAAATGGTATAAACACCAGCCAATAATTTTACATTTCCATTGGTAATTAATAATACAGATACTGATAAAATGAAAAACATTATTATGATTCTGTAAGAACTGCCTTTCTTGTTTTTCTTCAAGAAAAATTGAGGCATAATTCTATCTAAAGTCATTCGTTCAAGAAGACCTGTAACTCCTACAAAACTTGTTAAAACAGCACCACTTAATACTAAAAAAGCATCAATTGCAATTAAAGTTGCTACCCAAGTTCCTCCAACGTGATTTCCCATTTCAATTAATAATGTGTTTTGAAAATCATCACTCTGCAACATTGGAATAGCAAATAGGGCAAGCGCGAAAATGGCCATTAATGGATTTATAACACTAACAATTCCCCACATATTTCTTAATGTTTTTGGAAAAACACCTGGGCTTTGTTCTTCAACAAAATTCGCTGAACTTTCAAAACCAGAAACACCTAGCATTGATGCTGCAAAACCTAAAAATATAGCATTCGATATGCTTCCTCCTTGAATTGGAGAGTTCCAGTTTTCAAAAAACAATCCAACACCATTTTGAGATAAATAGAAAATAATAAATGTACTTAGAATTACTAAAGATCCTAAATGAAATAGAAAAATTCCAATTGCCACTTTTGCTGATTCTGTGATTCCACCAATTGTTAAAAGTGCAAAAAAAGCTAAAAGTATAATTGTAGAAATTATTATTGGCATTGAAGGAATTAAGTGGTGTAGATAATGAATAGCTTCATTTCCTGAGATCACTGCAGTTGCCATATAAGAAAGTAGTGTTAATGTTGCAGCAAAGGAAGCCATTCCCTTACTGGTTGTATTTAATAAAGCATTGTAGGCTCCTCCATTTAATGGTAAAGCACCAACCACTTCGCCATAAATCTTCCTAAATAGGAATAAAACAATTGAGACAATTAATAAAGTAATCCAAGCATATTGTCCGGCAAAAGCAATTGCTAAAGCCGATACATATAATACTGAAGAACTGATGTCGTTACCACAAATAGCTGTGGCCGCTAATTCGTTTAGTTTTTTATGGACTTTTTTAGTTTCCATTGTGTAAAATGTATTAAGTATGAAGCAAAAAAAAACCTTGATTGTTTTATCAAGGTTTTTTTTGTTTTTTATAAATCTAGTTTTAGATTTAGTTCTTTTAGTTGAGTTTCATCAATATTTGATGGGGCGTCAATCATAACGTCTCGTCCGCTATTATTTTTTGGGAATGCAATAAAGTCTCGTATTGTTTCTTGTCCACCTAATATGGCAACCAATCTATCCAGTCCAAATGCTAAACCACCGTGTGGAGGAGCACCGTATTCAAAGGCATTCATTAAAAATCCAAATTGTTCTTTTGCTTCTTCAGGAGTAAATCCTAAATGATCAAACATTAAAGCTTGTGTTTCTTTGTCGTGAATTCTAATAGAACCACCACCAATTTCGTTTCCGTTCAATACTAAATCGTAAGCATTTGCTCTTACTTTACCAGGATCTGTATCCAATAAAGCCATATCTTCTGGTTTTGGTGAAGTAAACGGATGATGCATTGCGTGGTAACGCTTAGTATCTTCATCCCATTCTAATAAAGGGAAATCAACTACCCATAATGGCGCAAACTCATCAGCTTTTCTTAAACCTAATTGTTCCGCTAATTCCATACGTAAAGCACTTAATTGTGTTCTTACTTTATCCGTTTCACCAGATAAAACACAAATTAAATCCCCTGGTTTTGCACCAGTTGCTTCAGCCCATTTTGCTAAATCTTCTTGATCGTAAAATTTATCTACTGACGATTTAAATGATCCATCTTCATTACATCTAGCGTAAACCATTCCTAAAGCACCAACTTGAGGACGTTTCACCCATTTAATTAAATTATCAATTTGTTTTCTTGTGTAGTTATTTCCACTAGGAACAGCAATACCAACAACCAATTCAGCATTGTTAAAAACGCCAAATTCTTTATGTTGAGCAACTTCATTTAATTCGCCAAACTCCATTCCAAATCTAATATCTGGTTTGTCGTTTCCGTATTTTTTCATTGCCTCATCATAAGTCATTCTTGGGAAGTCTTCAACATCAACTCCCTTAATTTCTTTTAATAAGTGACGAGTTAAACCTTCAAATCTGTTCAAGATGTCTTCTTGTTCAACAAATGCCATTTCACAGTCAATTTGAGTAAACTCAGGTTGTCTGTCGGCACGTAAATCTTCATCTCTAAAGCATTTTACAATCTGAAAATATTTATCCATTCCACCAACCATAAGCAATTGCTTAAATGTTTGAGGCGATTGAGGTAAAGCGTAAAACTGACCTTCATTCATTCTACTTGGTACCACAAAATCACGGGCACCTTCAGGAGTAGATTTAATTAATACAGGAGTTTCAACTTCAATAAAATCTTTGTCAGAAAGGTATTTTCTAACTTCAATAGCAACTTTATGTCTAAATATTAAATTGTCCTTAACTGGGTTTCTTCTTATATCTAGATAACGATATTTCATTCTAAGTTCATCACCACCATCAGTTTCATCTTCAATAGTAAAAGGAGGTGTAATAGATTCATTTAAAATATCAAGTTCTTTCACCAATATTTCAACCTCACCAGTAGGTATGTTATCATTTTTGGAAATACGCTCAATAACTTCACCTTTAATCTGAATCACAAATTCACGACCTAAAGTTTTAGCTTTCTCCATCATTTCTTTAGGAGTACGTTCTTCATCAAATATAAGTTGCGTAATACCATAACGATCACGTAAATCAACCCACATCATAAATCCTTTATCACGTGTTTTTTGCACCCAACCTGCCAAAGTAACTTCCTGGCCAACATTTGTTAATCGTAATTCTCCGTTAGAATGTGTTCTATACATTGTTCAATTTTTTAAGAATGTGCAAATTTAATCATTTCAACAATAGATTGTACAGTTATGTATAATTTTTTGGGTGTTCCATTTATTTTCATAAATGTCAGGCTTTACGCACTCGCTTTTTTATGCCTAAAAAGGCAAAAAAAGAGCTCAAACAATTGCTGCAATCCTTAACACAAAATAAATGACAATCAAATAATTAGTAGTAATGAAGAAGGGTATCTAAAACCATCAGTATCAATTGAAACCTTCATCTAGGTATTTATTTGTAGCTTTGTCAGCTTTGAATTAGGTTAACAACTATTATAATTTTGAAATTTAACCGTATATGAGCTATAAGCATATTGGAATTGAGATTAAAGAGAATGCTCTAAAATATCAGCAAAAAAATGCCATTTATTATAAGGAAAATAAGACAAATATTTGGGTAGGAATTACTTGGGCTAATTTTGTAAACCAAATAGAGAACCTGTCTAAATCCTTACTTCAGTGCGGAGTTCAACGTCAACAGAACATAGCTATTTTTGCACAAAATATGCCAGAATGGATGATTGCAGATTTCGCAATTATGGGTTTAAGAGCTGTTACGGTTCCTTTGTATGCTACAAATTCAAAAAAAGAAGTTGAATATATTGTAAATGATGCTGAGGTTGAAATTATTTTTGTTGGAGACCAGGAAGAATATGATAAAGCTTTAGAAATTTCAAAAACTAGCAAGTATTTAAAATTAATAATTGCTTTAACTAAAGATGTTGTTTTAAATAACAAAGACAATTCAGTTTATTTAGCAGATTTTGTAAAAGATAGTTTTGAAGAATCAATTGAAAATGAATTCGACAAAAGACAAGCAGAATTAGATTTAGCCGATTTAGCAAGTATCATTTATACTTCAGGAACAACAGGTGAGCCAAAAGGAGTGATGTTAGATCATAATAATTTTGCCGCATCTCTTGCCGCTCACGATTTTGAGCTAAATGTTTCAGATAAGGATTCTTCGTTGAGCTTTTTACCCTTGAGCCATATTTATGAACGTAGTTGGGTATTTTTCTGTTTGCATAGAGGAATAGAGGTTTATTTTAATCAGGATCCTAAAAAAATTGCAGAGGTTTTAAAAGAGGTAAAACCAACAGTAATGTGTACAGTTCCTCGTATTTTTGAAAAAATTTTCTCAGCAATTCAAGACAAAAGAAAAGAAGCTTCTCCTACTAAAATGAAATTAGCAAGTTGGGCATTAGGTATTGGTAATAATTATTATAATAAGCATAAACGTATTGATAAAAAAGTACCACTAGCTTTAAAATTGAAATACAAAATAGCAGATAAATTAGTTTTAAGTAAATTACGTGAACTATTTGGTGGTCGCATAAAGTTTATGCCTTGTGGGGGTGCGCCTTTAGCATCAGATACGATTTCGTTTTTTCATTCATTTGGACTAAATATTAAATGTGGTTATGGATTAACTGAAACAACAGCAACAGTTTCCTTATTTGGAGATACACAATTTGAATTTAATTCTGCAGGAAAAGCTATTGAAGGTTCTCAAATTATAATTGGTGATAATAACGAAATTTTAGTAAAAGGACCTGGTGTTATGAAGGGTTACTATAAAAAACCTGAAGAAACTGCTAAGGTTTTTAAAGATGGTTGGTTTTGCACAGGTGATGCTGGTAAAATAGACGAAAAAGGCAACTTAATTATTACCGACAGAATTAAAGATTTAATGAAAACTTCGGGTGGTAAATACATTGCTCCACAAAAATTAGAAACTGCGTTAATTAACGATTCTTTTATTGAGCAGATTGCTGTAATTGGTGATCAGCAAAAATATGTAACCGCGTTGGCTGTACCTAGTTTTGAAAATATTAAAAAGTATGCTATTGAGCATTCAATTAGCTTTAAAGATGTTGAAGACTTAATTAATCATAATCAAATAAAGGATCTGTTTGAAAAAAGATTTGAGGAGCTTCAAAAAGAATTTTCAAAATTTGAAAAAATAAAAAAATTCACTTTATTACCTAAAGAATTTAGCATTGAAGCAGGCGAAATTACTGCAACGCTAAAATTAAAACGAAAAGTAATTCAGAAAAAATACAAAGAACTTATCGATAAAATGTACTCTGAATAATAGTGTTTATTTTTGAGATAATTTTCCCTTTAGCATAGCTATTATGTTATTTGTCTAATTTTTTTCACCATCAATAAATTTTGTTGGATATTTATCTTGTAATAAATAACACAATCTATTGATGAGCCCTTTTAAGTTTAAAATTATACCAATTACAGTTTTACTTTTTTTAATTTCTGCAACCTCATTTTCACAACAAAAAACTGGAAATATAGTAGAGTATTTTGGAAAAGAAAAAATTAATGAAATAAGTGAAGGAAAATTATTGCACGTTTTTAAGAAGGGCCTTTCAGTAAAAATTGAGAACTTTTCATTTAATTCAGCATCCTTTCCAAAAGATCCTGTTTTTAAAAAGTTTTTAATGAATTCTAATTTAAAAGTATCAAAAGGAGAAGTTTTTGATATTAATAATAATGGAGATGAATTAAAATGGAACGAAATTTCCACAGATAAAACCAATACGTTTAACAATAAAAATTTACGATCTAGTTATGTGTATTTAACATACAAATCTGGTACTGAGCGTACAGTTTTATTTGAAGCTTCAGGTCATTCATTGGTTTTAATAAATGGCTTACCACACGAGGGTGATCATTACGATTTTGGATGGAATTTAATTCCTGTAAAACTTAAAAAAGGAACCAATGTATTTGTGTTAAAAGTTGGTCGTTTTCCTAGAATTAGAGCAAGGCTGATAAAACCATCAAAACCAATTCAGTTTACATCAAGGGATTTAACAATGCCTGATATTTTGGTGGAAGAAACAAAAGATTATAAAGGAGCAATCAGAATTATTAATACAACTGATAATTGGGTTAAAAACTATAGTATTTCTTCTGAATTAAATGGGGAAACATTGAAGACAATTGTTCCTGCTATTGCGCCTATGAGTGTGCGTAAAGTTCCTTTTTCAATTGCTTCAGTAAGCAATAACACTAAAAAGGGAGCTATTAATTTACAACTTCAATTAAAGAATAAGAATAATAAGACTATATCAAAACAAACAGTAGAGCTTCAAGTAAAAACAAAATTCAAGCACCATAAAAAAACATTTATCAGTGGAATTGATGGAAGTGTACAATATTATAGTGTAGCGCCTTCAACTGATGAAACAACAGAAAATCAAGCATTGTTCTTTTCAGTTCACGGAGCTTCTGTTGAAGCCGTAAATCAAGCAAATGCTTATCAACAAAAAGATTGGGGAAATGTTGTAGCTCCAACGAACAGAAGACCATTTGGTTTTGCCTGGGAAGATTGGGGTAGATTGGATGCATTGGAAGTTTTAGCCGATTCAAAAAATATATTTCAACCAAATCCAGAAAAAATTTATTTAACTGGGCATTCAATGGGTGGACACGGAACTTGGTATTTAGGAGCTACCTATCCAGATTATTTCGCTTCAATTGCTCCTTGTGCTGGTTATCCTGATTTGTTATTGTACAGAGATAGCTTTTTAGAAAAAACATTAGAATTACCTCAAGAACAATTAACAAAAAGAGGAATGACTCCAGAAATTGTGAGCAGATTAAAAACTCCTTATGTATTAAGTCCTGTTGAAAAATTAATGAAGAGAGCGGGAACTCCAAGCAGAACTTTAGGGCTAATACGTAACTATTTACATTTTGGTGTATATGTTTTACACGGTGAAAAAGACAATGTAGTGCCAACTTTTATTGCGCGCGATATGCGAAATCGTTTAGGTGATTTTCATAATGATTTTACCTATTATGAGGAACCTGATGGAACGCATTGGTATGGAAATCATAGTTTGGATTGGTATAGAATTTTCGATTTCTTTAAAGAGCGAAAACTTAGAAATCCAAACGATATTAAAAACTTAGAATTTTATACGGGATCTCCTGGAGTATCAGCAACATCTAATTTTATTACTATTCATCAACAACAAAAACCTTTTGAGGTCAGCTCATTTAATTTTTCAAAAGAGAATGGATTCTCAATAAAAACTAATAATGTAGCTACGATCGAGGTTGATTTGTCAAAACTAAGTGATACAATAACTACTGTTACAATTAATGAAATTAATTTTGAGGTTTCGGAGAAATCAAAAGTGTTTTTAAAACAAGTAGAGGGAGAATGGAAACTTTCAAAAGCTCCATCATTAAAAGAAAAAGGACCACATAGAAATGGAGGATTTAAAGATGCTTTTAGACACAATATGGTATTTGTGTATGCTACAAACGGTTCTAAATCTGAAAATGAATGGTATTACAATAAAGCAAGATTTGATGCCGAAACATTTTGGTATAGAGCAAACGGAAATATAGAGATTGTAAAAGATGTCAATTTCAAACCTGAAAAATATGCCGATAGAAATGTGATTCTTTATGGAAATAAAGACAACAACTCTGCATGGAAAAAATTACTAAAAAATAGTCCAATTCAAGTTGAAGATGGACTTGTTCAAATAGGAAATAAAAAATTACAAGGAAATCAGTGGGGGCTTTATTTTACGGTTCCAAGAGCTGATAGTGATATTGCATCAATTGGAGTAGTAAGCGCAACAGGAGCTACAGGTATGAAGGCAGCATATATGAATCACTACCTTGTAAATGGGACCACCTTCCCAGATGTATTATTGTTTGATGATAGCGTGTTGAGTGATGGAGATGCAAAAGTAAAATGTGCCGGTTTCTTCGGAAATGACTGGTCCATTGAAAAAGGTGATTTTAAATGGAATTGAGTTTTGATTTTTTTTATGATTGTTAGAAAGAGCTGTTTTTGTAAAAGAAAACAGCTCTTTTTTTATCTTATAAATTAAATTGTAATATTTAAGTAAACAGCAGTAACTTTGCATAGCTAATAATTAAACTTAACACCTTGGATTCAAAACTGTATTTAGTACCAACTCCTATTGGAAATTTAGAAGATATAACTCTTAGAGCTATTAGAGTTTTAAAGGAAGTAGATTTAATTTTAGCTGAAGATACACGTACTAGTGGTAAATTATTAAAACATTTTGAAATATCAACACATATGCATAGTCATCATATGCATAATGAGCATAAAACAGTTGAAAATATTGTTCAGCGTCTTAAAAGCGGTGAATCTATTGCTTTAATCTCTGATGCTGGAACACCAGCAATTTCAGATCCTGGTTTTTTATTAACACGAGCCTGTATTGAAAATGGTGTTGATATTGAATGTTTACCGGGTGCTACTGCTTTTGTTCCTGCACTAGTAAATAGTGGTTTACCTAATGATAAATTTGTTTTTGAAGGATTTCTTCCTGTAAAAAAAGGACGTCAAACTCGTTTGATTTTATTAGCAGAAGAAACAAGAACAATGATTTTTTATGAATCTCCACATAAATTATTAAAAACATTAACTCATTTTGCTGAATATTTTGGTGGTGACAGAGCTATTTCAGTTTCAAGGGAGCTTACCAAATTATATGAAGAAACTGTCAGAGGTACCATTACTGAAGCCATTGAGCATTTTACTACAAAAGTACCTAAAGGTGAATTTGTAATTATTGTTGGTGGTAAAAAGTAACTAGTTTTTATTAAAGTGATTGGTAAAGAAAAGTAATTGATACTGTACTGAATTATTCCAATAATCCCAATTGTGTACTCCAGGTCTTTCTGTATATTCATGTGGAATATTTCGTTCTACTAATTTTTTATGAACTCTCTGGTTTGCATCATAAAAAAAGTCTCCAATACCACAATCTATAATTAATTTTAATCCTTTTCCATTTAATAAATAAACCATATTTATTACTGAGTTATTTTCCCAGTTTGCTTTGTTTTCTGAATAAGAACCTAGCCTTTCTGAAATATCCCAATTATTAGGAAATGGACGTAAATCTAAACCACCACTCATGCTTCCAGCGGCTGACCAAACATCCTGATGTTTAAAAGATAAATATAAAGCTCCGTGTCCACCCATACTTAAACCTGTTATGGCTCTTCCACTTTTATTAGATTTGGTATTGTAATTTTTGTCAATTGCAGCAACCAATTCTTCTGAAATATAGGTTTCATATTTCATTTTATTATCAATTGGGCTATCAAAATACCAGCTAGTTTTTTCTCCATCAGGACAAACAATAATTAGATTATATAGATCAGCATATTCTTGTATTTTGGAGGCTTTTGTTACCCAACTTAAATGATTGCCTCCAGCTCCATGAAGTAAATACAATACAGGAAACCCTTCAGATTTTGATGAATAACTATCTGGAATAATTACAATATTTGAGATAGATTTATTCATAGATTCACTTTTTACCACAAGGGTATCTATTTGTGATGCTGAAGCACTAAGAAAAGTTGTGAAAAGTACAAGGAAAAATATTCGATTCTTCATTATTATATATGAAAAAGTGGTTAAAATTATTGAAAGTAAATTTAACCAAATTTTTTAATTGAAGTTGTCAAATATTTTGAATGAAAAAGGTTTTGTAATTGATTTTAATTAGGGTTGTAATGGTTTTTTATCAATTAGATTAATAGTTTGTTTTTAGTACAAAACCTTTTTGTTTGATTAGCGTATGAATTAAGCAGCCCACAGTTTATAATCCGTAGTTTCTTCTGTTGTTCCAGCTAGTTCTTTTTGTGTTGTGAAAGTCAATAAATCTACCTTTATGTTGTAAATGATTAGATTCTTGATTTGTTAAAATGTCGATTAAGTTGTCTAAAGTTTTCATAATATATTGATTTGTTAGTTAATGATAGTACAAATATATATAGTTATATAGTACTATGCAAAACAAAGTACTATATTGTGAAATATTTAACAGTTTCAATTTATTTAAAAAGTATTTAAGTTGCATTAAATAAGGTAGATAGATGTTTTTTGTGAGTTTTATTGAAAATATATCTAAAATTTAAAAGCCCATTAATTTTCATTAATGGACTTAAAAACAGGGGTTAATACCGTTCTGTTATATCAATTATTTGATGTTTTAGTAAGACATTT
>Ga0193953_1000284_pt1 | contig 28377 bp, 22 predicted proteins | sample BB_4_MG_FD_140325 | JGI IMG/M metagenome (GOLD analysis project Ga0193953, IMG submission 140325) | Microbial mat bacterial communities from the Broadkill River, Lewes, Delaware, United States - BB_4_MG | ecosystem: Environmental > Aquatic > Freshwater > River > Microbial mats | place: USA...
GACGAAATTACTTGCTTCATTCTATGCGTTAACTCACTCAACTTGAAAAGAGAAAAATCATGGTTCGAAAAAAAGCAAAGATTTTTATGGTTTAAGTTGACGTGGGGAGTCATACCAACGCCCCAATCAGGGGCTTATAATTAGTTGGCTAAAATAACGAACGCAGTGAGGGAGGTAGTGTTCAAAAATCTGTGTCATTTCAGTAAACTAGTAAAAACAGGAATGACACATGACAACTCAATTCGATTTTCAAGAAGCAGTGCAAGCACTTCAAGCGGGTAAAAATCTTAATGGTAAAGGTGGTGTACTCACTTCACTGAGCAAACAACTAAGCAAAGCGGCAGAGTTAACGCTTGATGAACTTGACGCTAAATGGGGAGGTTCTTATCCATTGGTTATTAATTCCTGGCGCAATAAATGGCATCACTTATCGGCTTACTTTAAGTACCCTGAGCACATTCGCCTTTGGGAACAAACCCATCCCCAACTCTAGTACCTTTTAACCCAGTAAAATGTGCTGGAGCTGAATAGTATTTACCCTCAGCTAACTAACTCCGTAGACGATATGTTCCTTTTGGAATAGAAAATTCAATTTCAAAATAGCTAATATTTGTTATTAATAAAAATAATTATCTGATATAGACCATAAATTAATTTTTGTCACGCTGGAATTATCATTAGACATTTATTAATGATAAATATTTAAGATTTTTTGCTTAATAGATAAAGCGTCCAATAGGCGTCCACGAAAATAAACAAAGATAATTAAGAGACATTACAGGAGGGTAATCAATTGATTTTTAACGTGAAAAATGGTGGCCCCTCAGTGACTTGAACACTGGACCTACCGATTATGAGTCGGGCGCTCTAACCAGCTGAGCTAAGGGGCCATATACATAGAATGCATATACTTAATTAGGCTATTTACGGTAAACAGCTCAATTAAGCGCGTGCAGTATAAGCATTTTTTATTTTATTGTCACCACTTGAATAGTAAAAAATAAGTAAAATACGTTTGGTTGCTGTATTAATAAACAAAAAAGAGTAAGTTAGCTAAACTAACTTACTCTTTTTATATAATTTCAAATAAACATTATAAAATATTTATTAATAATTACTCACCATCTAAGAAACTTTTCAATTGTTCTGAACGAGAAGGATGACGTAGTTTACGTAAAGCTTTTGCTTCAATTTGACGTATACGTTCACGTGTTACATCAAACTGTTTACCTACTTCTTCTAACGTGTGATCAGTATTCATATCAATACCAAAACGCATTCTAAGTACTTTAGCTTCACGTGCAGTTAAGCCAGCAAGTACTTCATGTGTTGCGCCTTTTAGGTTTTCTGACGTTGCTGAGTCAACAGGTAACTCACCACTGCCATCTTCAATAAAGTCACCTAAGTGTGAATCTTCATCATCACCAATTGGCGTTTCCATTGAAATAGGCTCTTTAGCAATTTTTAATACCTTACGAATTTTATCTTCAGGCATAATCATGCGTTCAGCTAATTCTTCTGGTGTTGGCTCACGCCCCATTTCTTGTAACATTTGACGAGAAACACGATTCAGTTTATTAATCGTTTCTATCATATGAACAGGAATACGAATAGTACGTGCTTGGTCAGCAATTGAGCGCGTTATAGCTTGACGAATCCACCACGTTGCGTACGTTGAAAACTTATAACCACGGCGGTATTCAAATTTATCAACGGCTTTCATTAAGCCAATGTTACCTTCTTGAATTAAATCTAAGAACTGTAAACCACGGTTAGTGTATTTTTTCGCAATTGAAATAACCAAACGTAAGTTAGCTTCAACCATTTCTTTTTTCGCACGGCGCGCTTTCGCTTCACCAATAGACATACGGCGATTTATATCTTTAATGCCATGAATATTTAAATGCGTTTCTTCTTCAATTTGGTTTAATTTATAAATACAACGTTCTACGTCAAGTTCAATGTCGGCAAGTTTAGCTGAATAGCTATGACCTGCCGCTTTTTGCTCTTCAAACCAATTTTTTGAGGTTTCATTACCTGGAAAAATTTTAATAAACGTGGTTTTGGGCATGCCTGCACCCATAACACAGTGCTTCATAATTAAACGTTCTTGCACTCGTAATCTGTCCATTACGCTGCGCATGTTTTTCACAAGTCTATCAAAGAGTTTAGGAATTAAACGAAACTCTTTAAATACTTCGGCAACACCGTCTATCGCTTCTTGCGCATCTTTATGGCCACGACCATTTTTTTCTATTATTTTGTTGGCATTTTCGTAAGCATCACGTAGCGCAGTAAATTTTTCACGGGCTAACTCTGGATCTGGCCCCGTGTCTTCTTCCTCTTCGTCACTTTCTGCATCTTTATCTTCATCATCGTCATCATCACTATCTTCATCATCAAGCTCTTCTTTTGACAACTCAGAGCCAACATGTGTTGCTGCAGCGGCAACATCATCATCTTCAGCATCGGGATCTAAAAAACCAACTATAATGTCGGTTAAACGCACTTCTTCAGCTTCAAAGTTGTCCCACATGTCTAATAAATAGTTTATCGCTGGTGGGTATTCAGAAACGCTGTGTTGAACTTCTTTGATACCTTCTTCGATACGCTTGGCAATAACAATTTCGCCTTTACGCGTCAGTAATTCTACTGTACCCATTTCTCGCATATACATACGAACGGGATCAGTTGTTCTACCTATTTCACTTTCTACCGTAGCTAATGCTTGGGCAGCGGCTTCTGCAGCATCTTCATCGGTATTGGCTTCGCTCATCATTAGCGTGTCGGCATCAGGGGCATTTTCAAAAACTTGAATACCCATATCATTGATCATACTAACAATATCTTCGACTTGATCTGAGTCGATGATATCTTGAGGAAGATGGTCGTTAACTTGCGCAAACGTTAAATAACCTTGTTCTTTACCTTTGGTTATTAAATCTTTCAATCTAGATTGAGGGGCTTTTTCCATTGACGAGTATCCACCTATGTCTGGTATATATGGTTTTTAAAAAACTATATTGTAAATATGGGGTAGTAAAAAATTGCACAAAATAAAGCAGGAAATTATAGCGAGTTTTTTGCACTATTTCCACCATTGAATTCAGGTATTAAGCTGCTACGTTGCTTTAAACATCGCAAAAGCAACCTTCAATTAAGCCAATAAGTGCTTAAGCATTAAGTATTGCTTGTAGCTCTTGCCTTTCTTGGGTGGTTATTTGTTTAATACGTGCTTTTTGCAATAAAAACTCCGTGCGCTTTTCAACAAAGCTATTCAGTAATTTCTCAATACTATCAAGAAAAACATCTGCTGCGGCATCGGGGGCAACATGATGTTCCCAACACATTAATTTTGCTAGCTGTTTACCTTGTTCTGTATCTCTAAAATACTCCAATAATTGTGCCGTTTTTATACTTGGTTTTTCTTGGCACAGTCGCAATAACTGGCTAAGCAATTCAACACCAGGAACATCTAACGGCTCTAATACTGAAATATCTTCTAGTTCTTTTACTATATGGGGATGTTCAAGCAGTAATGCAATAGCTAACCTAACAGGGGTAATTTTGGTGTTTTTACGTGTTATTTTTTTACTGGGGCTTGCGTTCAGTTTTTGTAACTCTAATAGCCGTTTTTCACTTGTTACACCAAAATGTGCCGACATTTCATCAATAATTGAATTTTTTAACATACTGTCAGGGAGTTTAAAAATATAAGGTTGAAGCTTGTCAATTAAAGCGACTTTTTCTTCCATACTATTTACTGGGTTGTCTTCTAAAAACTTATCAAACAAAAATTGTGATAGTGGCATGGCTTGATCAAGAATTTTTTCAAATGCTTGTTGGCCTTTTTCACGAATTAATGAATCGGGATCTTCGCCATCAGGTACAAAAACAAATTTCAATGAAAAACCATCGCGAATTAAAGGTAAGGCATTTTCCATTGCCCTCCATGCGGCATCACGCCCAGCTCTATCGCCATCGTAACAACAAATAACTTCTTTAACGGTACGAAATAAGGTTTGCAGTTGATCAGACGTTGTTGAAGTACCTAAAGAAGCTACAGCATAATCTACGCCATGCTGAGCAAGAGTAACGACGTCCATATAACCTTCAACAACCACTAATCTGTTTAATGTTTTGTTAGCCTGTTTGGCTTCATATAAACCATATAATTCTTGACCTTTGTGATACACCCGAGTTTCAGGTGAGTTTAAATACTTTGGTTTCTCATCACCTAATACTCTGCCGCCAAAACCAATAACACGTCCGCGTTTATCACGTATAGGAAACATAATTCGCGCGCGAAATCTGTCATAAGGTCTATTTTTATCGCCTTGTATTGCCATACCTAAATCAACAAGTTGTTGATTGGCTTTGCCTTGGGGAGAAAACACCTTCATCATGCCATCCCACGCGTCACTGATATAGCCAATACCAAAGCGTTTAACTATTTCGCCACTTAATCCTCTGCTTTTTAAATAGTTGATGGCAGTTTCTTTATCAGCCGCTGTTTTTAATTGTTGCTGATAGAAGCGACTCACTTGGTTCATCAGTTCGTAATCGTCTTGCTTTTGTTGATACGCCAGTTGTTGTTGACGTTGCTGTGCTGGGCTTGCATTATTTTCTTCACGCACCACCTCAACACCACAGTAGCTAGCAAGCTCCTCAACCGCATCAACAAAGTCTAAGCGGTCAAATTCCATTAAAAACGAAATAGCATTGCCGTGCTCACCGCAACCAAAGCAGTGGTAAAATTGTTTGTCTTGACTAACGGTAAAAGAAGGTGATTTTTCGTTATGAAAGGGGCAACAGGCTTGATAATTTTTACCTGCTTTTTTCAAAGGTACACGGCCATCTATCAAATCAACAATATCAGCACGCGCTAATAAGTCATCAATAAATTGTCTAGGGATTCGTCCAGCCATGTTGCTATTATATTAATCTTTTAAAAATTGAGGAAGGTTATTATACCTGAGAATTCCCCCACGCTAGAAACTATTTATTTTATATAATTTTGTTCTTATTAGACAAAAAAATACCGCAGTATTAAAAATAATGCGGTATTTTGTCGGTAGTGTTTGTTGAAATATATTCCAACCTACGCTAATTCAGCTATTAAGCTTCAGCGATAACAACTACTTTGATGTTAGTATCAACATCAGTGTGTAAGTGAATAGCGATTTCAAATTCGCCAGTTTCACGAATTGCACCTAATGGTAAACGCACTTCAGCTTTAGTAACTTCTACGCCAGCTTCTGTGATCGCTTCAGCAATATCACGAGTACCAATTGAGCCGAATAATTTACCTTCTTCACCTGCTTTAGATGCGATAGTAACTTCAGCCAATTCAACAATTTTAGCTGCACGAGCTTCAGCTGTTGCTAAAACTTCTGCTAGGTTAGCTTCTAATTCAGCACGACGTGCTTCAAAGTGCTCTACGTTAGCCGCTGATGCAAAAACTGCTTTACCTTGAGGTAGTAAGTAGTTACGTGCATAACCTGATTTAACAGATACCTTGTCACCAAGGCCGCCTAATTTGGCGATTTTGTCTAGAAGAATTACTTCCATAATAAACCCCTTATTAGCTTACTTGTGTAAGTCAGTGTATGGTAACAATGACAAGTAACGAGCGCGTTTGATAGCACGTGTTAATTGACGTTGGTATTTAGCAGCAGTACCAGTGATACGGCTAGGAACAATTTTACCACTTTCAGTGATATAATTTTTTAACGTGGCAATATCTTTATAATCTACAGATGTTGCGCCTTCCGCTGTAAAGCGACAAAACTTACGACGTCTAAAAAAACGAGACATAATATTCTCCGAATACGATTTTATTTATAACTTAATATAAAAATAAAACACTAATTAATCATTTCGATCTGTTGAGCATGTAAAACAAGCAACGGGTTACCATTTCTTGATTCATGACGATTAATAAATCCCGTCACTTTTACTATTTGCCCAACAACTAATTCACGAGTTAAGTGTGATAATTCACTTGTTGCAACAACTTGTATTCTGACAAATGCTTGTCGGTTCATACCTGCTTCATTTTGTATAGACTTGTGGTCTATTGAAAACTGGCTATGAGTAATACCCGCTGGGCTTGTTGACTGTTTTGGTGTTTTAACTACAGAACCAGCCAACACAAGAATATTCTCTTGTAAAGAGTCTTTAAAAGAGTCTTGCGAGAGCATCACAGATTACTTATTCTTCGTTAGCTTCTTCTTCAGAGCTCTCTTCTACAGAGTCTTCTTCAGTATCGGCTGACGTAGCGGCAACATCTTTCTTAACTTCACGACGGTCTTCTTTAGCAGCAGCCATTACTGATGCTTCAGTTACCGCGTCTTTAGTACGCATGATCATGTTACGAATAACAACATCGTTATAACGGAAAGACGTTTCAAGCTCATCAATAACTGACTGTGGCGCTTCAATGTTCATAAGAACATAGTGTGCTTTATGTAATTTATTGATTGGGTATGCTAATTGACGACGACCCCAGTCTTCTAGACGGTGGATTTTGCCTTCAGCAGCATTGATCAAGTCTGTGTAGCGCTGGATCATACCAGGCACTTGTTCACTCTGATCAGGGTGAACCATAAATACGATTTCGTAATGACGCATTACGAGCTCCTTATGGGTTGTAGCCTCATAATCTGGCTCAGCCAACACCAGTTGAGGCAAGGAACAAAAAGTTCGGGCTGAATTAAGGACGCGTATTGTAGGTAACCCCCCCTGTTAATGCAAGATCTTATTTCCTTTTGCATTATTTAATTTCAGGACAGATTAATGAATATTTAAGTGATTGAAATATCAAACCTAAAAAGAGAAACACCTCAAGCTTGATATTTTCACTTCATTCAAAAAGCTGTGAACCAGCAAAAGTACCAGCGCAATTAACACCGCTACTATAAGTTTAAAAGGTTTAGAGGCAAGGCATTGATTGAAGATAATGATTATTCCCTTGTCAAAATCAATAACACAACATATAAGCCTTTTAAACTCGCCCTTTGGGAGTTTGCTTGATGCAGACTAATATCATTGAATTTATTTGATTTAGGGTGACTAGACCTAAACAAGTTCGCCTTGTTATTGAACATAGAGCATAGCTCTGAGTTGGGAATAAATTTAATCAAATTAATGGTATAACTATCGTGTAAGTTGCTCATTTAACTAATCTTTTGGCGAAGGTGTTATTATACCACGCTAAGTGGTTAAACAACTTACAATTTCAGAATTTTTTAATAATGCACCACGGGGCTTACTCAATAGTTTTATAAAGAGCTTTGTAAAATTGATTTATTTGATTAATAGACCAACCGTGAAATATAACCTCAAGCTATTTAACTGGTTATATCCATTTTGATATTGATATATGTTTCATTTTGAAACATACTTAGTCCACTCTTGTAAACCTAATTACTTTCACTAACATAAGAAATAATAAATGGATTTAGATCAGCAATTAAAACAGCTTAGCTATCCTCAGAAACAACGACTTGCCTACATTGATTTTAAATTATTGTTTGTGGGTTATGTAACTCGGGCAGAAATTGTCAGTCACTTTGAAAAAGGGCTTTCATCAGCCACACGCGACATTAATTTGTATAAAGAGCTATGCCCGAGCAATATGCTTTACGATGCCAAAGAAAAGAAGTATTTCCAAGGCGAAAACTTCAAACCTTTAGTTAAGCATAACCCTCGTAAAACTTTAGTTAAGCTAGCCAACCAAATAACTGATGGCTTTGATGCTATTGGTGATACAACTTTTCCTATTGAAACACCTTCAATATTGAATATTCCCGACATTTTTATTGTCGCGAAGTTGGTGCAAGCCATTATGAACAATAACGTGGTTAGCGTTATTTATACGTCATTATCGAGCGGCTCAGGCGCGAGAGAGTTAGTACCGCACTCAATAGTCGATAATGGCTTACGTTGGCATTTAAGAGCTTATGATCGCAAATCAAAATCATTTAGAGATTTTGTATTAACACGTATCACCAAAGTAACAATTATCAAACAGACACCTTTACCTGAAGAAGATAAGTTAGAAGATCATCAATGGATGCGTATGGTGCCATTACAAATTATTCCGCATCCCAAAAATGTCGAACATCCAACAGCAATTAAACTCGATTTCGGTATGGAAAATGGTGTACTTGAAATCAATGTACGAGCAGCAATGGCGGGGTATTTATTAAGGCGTTGGAATGTAGATTGTACAGAAAATGCCAACCTCAGCGGCTCAGAATATCAGCTTTATTTACAGAATAATCAAACATTATACGGTGCAGAGAACCTAGCGATAGCGCCAGGTTATAAAGCTGAATAATTTAGAAAAAACCAGTTTTAAACAGGAAATACAAAATGACAAGCACCCAACAAAGAGCAGCTCTGCAACGCCAAATATGGGCAATCGCTAACGATGTCCGTGGTTCAGTAGACGGCTGGGATTTTAAACAATATGTACTGGGTACATTGTTCTACCGCTTTATTAGTGAGAACTTTGTTGAATACATTACAGGTGGTGATGATAGCGTAGATTACAGTGCGATGGATGATAACGACAGCCTTCTTGCTGATATTAAAGATGATGCAATTAAAACTAAAGGTTACTTCATCTACCCAAGCCAGTTATTTTCAATCGTTGCTAAAGGCGCTAATAAAAACGAAAGCTTAAATACTGACTTAGCTAAAATATTCTCTGAAATTGAAAGCTCTGCTAATGGTTATGACTCAGAAGATGACATTAAAGGTTTGTTTGCTGATTTTGATACAACCAGTAATAGACTGGGTAATACAGTAAAAGACAAAAATCTAAGATTAGCTGCCGTGTTAAAAGGTGTGGCAGGGCTAAATATTGATCAATTTGAAGACAACGAGCACGACCTATTCGGCGATGCCTATGAATTTTTGATCTCAAACTATGCGGCTAACGCAGGTAAATCAGGTGGTGAATTTTTCACCCCGCAACATGTCTCTAAATTAATCGCGCAACTGGCTATGCACAAGCAAACCAGCGTTAATAAAATTTATGACCCCGCAGCAGGCTCTGGCTCATTATTACTACAAGCTAAAAAGCACTTTGATTCACATATCATTGAAGAGGGTTTTTTTGGTCAAGAGATCAACCACACAACCTACAACTTAGCGCGTATGAATATGTTTTTACATAACATCAACTACGACAAGTTTAATATGCAGCTAGGCAACACCTTAACTGAACCGCATTTTATTGATGACAAACCGTTTGATGCCATCGTTTCTAACCCACCGTATTCAGTAAAGTGGATTGGCTCAGACGACCCAACACTCATTAACGACGACCGTTTCGCCCCCGCTGGTGTATTAGCGCCTAAATCAAAAGCCGATTTTGCTTTTGTACTGCACGCCCTAAATTACCTATCAAGCAAAGGCCGAGCGGCTATTGTGTGTTTCCCAGGTATTTTTTACCGAGGTGGTGCTGAAAAGAAAATTCGTCAATATTTGGTGGACAACAACTACGTTGAAACGGTGATTTCACTAGCACCAAATTTATTTTATGGCACCACCATTGCCGTGACTATTATAGTATTGGCTAAAAACAAAACCGATAATACCACGCAATTTATTGATGCCAGTGGCAAAGATTTTTTCAAAAAAGAAACTAATAATAACGTAATGACAGATGAACATATTCAAAAAATTATGGATGTGTTTGATAATAAAGAAAACCTAGAACATGTTGCATTGTCGGTTGCTAACGAAAAGATAGCAGCCAATGAGTACAACCTTTCTGTTAGTAGTTATGTTGAAGCGAAAGATACCCGTGAAATAATTGATATTATCTCGCTAAATAGCGAGATAAAAACTACCGTCGCTAAAATTGACCAACTACGCACAGATATTGATGCAATAGTTGCTGAAATTGAGGCAAGTTAAATGGTACTTAGCAATAGCTCAATAACAAAATTAGGTGACAGACTTCGCAACAGTACAATTACTAATGACGATTTGGCGTTACTTGACGAGTTTCGCCAAACCTTTAGTAACGTTGACGAAAAAGCTTACACAATTATTCAGCAAGCACTGTTAGAGCTGAATGGCTGGACAATCACTAAACGCAAACGTAAAACACAACAATCTATTGTTGATAAATTGCTTAGGCAGCCTAATCTGCGTTTACCTCAAATGCAAGATATTGCGGGATGTCGCATTGTATTAACGTCAGGTATTGACCAAGCTAATCAATTTAATAACCTACTACTTAGCGCTTTTAAGCATAAAAAGTGGCAAGTGGAAAGCAAAGCAAGACACAAAGATGGTTATTGTGCTATTCATATTATTGCAAAAGTTGATAAACAATTTTATGAAATACAATTACGAACTTATGCGCAAGATATTTGGGCTAATTTAGTTGAAACTATGTCTGATGAGAACAATACCCTAAAATACGGCGGTAATGAACAAGAGCAACCAATGATGGATAAACTAAAGAATCTTTCAGAGTCTTTCGTTACCATTGACCAAAATGCACACAATATTGCTATTACACAATACCAACAACAAATAGAGGAAGCGATTCGCCATGTATTATCTAATTGAGCATAATCGCACGACTAAAGCAACAACATGTAACGAATATACAAATTATACCGAAGCACAAATGGCTTGTTTACATAAAGAACAACATTTTTTTTCAGAGAATAAACATGAAATGGAAGTCGTTGTATTTGAAGCTAACTCCCTCGCCGATTTAAAGCGAACCCACAGTCGTTATTTTGCAAAACCAGAAAATAACACTACAGATGCATTATTAGCTGTCGGCTTAGTTGGTTTGGCTGCTTTTTTATTAAGTAGAAAATGATGTTTATAGCGCTAGTTTGGAAAATATAGTATGAGCCAGTTGAGTTTTTTAGAAAAGTTGCTAGATGGTGCTACAGTTGAATGGCTGCCTTTAAAAGATGTTCTAGTGCGTACCAAAGGAACCAAGATTACAGCTGGACAGATGAAAACGCTTCATAAAGAGGGAGCCCCATTAAAAATTTTTGCAGGTGGGAAAACGATTGCATTTGTAAATTATGAAGATATACCGGAAAAAGACATAAATATAGAACCTTCTATTATCGTGAAGTCGCGGGGGGTAATTGAGTTTGAATATTACGAACAACCTTTTTCACATAAAAGTGAAATGTGGTCATATCGTTCAGATAATGATTCAATTCACATTAAGTTTGTTTACTATTTTTTGAAGTTAAATGAACGGTATTTTCAAGGAGTAGGCAGCAGGATGCAGATGCCGCAAATTTCGACTCCTGATACGGACAAGTATCTAATCCCTATCCCATGCCCTGAACACCCAGAAAAATCATTGGCGATTCAAGCTGAAATTGTGCGAATATTAGATAGCTTTACCGAGTTAACCACCGAGTTAACCACCGAGTTAACCACCGAGTTTAATGCCCGCGAAAAACAATACAAGTATTATCGGGAGCAGCTGCTAAGTTTTGATGAAGGTGAAGTTGAGTATTTGCCGATGGGTAATGAAGAAGTTGGTAAGTTCATTCGAGGTAGTGGTTTACAGAAAAAAGATTTTACGAAAGAAGGTGTTGGCTGTATTCATTATGGTCAGATATACACTCATTACGGTACATACGCTGATCAAACTAAAACATTTGTGTCAGAAGAGTTTGCCAAGAAGGCACGCAAAGCTAAGCAGGGTGATTTGATAATCGCTACCACTAGTGAAAATGATGAAGATGTTTGTAAAGCTGTTGCTTGGTTAGGTGAAGATGATATTGCTGTAAGTAGTGATGCTTGCTTTTACACTCATTCTTTAAACCCAAAATACGTAGCATACTTTTTCCAAACAGAATTATTTCAAAAGCAGAAAAGGCAGTATATTACTGGTGCAAAAGTGAGAAGAGTAAATGCTGATAAGTTAGCTAAAATTTTGATTCCTATTCCGTCACCAGAAAAACAAGCAAAAATTGTTGAAACACTAGATAAATTCGACACGCTTACCACCTCAATTAGCGAAGGTCTACCTCGTGAAATCGAATTACGCCAAAAGCAATATGAATACTATCGCGATTTGCTTTTAAGCTTTCCAAAAAAATTACAAGAGACGGTTTAAGGATCAAACATGAGTGAATCTCTTAAAAACGCGGCAAAAATTCTTCGCGACAATAATAAAAAAACACAACTTATTTACGCGTTTAATGGCAGTGGTAAAACTCGCTTATCCAGAGCTTTCAAGGAGTTGTTAGCGCCTAACTTAGTGGAAGACGAAACAGATGATAATAATTCCGAGTTAGCTCAGAAAAACATTCTTTATTACAACGCCTTTACTGAAGATCTTTTCTATTGGGATAACGATTTGGCTAATGATGAGACACGAGTACTCAAAATTCATCCGAATGCTTTTACAGATTGGGTGTTTAAAGAACAGGGACAAGACCGAAATGTTATTAGTCACTTCCAGCGTTACACCGATGCTAAACTTACCCCAAGTTTTAATGATGAATACATATTTGCCGACAGAAATGATGACCAAGTCACTGTACCTGCTTTTTCAGAAGTAAAATTCTCGTTTGAGCGCGGAAATGCAGAAGATGAGACTAATATTAAAATTTCCAAAGGCGAAGAAAGTAACTTTATTTGGAGTATATTTTACAGCCTTATTGAACAAGTCATCGACGTGTTAAATGAATCTCCTGAAAATAGAGAAACTGAACAATTTAACCAACTTAAATATATTTATATAGATGATCCTGTTAGTTCGTTAGATGAAAACCATTTAATGCAACTTGCCGTTGACTTAGCTGCTTTGATTAAAAAAAGCACCTCATCTATTAAGTTCATCATTTCAACCCACGATACAACTTTTTATAATTTCCTACATAATGAACTAAAATCTAAGTCATGTTTCTTATTAGAGGCTTCCGAAGATAAAAGCGTATCTCTTGTAGAGAAAAATGGTGATTCAAATGCTAGCTTTTTCTATCACTTAGGTCTTAAAAAACAACTTGAATTAGCAATAGAAGAGCAGCGAATCGAAAGGCAACATTTTATTTTGATACGTAACCTCTATGAAAAAACGGCCAGCTTTTTAGGTTATCCAAAGTGGTCAAAATTATTGCCAGGGGCAAATGAAGAAAACAGAACCGCCTATTTAAACAGAATTATTCAATTTTCTAGCCATGATACATTGGCAGGAGTACGCGCAGCGTATCTCAGACCTGAAGAAAAGAACGTAGTTAAAGTTCTATTAACTCACTTGATAGATAACTACAGCTATTGGAAACAGGAAGAACCGCATGCCTAATATACTTAACACACAAGACCAAACCACAGAGTTCCTGCTTTATACCGCGCCTAACGGTGGTGTGAAAGTAGAAGTACTATTAAACAACGAAACTATTTGGTTAACGCAAGATCGCATGGCGCAATTATTTGGCGTTCAGCGGCCTGCTATTACCAAACATCTTAAAAAGATTTTTGAAAGTGGTGAATTACAAGAACAAGTGGTTAGTTCCATTTTGGAACTAACCACTGAACATGGTGCCATTGCTGGGAAAACGCAAACGAATAAGGTTAAGTATTATAATCTTGATGCAGTTATTTCAGTTGGTTATCGAGTTAACTCCGCTGAAGCCACTCAATTTCGTATTTGGGCAACTGCGCTAATAAAAGAATACATCATCAAAGGCTTTGCTATGGATGATGAGCGCCTTAAAAATGGGCAGTTTTTTGGTAAAGATTACTTTAAAGAGTTGCTGGAACGAGTTCGCTCGATTCGAGCCAGCGAACGGCGTATTTATCAACAAATCACTGATATTTTTGCTGAATGTAGTATCGATTACGATGCCAAGTCTGAAACCACCCGTTTATTTTATGCCCATGTGCAGGACAAATTTCATTTTGCCATTACTGGTCATACGGCTGCTGAAATTATTTCACTTAAGGCAAATGCTAATCAACCTTTAATGGGCATGAATACCTACAAAAACGCCCCTGACGGTCGCGTGTTAAAATTAGATACGACAGTGGCTAAAAATTACTTATCGGAAAAAGAAATTAAACAGCTAGAGCGAGCTGTATCTGCCTTTTTTGATTATATAGAAGGCATTATTGAACGCCGAAATACCTTTACCATGGAAAGCTTTGCCTACAGTGTGAATAAATTTTTAACTTTTAATGAATATCAAGTGCTTGAGGGTTATGGTAATACCACACGAAAGGCGGCAGAGCAAAAAGCGCATGCTGAATATGAGCGTTTTAATAAACAACAAAAAATAGAATCAGACTTTGATCGTGAAGTTAAAAAACTGCTAAGCCAAAAAGAAAGTAAAAAGGACGAGTAATTATGGTGAATTATAAAACAATCGCTGAGTCGAATAATTTCATTGTATTAGACAAGTACAGCAAGGAATGGCAGGTAGCTGAAGGTTATCAAAGTGAAAGCGATTTAGAACATGAATTAGTACAAGATTTAGTTAACCAAGGCTATGAGTTTGTACCCAGCTTAACTAATACAAAAACAATGCTGGCTAACATTAGAATGCAACTGCAAGCCTTAAATAAAGTTAAGTTTACCGAAGGTGAATGGCTACGTTTTGTTGAAACTTTTTTAGATAAACCAAGTGAAAACATTGTAGATAAAACTCGTAAGCTTCACGATGATTACGTGCATGACTTTATTTTTGATGATGGCCATATTGAAAATATTTATTTGCTAGATAAAAAAATTATCACTAGAAATAAAGTTCAGGTAATCAAGCAATTTGAGCAAACGGGCAGCCATGCAAATCGCTATGACGTGACAATATTAGTGAATGGTTTACCTTTAGTACAAGTCGAGCTTAAAAAGCGCGGTGTTGCTATTCGTGAAGCTTTTAACCAAATACACAGATACAGTAAAGAAAGCTTTAATGCTGATAATTCGTTGTTTAAATATATTCAGCTATTTGTGATCTCTAATGGTACAGATACACGCTATTTTGCCAATACTACCCAGCGTAATAAAAACAGTTATGACTTCACCATGAATTGGGCGAAGTCTGATAATAACCTGATCAAAGATCTTAAAGATTTTACTGCAACGTTTTTTCAGAAAAACACCTTGCTGAATGTATTACTGAATTACTCTGTATTTGACGTTAGTAATACCTCGCTGGTAATGCGTCCATACCAAATTGCTGCGTGTGAGCGAATTCTCTGGAAAATAAAAAGCTCGTTTCAAAGCAAAACGTGGAGCAAGCCAGAAAGTGGCGGTTTTATTTGGCATACCACGGGTTCAGGAAAAACACTGACAAGCTTTAAATCCGCACGCTTAGCAACCGATTTAGACTTTATTGATAAAGTATTCTTTGTGGTGGATAGAAAAGATTTAGACTATCAAACCATGAAGGAATACCAACGCTTTTCGCCTGATAGTGTAAATGGCTCTGACAGCACCGCAGGCTTAAAGCGCAATTTGGATAAAGACGATAATAAAATTGTGGTAACTACTATCCAAAAGCTAAACAACTTGATGAAAGGTGAAGCTGATTTACCTATCTTCAATAAGCACGTTGTGTTTATTTTTGATGAGTGTCATCGAAGCCAGTTTGGTGAAGCGCAAAAGAATCTTAAGAAGAAGTTTAAGAAGTTTTATCAGTTTGGTTTTACAGGTACGCCTATTTTTGCGGGTTATAATGCCCTCGGTGCCGAAGACACTGCTAGTGTGTTTGGTCGAGAGTTACATTCGTATGTGATTACCGATGCCATTCGTGATGAAAAAGTGCTTAAATTTAAGGTCGATTACAACGATGTTCGCCCTAAATTTAAAGAAATTGAATCAGAACAAGACGAGAAAAAACTTAGCGCATTAGAAAACAAAAAAGCGTTAATGCACCCTGAGCGTATTAAAGAAATATCACAATACATATTGAGTAACTTTCGCCAAAAAACCCACCGTAAACAAGCTGGAGCAAAGGGCTTCAATGCCATGTTTGCAGTAAGTAGTGTTGATGCAGCTAAGTTATATTATGAATCGCTAAACAATCTACAAAAAGGTGAAAGCATACCATTACGCGTAGCGACAATATTCTCGTTTGCAGCAAACGAAGAGCAAGACGCGCTAGGTGATATTGAAGATGAGAGCCTCGATCTTTCTACAATGGATAGTGCGATGAACAGCAGTGCTAAAGAGTTTTTAAGTGCAGCCATTGAAGACTATAACGGCCATTTTAAAACCAATTTCAGCGTAGATAGTAACGGCTTTCAAAACTATTACCGTGACTTAGCCAAACGCGTTAAATCGAAAGAAGTTGATTTATTAATTGTAGTAGGCATGTTCTTAACGGGCTTTGATGCCCCGACACTAAATACGCTATTTGTTGATAAAAACTTGCGTTACCACGGCTTAATGCAAGCTTATTCACGCACAAACCGCATTTATGATGCCACTAAAACTTTCGGTAATATCGTTACATTTCGTCACTTAGAAAAAGCGACTGTAGATGCGATCACCCTATTTGGTGATAAAAACACGAAAAACGTGGTGTTAGAAAAAAGCTATGCCGAGTACATGGAAGGCTTTACTGACGTTGTTACAGGTAAAGCAAGGCGTGGTTTTATGGCGGTCGTTAATGAGCTAGAACAGCGCTTTCCAAACCCTGATGATATTATTAAAGAGAAAGACAAAAAAGCGTTTGCTAAGCTATTCGGCGAATATTTACGCGTTGAAAATGTGCTTCAAAACTATGATGAATTTGCAAGCTTAAAAGCCTTACAAGAGATTGATTTAAGCGATACTGAAGCGGTTGAAACATTTAAAAAACAACATTACTTAGATGATGAAAAATTAGCTGAACTGCAAACGATTCGATTACCCGCAGATCGCAAGATTCAAGATTACCGATCATCCTACAACGACATTCGTGATTGGCAGAGACGAGAAAAATCCGCTGAAGCTAATGATAAATCGACTATTGATTGGGACGATGTGGTTTTTGAAGTGGACTTATTTAAATCGCAAGAAATTAATTTAGATTATATTCTTGAATTGATTTTTGAGCATAACAAAAAGAACAAAAATAAATCTGATTTGATTGATGAAGTACGTCGCTTAATTAGGGCTAGCTTAGGCAACCGAGCTAAAGAAAGCTTGATTGTTGATTTCATTAACAAAACAAATTTGGATGAGATTAGCGAAAAAGCCAACATCATTGATGCCTTCTTTAAATTTGCACAAGCAGAACAGCAACGTGAAGCGGATGAATTGATCAAATCTGAGGGCTTGAATGTTGCTGAAGCTAAACGCTATATATCCACTTCGTTAAAGAGTGAATATGCCAGTGAAAATGGCACTGAATTAAATTCTACCTTGCCTAAAATGAGTCCTCTTAACCCGCAATTTAAAACTAAGAAACAAACGGTTTTTCAGAAAATAGCGGTGTTTATTGAGAAGTTCAAAGGTGTTGGTGGGAAGTTGCTGTAAATGATTCTGTTGTTTGCAATTAACTAACAACTTAAATCAGGAATATTACGTAAAGAATAGGTAAATGAATAATGGCTATATATCAAGTAACGGATAACGAAATTAAAACGATCTCACGTACTACGTTTTCCGAAACAGGATTGAAAGAACGTGAAGACTTACAGCGCTTGCTTAAGCATCAAATTGAAATTATTTCACCAGATACTTTCGTTGTAGCTGAAGAGTTTGGTGAATGGGATGAAAGCTGAAGGCGAATTGATTTATTGGGTATTGATAAACAAACCAATATCGTTGTTATTGAGCTAAAACGCACCGAAGATGGCGGGCATATGGAGCTTCAAGCAGTACGTTATGCCGCAATGGTTTCAACACTTACTTTTGACCGCTTAGTTAATATTTATGCCGATTACATTAAAGCAAACGACCTTGAATTAGATGCCGACGCATCAATTCTTGAATTCCTAGGCTGGGATGAAAAAGAAGAAGATGAGTTTTCTCGTGAGCTAACAACTACCGTTATGTGGCTTAATTGTATTAGTTCCATATACTTACTATTTAAAGCTTATTGAATTTATTTCATGCTAATGTTGCCATAAGTTCTTCACCCGTTCTGCCAGCATGTAATTAACAGGGATAAGTAACAAGGTAATAAACGTAGCAAATAAAATACCAAAGCCTAATGAAACCGCCATTGGAATCAAAAATTGTGCCTGAGTTGATTTTTCAAAAAGTAGTGGCATCAACCCAATAAAAGTGGTTAAACTGGTTAGCATTACAGGTCTGAAACGTGCTGCGCCCGCTATCAAAACAGCCTCCATGAGATCATTTGTTTCTTCACGTTTTTTATTAATAAAATCAACTAACACTAACGAGTCATTCACTACAACCCCCACGAGGGCTAACATACCTAATAAGCTCATAATGGTTAATTCCATTCCCATAATCCAGTGCCCCATAATGGCCCCAATCATACCAAAAGGAATAACGCTCATTACAATAAGCGGCTGTAAGTAAGATTTAAAAGGAATAGCTAACAGTACATAGATAATAAAAAATACAAAAACTAACGCCCAGCTCAATGAACTAAATGATTCACGCTGCTCTTTTGCTTCACCTTCTAGAGAATGACCAACACCAGGGTAGTGAGTAATCAGTTCATCTAAATAGTCTTTTAAGTCTGCCTGTAGCACTGTCATATTGGTGTTTGACTTTTCAACATCCGCTGTCACGTTAACTGTGCGATATAAATCAATACGATTAATTGTTGAAGGGCTTTGATCTGGTATCAGTATTGCTAGATGAGATAAAGGAACATTCCCTCCTTGCGGTGTTGATATTAAAAGGTTTTCTACGTCTGCAATGGCACTACGCTCATTTTGAGGTAACCGCACCATCACACGCACATCATCTCTGCCTCTTTGTATTCGCTGAACTTGCGCTCCAAAGAAAGCACTACGAACTTGACGAGAAATTTCAACCCGTGTTAAACCTAATGCAACGCCTTGTTTAGTTAATTCAATGCGTAATTCTTCTTTACCATCGGACAAGCTATCAGCAATTTCAAATACGGTAGGATAAGTGTGCAATCGCTCTTTAACTTTGTTGGCAACCTCTTTCAGTGTAACTAACGACGTTGCGGTTAATTGCACATTAATGGGATCAGAAGAGCGACCTAGCTCAGCCCTAAAAGTAACACTTTCTGCGCCAGGGATAACACCAATCATATCACGCCATTCCTGTACCAATTGACGTGAGGTAATATTTGACTCTCTTTGCTCTGGCGGTGTAATTTCAAAGCGAACACCACCCGAATGAGATACTCCCCCTCTACCACCAGTGGTTGCTAATATATTTAGCACAATGCTTTTTCCTGTATCGCTATCTCGGTATTTCTCTTGTAATTGTTGAGCTTTATCTGCCATATCAATCACAAACTTATTCGTTACATCAAATGGTGTACCTACTGGCATTGTAATACTGGCACGAACTGTTTCACTAGGAATACGAGGGAAAAAGATAAATTTAGTCCAACCGCTCACGATTAAGGAAATAATAATAATAAAGACACCTATAAACAAACTTAAGGTTGTTATTTTTTGCTTAAGTGCTATGGCTAACAAAGGTTGATAATAACGTAAAATAAGTTGTTCAAAGCCATCTGCAAATTTACGTTGAAATTGCTCAAGTTTACTTGGTTGAGTTTGTTCGTGACGTAACTTAATTGTTTTTAAATGTGATGGTAAAACAAATTTAGATTCAATTAATGAAAAAATTAATACAGGAATAACCACCACTGGAATTTGGGCAAACAAATCGCCACGCGCCCCTTCAATATAGGCTAATGGTAAAAAAGCAGCTACTGTGGTCAAAATACCAAAGGTTACAGGTGTTGCCACTTCTTCTGTACCTCGAATGGCTGCAAGTTCACCCGATTCTGACTTCTGCAAATGGGTATAAATATTTTCACCTGTCACTATGGCATCATCAACCACAATACCCAGCACTAAAATGAAAGCAAATAAACTCATCACATTTAACGTTATCCCCATCAGTGGCATAACAATAAAAGCCCCCATAAAAGACACAGGAATACCAATACAAACCCAAACAGCAATAGACGGGCGTAAAAATAGTGACAATAACGCAAACACTAATATTCCCCCTTGCATAGCATTAGTCGTTAGTGTTGAAATACGCGCTTTAACAATTTGCGAGTCGTCATCCCAATAACTTAGCTCGTAACCATGAGGTAAACTACTTTGACGTTCTTCAATATAGTCTTTAACTTTATCTGCTACATCAATAGCACTTTGTTGGCCAATACGATACACATCAATAAAGGCGGCACTTTTACCGTTAAACCTTGTTCTTACTGGCGTTTCTTCAAAGTCATCTCTAATTACTGCAATATCATTCAAGGTAATAATAGAGCCATCAGTGTTAGTTTTTATGGCAATATTAGCAAACTGATCTTTATGATAAGCTTGACCTTTAGAGCGAATTAGAACATCTCCACCTTGGGTTTTAATATTTCCTGAAGAAATATCACTACTTGAGTTAGCAATAGCACTACTCACTTGGCTAATAGTCAAATTATATTGACGTAATATATCTTGAGATATTTCAATAGCAATTTCATAGTTACGAATACCACTCAGTTCAAGCTGTGTTATGCCTGGAATTTGTAATAAGTCATCACGGGTTCGCTCAGCAAATTCTCTAATTTCCTTTTCACCATAAATACTAGAAACAGAGACAGCTATAACTTCTCGTTTACGCTCTGCAAGGGAAACAATTGGCTTTTCTGCGTCAACGGGAAAGGTATTAATTGAATCAACACGGGCTTTAATATCGGCCAACATTTCTCTTGCATCATAAGAAGAGTCAATTTCAATAGTTACTGACGCAGATCCTTCTGAAGAGCGTGAGGATATTTGCTCAATACCTTCTAAGTCTTGAACTGCCTCTTCAATACGAATAGCAACACCTTGCTCTACATCCTCTGGGGTAGAACCACGCAAAGTGACACTTACTGAGATTTTGTCTGTAGCAAAAGAAGGAAATACTTCCAAAGGAATTCTGGATGACAAGCTAAATAAACCTAAAAATAAGATGCTAATCATTAATAAATTAGCCGCTACATGGTTACGTGCAAACCAAGCAATCATTAGTTATTCTCCACATAAGGTGCTTTATCAACATTATTCTTCTTTTTGTTTAAACGCCCCTCTTCTTTTTTGTCTCCTCGATTTGATTTTTGTCCTCTAACGGTTGTCTCTCCAGCCAGTTTTACAGGCGTTCCTGAACTCACTTGACCCAATGGTGTTAATACCAACTTCTCACCAAAGGTTAAACCAGCTTCAATCAGTGCATCTTCATTGTTTTGCCAACGTATATTGATATCTTTTCGTTTTAACACATTCTTATTTTCTATATTTTCAACGGTGTAAACATAACTCCCTTGATAAATAGCACTGTTAGGAATAACAAGTGCTTTTTCAATGGTTCTACCTGTAATTTCAGCATTAACGTATTGCCCTATTTTAATCGGTGCCACTTTATTATTACTTACATCGTAAGGGTTATCTATTTGAGCAACAACATAAAGCTGCTGAGAGTTTTCATCGACAGCCCCTTCTGTACGAACAATTTCTCCTTGCCATTGTTGCTGCCCTATTAAGGTGGAGGTAAGTTGCACCATAGTACCTTGTACTGTTTTATTTGAATCACGGTACTCTTCTGGCAAAGCCATAAAACTTAAATCTTTATTCTTAATGGGAAGTCTTATTTCAACATAGTCAATTGCATAAATATCTGCCAACTGCGTATTGCTTGCCACAACACGGCCAAGATCAACATGTTTGGTTAAAATCCGTCCTGCGAACGGCGCAACAATATTAGTGCGCTCTAACTGTAACTGTGCTTTTTCTAAGTTAGCTTGTGCTGATAAAACTTGTGCTTGTGCAGCAGCGAGTTGCGGCTCACGTAAAACTAAAGCACTCGCTTGTGCGCCATTACCTAATCGTTGCCAGTCAATTAATGCTTGTTTAGCTCTTGCTTGTTCTTCTAATAAAGCTTGTTTTGCTGAAAGTAGGTTAGCTTGATTAAGATTCACTTCAGCACGATGATCTCTATCGTCAAGTTGTACAAGTACATCACCTTTTTCAAAAAAGCCCCCGTTTCTAAATTGTTGGCTTATTTCATTTATTTCACCTGATACCTGCGCGACTAAAACACTTTGTGTTCTCGGTTGCACAGTGCCAAAACTATTCAACATAATCGTATAGCGTTGAGGTACCAACGGTAATGTTTCTACCGTGATTTTTGCCGCAATTTCACCACTACCACGATTACTTTCAGGTGGGTTATTTATAATGACTTGTGAAATAAAAAACGTGCTAATTAAAATTACTACTGGAATAATAATTTTTTTTACTTTTGACTTTTTTGTTGCAAGGGGCGTTGATTGATTCATTGACTGGCTCATTGAATGATTATTGTTGTTAGTCATTGCCTACTTATCCTTTATTTTGATTCTGCTGAAACAGTTGCAGAAAAATTACCACCAAGGGCAATATGCAAGTTAATTCGATTAGCAATTAGTTGATTTTTAATTTGAATTACAGTGCTTTGAGCGTCATAAGCGCGACTTTTTGCATCAAGCACAGTGGTATAATCCACCAAGCCTCTTTGGTATTGTTCAAATGACAATGTTTCGGCAGCTATTGCATTCTCTTGCGCTTTTAGCATAATTTGATAACGCTCAGTCAATGTTGCTTCTGTCGTTACCGCATTTTCAACATCAGCAAACGCGTTATAAAGTGTCGACAAATATGCTTGCTCTGTTTGTTTAAGTGTTAAGCGAGACTTTTCTTCGTTGGCTTTAAGTTTACCTGCATTAAATAGTGGCATTGATAAGTTACCTAATAATGACCAACCTAATGAAGATGTTGATAACAAATCTGAAATTTCAGTTTTATTGTCTGATAATGTAGCCGTTATACTCACACTAGGAAACCGCTGTTTATGCGCGAATGCCAAGGCAGAATCTTTGGCAAGTAATTGATACCAACTGGCCAATAATTCAGGTTTTCTAGAAATTAAATCACTTGGTAAACCAATAGGTATATCTGATTCAAGTAGAGGCAATTCTGCATCAACCAAAAGTTTTCCTTCTGGATACTGCCCTAATAATTGTTCAAGTTTACGAATAGCTAAGGTTTGTTGTGCTTGCTGTTCGGCTATTCGTGATAACTCATTATTCATTTCATTACGCGTTAAATAAACATCAAGCGCGCTGTTAAGCCCTTGTTGATAACCTGATTCAATAATCAATAAACTTTGTTTTGTATTATTACTTCGTTCTTGATAAAGCGCTAATAATTTATTGGCTTCTATTACGTCAAACCATGCTTTAATCACATCAGCAACCAATTGTTGTTTGGCTTGTTCATACGTTGCTTTTTGCGCCATTAATTCTAAATTGGCTTGCTGATCTGCTGCAGATAACTTGCCCCAAAGATCTAGTTCATACTGCAAGTTCAAGTCAAGTGATGCGTTGTTACTATAGCTAGCGTCAGCAGTATCTGACACAGTTTTTCTACGGTTGTTACTTAAAGACGTAGTCAGCGAAGGCCATAACGCACTACCTGCCACAATGAGTTGCTGTTGTTGAATATCAATTAACAAAGCTTGCTGTTTTAATTGAAAATTATGCTCAAGTGCAATATCCACCAATTGGTAAATCTGATCATTTTGCAGTTGTTCAAACCAGTTCTCTTTTATTTGAGCTGTAGATAGATCAGATGACCAATTTTCTGGTACGTGAGATTGACGGAGGTTTTTATCTAATCCTCCTGTTATACTGCAAGACAGCAGGAACATAGAGGTGATGATGACGTATAATGACTTGATTTTTTTTGTCATAAACTAAAAAGCAATGTGGTTTATTATCTTGTTATTTTAGTTTAGTTTTATCTTTAAATACTACCTGCTTTACATAACATTACATAAATAATCACATATTAACGTGGTGCTCTTGGTGGTTGAATGTTCTATACCTATTTGTATTCAACATTTTTTAACTACTAAGAACACCGACAATACCAAGCCACCTATTTAAGCTACTTACACATTGCACACTATATTAAACAGTATGCGTTAAACTTATAGTGGTATTATTTTGCCGTTAACATCTAATTTCCCTTGAACGTAGTTAAGACTAAAACTCAATTCATCTTCTTTTTGAATAATAAAGCCTTGATCTACATACATTCCAATCATAGGCGCTAAACCAAGTTTATCAAAAAATGGCATAGGGGCTTTACCCTTAGCATCAGCTTTCACTGCAGCCATAATCGACATGATATTGGCTGTGTCAAACAAGTTTTTATCAACACTAACCTGCATTGCAGATTTAATTTTACCTTCGGGGGTGTCTACACTTAAATCTTCAATTTTAATAATTGGATCATCAATCAGTAATTTAGCAACAAAATCAGACATTTTTTGTATATTTTCTGAATTAAACATTGCTTCACTGTTTGTAGAAAAACCTGACATAAAAGTATTAACGTCTTGCATTACTTGAATGTTAAACCTGTCGAATATAATAGCTAAATTAGCGTTATCTAGCTGCAGACCTTTGGTTAAGATTTTATTAGCACTATAATTCATCGTGATATTCATCAGATCATCGTGCACGGATGACATTGCTATCGCTGATAGGTTATCTATCGTAAGCACAATTTCACCTGTAGTGTCTTTGCCTGTCACCGATGCGAGTGAAAATTTGAAATCACCAATTGAAATGGCATTACCTTGAAAGTAGTCACCAGCGATCAATGTTTGATCTACCGAAAAACCTAGCTTTTTAATACTAAGACTCTCCTCATTTGACGTTATCGTTAAACCTGGCCAAGTAAAATCACCGTAAAATCTACTGTTATTTTCTAAGGTAAATTTACCTAGTGCCTTTGCAGATATAATTTTGTTCCCGTCAATTTCTTTAGATACGTCATCAACAACAAGATGAGAAACAATATTTTTAGAAAAAGTTAACAAAGCACTTAAGTGAACAGTGTCTTTAATAAAAGTTTCAATTTCTTCGTCAATAATAAAGTCTTTGAAATTAATGTCAGCCTGTGAATAACTTAAACCGAATTCGACACCTTCTTTAGTGAAAATTATGGGGCCAAATAATATATCTTCTTCAATAACAAGCGTGATATTGTTTACTTCTTCACCTTCTATTTTAATTGCTATTTCGGTCGTTGCTGCACCATTAAACCATTGTCGAGCGAAAGTCGTTGAGTTCACTGTAATCGCTGGATTTTCATTCAGTTTTTTCATAGCCGCTTGATGCTCAGTTTCAACCACACCGCCAATAAGTTTTGGTGTAAGTAAAACAGCAACAATAAGTAACAAAAGTGCTATTAAGAGTTTTTTCATGTACTTCGTCCCTGGTGTTTTTTCCGAAAGAGTTAAGGATGTTAGAAAATAGTTCAGCGCTTACACTGAACTAAAGCTGAAATTATACTGTAAAGTTTCATCAGATCAAACGTTGTCTAACCATTTCAAACAAACAAATGCCCGTGGCAACTGACACATTTAAGCTTGATACACTGCCAGCCATAGGCAGTTTAACTAATTGATCGCAATTTTCACGGGTTAATCGACGCATACCTTTACCTTCAGCTCCCATTACAAGTGCCATTGGTCCTGATAATTTCACATCATACAAACAAGTGTCAGTTTCACCCGCAGTGCCAACTATCCATATGCCCATTTGTTGTAAATGCTTCATCGTACGAGATAAGTTTGTCACTTGCACTAACGGCACTGACTCTGCCGCGCCAACAGCAACTTTGCGCACAGTCGCGGTGATCTTTGCGGCATTATCTTTGGGGACTATAATCGCCTGAACACCTGCCGCATCGGCATTGCGCAGACATGCGCCAAGGTTATGAGGGTCTGTAACACCATCTAAAATAAGCAAAAATGGGGAAACATTACGTTTTTCTACCGCGCTGATAATATCGTCTAAATCATTTTCAGTGAGTATTTTACCTGGTTTTACTCGTGCAATAACCCCTTGATGCTGCTCTCCTTCACTTTTATCATCAAGTACACGTCTTTGTACCATTTGAGCAGGAATACCATATTTACGAGCCAAATTTATAATAGGTAATAAACGCTCATCGTCACGCCCTTTTAATAACCACATTTCGATAAAACGCTCTGGTGCGTTTTCTAATAAAGCGTTAACCGCGTGAATACCAAATACTACTTCTTCGTTCTTTGCCATTTTATTTGCCTTTATCGCACATAGTTACAAGCTTATACGCATAACATAGGTGACTAAAATCTTGCCTACAATCACTGTTCAAACATTAAGTTAGTTAATCTTTATTAGTAAGCTAACTGAAAAATTATCTTATTTAGCTGGTTTTTTACGTGCATTTTTTCCAGGACGTTTTTTGCGATCGGTTCGCTTTTTTGCTTTAGACTTAACTTTAGGTTTGTCTTTTTCTTTAGCTTTAACCTTAGTTTTCGATGATTTTCGGCTTTTACTTTGGCTATTTTTACCTTTCACTTTCACGTTGTTGGTGTTATTTCCTTCAACACCTTGTATCGCAAGATCAATTTTCTTTTCATCTAAATTAACCGCTGCAACTTCCACGGTTACAACATCACCAACACGGTATTTAACGCCAGTATTTTCACCTGTCAAACACATTCTGACATCATCATAATGATAATAATCTCGCCCCAACGAAGTGATATGTACTAAACCTTCAATATGTAAATCATGTAACCGAACAAAAAGGCCAAAATTAGTGACTGTGCTAATAACACCAGTAAAGCTATCACCCACATGGTCTTGCATAAATTCGCATTTCAACCAATCACTCACGTCTCGGGTGGCTTCATCAGCTCTGCGCTCTGTCATCGAACAGTGCTCTCCAAGCGCTATAACCTCTTCAAGCTTATAATCATAAGCGCCTGCATTGGCTTCTCGTTGCGCTTGTGTTTGCGCTTCTTTAAGCAGAATACTTTTTATTACGCGATGCACCACTAAATCAGGATAGCGCCTGATAGGTGAGGTAAAGTGGCTGTATGACGCTAATGCCAAACCAAAATGTCCTAAATTATCACTTTGATATACAGCTTGTCGCATTGAGCGTAAAAGCATTGTTTGAATCAATTCATGGTCTGGTCTATCAACTATTTTCGCTAAAATATCACAATAATCTTTTGGCTCAGGCTCTTCTCTGTTTGGTATTTTAAGACCTAGCTCTGATAAATAACTGACAAAATTATTATATTTTTCTTCGCTTGGTTTATCATGAACACGAAACAAGCCAGGTTTATTATGTTTTTCAATAAACTGTGCTGTAACCACATTAGCCAAAATCATGCATTCTTCAATAATTTTATGAGCATCATTACGAACAAGCGGCACGATACTTTCAATTTTTTTATCTTGGTTAAATAGGAAAAGTGACTCTTCTGTTTCAAAGGCAATAGCACCACGTTTATTACGTGCATCACTTAATGCTAAATACATGTCTTCTAGGTTTTCTAAGTCAGGTACTAATGCTGAATATTCAGCTCTAAGTTTTTGACCAGCATCCGTTTCACTGTTTTTTTCACTTTCGCCATTTGATGTGTTTTTATTAACACCCAGTATTGCGGCAACTTTACTGTAAGTAAATCGTGCCTTAGAGCGCATTACTGCAGGATAAAACTGACTGTCTGACAATTGTCCTGTAGCAGAAACTGTCATTTCACATACCATGCAAAGCCGGTCAACATTGGGGTTCAGTGAACACAAACCATTGGATAATTTTTCGGGTAACATGGGGATAACTTGGCTTGGAAAATACACTGAATTTCCACGAGCAATGGCTTCATCATCTAATGCGGTACCATGGCGCACATAATAACTCACATCAGCAATAGCTACCCATAAACGCCAACCACCAGCAGCTTCTTTTTGACAATAAACTGCATCATCAAAATCGCGAGCATCTTCACCATCAATAGTGACTAAAGGTAAATCGCGCAAATCTTTACGCGGCAATTTCGCTGACTCTTCTACTTCATCTGCAATTTGGGTAATTTCAGCTTGTACTGCATGTGTAAATTGATGCGGTAAATCATGGGCTCGCAAGGCAATTTCTATTTCCATGCCTGGCGCCATATGATCGCCTAATACTTCGATCACTTCACCGATGGCGTGAGATCGTTTGGTTGGTCTTTGCTTTAAATTAACTACAACCATTTGACCATGACGTGCACCAAGCTTCGCTTTAGGGTCAATTAATATTTCTTGTTTTATTTTGCTGTCTTCAGGTACAACCGTGCAAATATGATGATCAATATAGAACCGCCCAACA
>Ga0193953_1000286_pt1 | contig 28295 bp, 47 predicted proteins | sample BB_4_MG_FD_140325 | JGI IMG/M metagenome (GOLD analysis project Ga0193953, IMG submission 140325) | Microbial mat bacterial communities from the Broadkill River, Lewes, Delaware, United States - BB_4_MG | ecosystem: Environmental > Aquatic > Freshwater > River > Microbial mats | place: USA...
GTTTTCATCTAAATGTATCATAAATTTTGTTTTTTGCCCTCGCACCGTATGCGAAGCGTTAATACTCGTATCTAAGTGTCTGCGTAATTTCAACGGCAACCGCAAACATATTGCCAACCGTTATAAACAATAAAAGTTAATTTTTATGCCAATCTTTTTCTCCGGCAATTAATTCATTTGCGGTTATGTCTTTAGGTGCGTACACCATAAAATTTCCATTCAATTTACCTTGTACTTCTTTGTTATTTTTGAATCTAACTGTAACCATTTCGCCTTGCGGTGGTTGTTGTTTTGTAAATTTTATCCAATCCATAATTTTAATTTTTAAAGGTTTATAACAAGGGCTATAAATAATAAAACCCTTGCCACCGCACGCATTATTCACATATGTAGTCTTGCAAACCTTTTATAATCTGCCTCGCTTCGTTAGCGCTTATTGAGAAAAACACCTCCTCCTCAAATCCATCTTCGTCTTTTTTAACTTGCAATTGTCCCAAGCGCCCTTTTTCGTAAACCAATTTTATTTCGTGGCTTCCATCATTCATTAATTCTACTATCATCGTTTTATATTTAAGTTTCGTGCGTTTTATCCCTCCGCACAAAAAAGGGTTTTACTATTCATAGCTCAATGCCGTTGGGAGTAATAACGCTCCGCACAACAAATATAATACTATTTTCCTAAATAGGAAATATAAATGCAAAATAATTTAGTAAATAGTTTAATTAACCATTATTTATAGTCTATTATCTTTAAAATATCTTGAGTATTTAAAATAACATCAGCTTGACCCTTCCATGAGTCATGAAAGATCTTTTCATCTGGAGTTAATTTTCGTGCGCTAGGAGGGTAATTAGGGTTCTTTATTTCAAATAGGTAGTTTTTACCATTGTAACCGACTACAATGTCTAAGAACTTCTTTATTTGAGCCACAGACTTAACAGATACGCCGTTTAGTTTCTCTAAATCTTTAACTATGCTTTTATGATTTCCGTCTACTTTTGAGTTTCTTCTATCGTGTCCCATTATTTTTCATTCTGCATTTTAATAATGTAATCATAGATTTTATCTACCTTCTTTTCATACTTGCTGTAATTCTCATCTATTTTTGCAGCGTTGGCTTTTATTGCTTCGTCTTGAGTCTTGTCTTTTTTATCTACATATGTAATATCTGCCTTCTTATTTATAGAAGCTTTTAGAGCTTTTCTTTCCTCGGCATTACTAGAAATACTAGCAGCTATAAGTACGCCAGTAATGGTAATTATTAACGATATTGCGAAGTTTATGGTTCTATCTCTGTGTTTTTCTGTCATAACCGAAAATTGCTAAAATTATAAGCATGAATGCTACGTGTATAATTGTGTCTATCTCGTTGGTAATATTAACAAGTCCGACCACAAAACCAACATCAGTTATAAATTTAATTAAATAAATTATTATAGCAACTACACATAGTGCCTTATCTTGCTTATTGACCACATATCCTCTTAGCTCATTTATTAAGAAAATAGGGAATACGTAATCTTTAGAATAGAAGAAGGCGTCCCAAAACGGGACACCATCATCACTAAATATGCAATAAAATATCGATAGCGATACCCAAAATAATATATAGTGTCTTATTTTTAACATTACGGATCTGTTGGTCTTGGTGGTTTTGTTGGTCTTATTACCTCTTGTTCATTTTCATTTTCAGCCGAATCGTCCACTTCCGGCTCGTTGTAATTCAAAAAAAATTTCTTCATTGCGTAAATTGTTTGTTAATAATGTAAAGATAGTAAATTATTCGTTCTCTATTGTAACACTATGTATCTGCATTGGATAATTACTTGTCTGACTTCCATAATCATCTTCATGTCTAAAAATAATTAATTCACCAGCACTTTCATAAGCAGGCACTAAAATTTCAAATATCTGTTCCATCCATCCAAAGCTAATCTGCTTAGATTGAAAAGAACCATTAAAGCCAGAATTTAACTTTAAAGAAACACATAGCCTTGCAAAATCGTAAGTATCATCAGTTATTAATTGACTGTCAGTAGTCCAAGTATCATCAACACCTGTATAAATTAATGGGAACACCCTTGCAACAACCCTAACCTTTAACTTTTGATACCCCCCCGATTCAGTCCACGCAATATTTCTTTTAAGCACATGAGGAAAATTATCAGAATCCCACTCCAATCTTACATGCTGATTAATGGCTGGGCTTGATGGATAATCTGTATAAGGTTCTGGTATGGCTTCTAAAGATCCCGTTGTAGTCCAATCTCCAAGCACATCAAACCCCTTCGTTGCATAAAGAGTATTTGATCTTAAAAGTGCATTGTACTTAGGAAGTTCTAGCGTTTTGTTAATGCCACCAATAACATCTAGTTTTGCATAACTAATTTCAGGGGCTAAAGTACTGTTTATAATAACAGACAACTTATCAAAATCCATCACCTCATACAGCTTTTCTACTTCAAAAGTTAATGCTCCGTTTGAGTAATTAAAAGGAATTTCCCTTAGTTCGCCTGAAAATTTATTAGTGTAAAATTTAATTGGCTGCTGTGATATGTCTCGATAAGCATTTAAATAAGAGTAATTATCTACACCTTTAACAATCGTGCCGCTTCCTAAGTCTGCTGAAAGTGTTGTGCCTGTAAAGAATAAATAATAACCGCTATCATTCTTTAATGAATAAGATTTCAATTTTCCAGCAAACGTTAAGGTTACGGCTGGTAGATTAGCATCTGTATATCCTGTCGTTCCAACTACATCTACAAACGAATTATAAACAGCCTCAGAAACCTCATAAGCTACATTATTTCTATAGTCAGATAAAGTGTAAGATTCATCAATAATACCCATAGAATCTTTAATATATACATTCTGAGGAGCTGTATCTGTCAATATGGTTACAAGCCCTTTTCTAGCCTTTAATACGGAAGTGGTAAACTCAACCAAATATTTAAATGTCATAGGAATATGGAATTGTGTCATTAACATGCCGTACTCATTATTAAAGTCATTAGATCCAGCATAACTTGTGCCAATTCTATCATACACAGTATCCCCATTGATTAAATATTGTTCGCCGTTACTTATTTCCTGCCAGTTTTCAGCACGTTGATAATTATTATTGAAATTTAATTCCGAAATAGGCTTGCTATTAGAGTTGCTTCTAAGTCTAAATATTTTTGTTGATTTGGTTGGTCTAGGCATTGTTTCAAAGAAGTTAGCCCATTGCAGAGTAGTCCAAGTGTTAGTTCTTGTTCCTGGATGCCCACCGTTCCAAAATTCTGCATAATCCTCTCTGTTTATAACCCTACCGTTTGAGCCAAAAGGAAAGTATGGAATGTTATTTTTTCTTGCATCTTCATGAAGTGTTACGTCATTCTCTGGTCTGTTGATCTTGTGATCCGTTCCTAAAATTGGAAACATTCCGTAAGATTTAGCTGTATTAACCACCTCTTCAACCTCCCTGCTATAAAATAGATGGTCATTACCTCTCTGTGAATTGATTCTCTCATTGGCAATCAGTGCAAGTATGCAATACTTTGGCGAAATTGCCTCTAGTGGAGCGTTACTCCAAAATGGATTTTCACCAAGTCTCATTCTCTCTATTATATCAACAAAGCTGTTCCCAGACTCGCCAAAGTTACAAAGTGGATAATCTATAAAGTTGGATAATTTTCTCATCCAACTTTTCCCAAAGATGGCGTAAAATGATGCAGTGTAAGAGTTTCCATAGATAGCAATATAGTCTGAGTTCTGTATATTAACCTCTTTATCTTGCTCGTCATATTCTTCAAAACTAAGTATGTCAGTGTTTAATTGTCTTGTTGGTTTATCTATGTTGAAAGCGAAATATTTAGCACCAATTGGAGCTGTAAATTTAGATCCTTTTAATATAGAAACATAAGTATTGGTGTCGGTTGCCACAAAAGTTTCTCCAATTGGATCGAAATTTTCATCAAAAAATCCACCAGCTTGATTATTACTAAGTGTTAATCCTTTTAGCACATAATCAACACCTTCTTTTATTTCCATAAATCCAGAAAAACTCCATCCAGACAATATAGTAACATTCTCTAATGATGAATATTTTTCGGATTCAGATTTGTGCGAACCAAAAGATATGACCTGATCTTGCTTAATGCCTTTGATTAGGTTTTTAGGTTTTGTTTTGATGAACTCTAGATAAGATTCTGGAATTATTTTGCCAGCATAATCAACAATATCCGTAGATACTGCACCTTTTTCTAATTGAATTGTATTTAAATCAACCGTCTGAGATGTAGACTTAACAGAAAAAACAAAATACTTATAACCTACTGGCATAGTAAAAGTATTATCGTTAATTCTTACGCCTACTTCTTCTGGATCTAATGTTTTGAAAACACCAGCAAAAAGTAAATTAGAGTTAATTGTAAAGCCTTGTAAAGTATACTCTTCTCCTTCTTTCAATAAAATATAATCAGATCTATCAAAACCAACTAACGATTGAACATCTACATCTTGACCACTAGCACTAACCAGCTCGCCAGACACTACCGAATCTTTATCGAAATAATTCAATCTATCGGCAATTATAGACTCCCCTAGTGATTTTAAATTCTCTCTTAGCTTAAATTCATCGAAGCTTTTTTTAACCCAAGTAGCCGACTCGTAAACAAAAACACAAAGTTCATTGTCTTTTTTTAAGCCTCCAAAATTAGAATAAATTCCATCTTCTAAAGGCAGTACTGTTGCATTCTCTTCCACTCCTACAATAACTGGACTACCAGGCACTATTGCACCATAATAATTAGAGCCTATATTGGTTAAGTTATCTAAAATTAAATCTAACGAATCCCTTAAGTCCTCTGGGCTTATTTCATTATTATCGTTATCAGGAAGTAGATTCCCATAAAGTGTTTTAATATCGTCTATCAAGCTCATATTATTCGTATTTTTCTGTTATTGTAAAAATAGTATTAGTATTATAATTATCATCTCCGCTTTCTTTAGCTATAATATAATCAACGTACATTTCTCCAGTATTACCTGCAACCCTAGAGAAATAAACCTCTTTTATATCGCCGCTTGGAATTGTTATATTTAATATATTTTCGCCAGTTGTGAGAAGTGTTTTATGTATAGTGTCACTTAAATCCTTGTAAAAAAACTGCATTGTGCCGTTAGCGGTTATTAGATTGTATTTTATAGTTATATTAATATCTACCGATGGAGTATTTGTCAGTGTCTGCATTAATTTATTATATATACTAGATGGTGCATGATAAGCTTCTCCAGAAACTATCGTCCAATATGTAGTATCCCAACCGTCTAGATTATTACTAAACATTCCGTTTTTGATTAGGTTGTATGAGTTATCAAATCCACTATCGTAACCCCTATCAAATGCGCCAAGTGTATTTTTATATTCGAAAACTTCAACCCATTCGGCATTATTTATTCTATCATTAACTAAATCCCAAGTTCCAGAATTAAGCATTAGTATTTTGCCCTGGTCTTTTATGTTCGTCCACACATCCCATTGCCAAAATAAAGACCCTGATATTTGTCTTGATACTTTATTATTTAAAAGATCATAACCCTCTGCGACCACCTGTAATAGTGTTTTATTTGTCGAATCGCCTTTTCTGTGCCATCCTGTTAGTGCGCTTCCTGAAGAGTCGAATAAGCCGCCTAAAAAAATTATTTTAGAGTTATTTACATTTGGAACTTCACCTATTGATAATCTAAATTCATCCTTAACGTTATTATTATCATCAATATCTCCTATTATAGTTTTCTCAGACGGATTACCCCCAAATACAGTATCTAAAATAAGTTTAGCTTCTGCAAATTTTGTTGCTCCAACACCTACAGATGGATTACTAGCGAAAAATTTAATTTTAACATCTCCACTTATAGGGAATCCATCAATAATAAGCTTTAAATCTGTTAATATATCTGTAGAAATTCCACTAAATTGTATTTCTCTTTCTTGAGAAGTATATGCGACCCACCCACTATCCGTTAATATTCTAACATCTCCAGCTCCGTCGTCTATTAGTAAATCTACCTCTACCTTATCGCCTATACCTGCAAGCAAACTACTAGGGCAAGCCCTGAGACTTAAAGTTACTGCTAAGTCAGTTTGTTCTACAGGAATTACGGGAGGCTCTATCCAATCTTCTGAAACTACCACTTTCCTTATTATAAACTCACTTCCGCCATTAGATGTGGTTATGTAGTTTATATCTTTCATATCCCAACCGTTAATTGTGGCCGTGTTTGGCAATGGAGGATTGTCGTTAGTATATGTATAATCTTCTTCTGTTTTTGGGAAATCATCAAATATAGTATCTACAGTTCCGTAATCTTGTATTAATTCAAAACTTTTCCAGGCTGGCTGTAATGCTAATCTAGCCGATTGATTCAGCCAATAAGTTTCATTAGGAACAACTGGAAAATTTAATCTATCCTGCATAAATCTAGGGAGAACATCATCAACGTCAATATTTGGAGCGTTATAATAACCCGCCTGTTCTCTTATTTCCCAAAACTCACCAACCTGTCTAATCTGAGCGCCGTAACCTTTTAATATTCGCTCCAAAACATCAAAACATGATATAGGTTCATTATTTGTCACATTCCAAAATCCCGAAGTGTTTATGTATGTCTGCCCCCAATGATCAATATTTTCATCTTGACCGCTTGCGTATATATCTATAAAATTATTGGTCAGCAGGGAGTTGCCAGTTTTGCCAAGCACAAAAGATAGTATCTGGGTTATTCTTTGTAAGCCTGTAATTCTATCGCCAGATGAATCTACGTAGTCAATATCCTCAAGTCTTCCTAGGTTGTCTCGTGCCGTTAATTCTATTTCGTAATTTTCATAAAATGAATATGGCTCTTCGTAAGAGTCAGATTCAAGAAAGCCAGTAAAAACTAAATCAGAATCGTAATATACCTTAACTTGATACTTTCTGTCGTCAGAGGTAAATAAGTGTTCGAACTGTAAAGATCTTTCGCTTAACATCTTTAAAATGCAAGTCTTTTTCTTTATCGACTCTTCTCTTCCATCTCCTGATTTACTAATTGATATAAGAGGCTGTACCTTTATTTGAGAAGATGAACCAACGTAATCTCTTTCAAGGATCTCAACCCTTACAGCTTTTTCAAACCTCTGAGAGCTTGTAATATCATTATAATATATTAATCCAAATGCCATTATCTATCTAATTGTTTTTGACCTTGTGCGTTACTTAATGCTATTACTGTGTTTTGTATTTGCCCCTCTACTTGAACGGTAACTGGTTGCACTTCTACTTGCTGTAAACTCCCTGATGTGTTAGCCGTACCTCTTGTATCTATTGTGGTTATAGCTGCACCTCCGCCACCACCTCCGCCACCAGAAGCAGCCGAACCAATCGCCGAACCAATTGCCACCAAGGCAGCACCCGCCGCTATCATTGCGACGGCAGCAGGTCCAGCAGTAGCAGGATTAGCTAAAGCCTTAGCAAGTGTAGAGTAAACTAAAGCGGTAACTCCAAATTGAATCATCATCTTTCCAAGCATGGTTAAAAAATTCCCTATTCCTTGAAGTAGTAACTTTCCAAAATCCTCCACATTAAAATCACCAGCAAATAATTCACCTAACCCAGCCGAAAAGACTTCAACCGTATCAGCGATAAAGTCGGTAGCTAAACCTGCCGCATCTGCATTAAATTGTCTGAACGACTCTAAAAAAGCCGCTTGATCATCTAATATCTGCTGTCCAAAAGTTCCCTCTGTGGTTATTGTCTTTGGCAATCCTTCACCTTCAACTCCTGTAACTATTCCGCCTTGTGTTGCTGCTGTAACGGGTGCCTGTTGTGCTGCTCTTACTGTGATAGTTGCAGTGCCTAGCTCTTCTAATGCTTTCTTTTGCTCTTTTAAAGCTTTTATCTGCTTGTTTATATTGGATAGATTCTCGCCGCTTGCATCGCCTTGAAGCGTTTGTAAATTTTCAATCTCTTTCTTAATGGAATTGATTGTGTCGGCAACTTCCTTGTTGGCTTTAGGCTCTTTATTAATTACTTTTAACCTATCCTCAAGAAGCTTTATTAGCTCCAAATTTCCTTTTCTTCTATCTCTTGTGGATTTATTAGCAAAATCACCACTCCTTAAAAGTGCAGAAGCTTCATCTTCTAGGAGTTTTATTCTCTCATTTAAAAAATCCTCTGTTAATTTGCCTTGCTTATCCCAAGCATCAAACAGTCTATTAGCTCCTTCTTCTAGCTTACTTGTTTCTTTATTTGTTGTGGTTAATAATCCATTTAAACCTTCAGCTAATTGAGATATTATACCAAACTCTCTAGATGCCGTAACAGCTCTACCTATCGAAAGCTTTAGGTTATCCCAAGTAGCTGAAAAAGATTGTATTTTCTGTCCGTTGGTTGTGGCAGCATTCCCAATCTTATTTAGTTCTTCAGTGGCAATCTTTCCAACTGCTTCAGCAACATCACCAACCGAAGCGGTACCAAGCCCTACGCCGTCTAATTTGTCTTTTAATGCAATTGCACTAATACCCAAGTTATCTAGGATTAAAGGAGATTTTCTACCAATACCAACCACAATAGAGTTAACTAAGAAATCAACACTTTCTCCTGTGTCTGCTGCTCTAGCTGTAGCAAATTCAAATAGAGAAGCTAAATTTTTAATTGGTACGCCTAATTGTTGAGCAGATACAGTCTTTCGCATTAATTCCAAATTAGAGACTGTGCCTCGTGTTGATTTTTGAAGATCAGCGAGTATGTCTTGACCACCTATCCTGGTAAATGCTCTTTCTACACCTTCCGCTTCTGCTGAGAGCTTTACAACCTCCTTTGTAAAGTCTGTTATTTGAGATACGGCAAATGCACCAGCTATTAACCCACCAATTTTACTAATGCCTTTAGAAAATGAACTTACTTTCTTTTCAGACCTCTTTAAGCCATCATCAAACTCTTTATTTTTTAGTCCGAGCTTTACAAATAAATCTGCTATCTTACCCATTTCCTAGAATCTTTTTATTTCTCTTATATATCGCATCCATATCAAGCCTGTTCGCGAAGTCGGTAGGCACTTGCCATAATTGTTCTATTGGTCTTTTTTCTTTGCTCCACAACTTTATCATGGCTCCGTATAGGTTTCTAAAGTTCGATGAATCGTTACTGTTTTTTATTACATATCCTGCAATTAATCCGATAGTTTCCGCCTCTGTTAATCTCCAATACTCATTTGGTTTTATCCCAACCTCACCAATGCAAAAAGCATATAATTCAGAATAGCTTAATGCTTCTCCGCTTTTTTTTTACCTGGCACGTCCTTAGACCCGTAAGACTCAGACTTTTTCCAACACTCTACAAGCCTTTTAGTTTGATCTTCTCCAATATTTGATATCGAAACCATAAACTTTGCCTTATCTATATCTTTATTAATTCGGTTGTGCATGTTGTAACTCTGATGTGCTGAGTATAACGTCTCAACCAAAAACATATTTTGACCGTGTTTCTTAACCCACTCATCCAAATCTTTATGAGTTTCTAATCCTAATCCTTCTCTTAGATTGAACTTTGCGAGATTATCAAAACTAAAACCTACTTTCTTTTTTCGGTTAAAGAAAAATACCCCCACCTTAACGGGTAGAGGTAGTTCCATTTCTATTCTATTTATCATTTTTATGCGTTTGTTGTATCTACTGTTTTTCCATCAAAAGAAACATCTAAACTAAAGGTCATTCTATCGTCATCTGGAATATCCCAAGATACATTTGAAATGACTGCGTTACCTGTTGTTTTCAAAGAGCCTACAACTTCTGCGCCTAACTCGTCATATTCTGTGATTACAGCCTCTACTTTTGTTTTTGCATACATGGCTTCTTTTGCTTCCTTGTATCCGAATTGCGTTCCCGCTGGATCTGTTGAAGCTAGAGATGTAAATGAACCCGTTTCGCTAACTCTGCCATATTCTACATTTGTTTGATTTCCAGATGCTTTTGAACTAACATCAATCACATTACATGCGGCGGCAAGATTTCCCGACACTTCCCCAATTAGATCTTTACCTCCTATTGTAATTTTTACTAATGTTCCAATTTTTGTTGCCATTATTAATTAATTAAGTTATAACTTTCTATAAAGATACTAATTTTTATTTAATCTAAATAAGCTCATCTTGAATAAGAAACCCCAACCTAATAAGCCCTATGTCAAGAATTCCTGAGTCTGTTTTTAGATCTGTCGATTCGCTATTAGATATTAAGCTCGTTTTCATTATACTAAAATCATCAGTTAGCGCAAATCCAGAAGCGTTATCTACCATTCCCAATATGGCGTTTTGATTGTCATATCTATCTGAAGGGTCTGATTCGCCCTTATATACAACTTGAATTAATACGTCATAGTTATATTGATAGCTATTTTTAGGTCCGTCTTCATCTTGGTATATGTCAGATATCCATATATAAGGATAAGCTTTCTTTTTTGGAACTTTAGTGTAAACTTGCGCTCCTGGAATTCTCGTCTTTATGTCAGCAATTAAAGCCGTTACCAGTTGTTTTCTTGCGTCTCTCATTGTATAAATTTAATTTCTTTTAATTCTCTTGCTAGCTCACTAACTCTCTTCTTTACATTGACGTGTTTTGCAGCCCAATAAATATAAGAGTCATGTAAAAACTCTATGGTTTGCGCATAAATAACATTAGAGCCAAAAGCTCCTTCGAAATCTCTTAGCTTAACACTCTTTAAATCTCCGTCAAATATCTCACCCTCATTGTCTGAGTATTTAGTATCGTCACCTTCGCCCTTTGTAGGTGTTTTAACCATTATTGAATTTCTGAGGCGAGATGTAACTATATGCTCATCTGCTTTTAATTTTTGCTGAGCTAAAAACTTCATATCAAAAAGCATCTTAACGACCATCTCCCATGTGCGCTTTGGGTATTCTTTTTTTATTACCCTAAAGTTCCTTTCAAGATTCTTTCTGCTTTTCTTATCGAGCTTTAATTCAACAGGCATCTAATCAGTCCTTTCATTAGCGGTTACAACAACTTCTCTTTTATATTCGTCAATCTCGTTAACAGATATAACCCTAAGCTCTACGCCCTCATATGTAAGTTTAGTTGTTTGATCAAATTGATTGCCTATTTCATATCTAAGCTTAAATTGAAAAGTAGACTCCCCGAGGGATAAGCCGAAAAAAATGGTTTCTTTTTGGCTCAACTTCTTAGCGCTACACCAAATTGTTTTTGCAGTATCATAAGTGGGAGTTGTGCCTCCTGTTGGAGTGTCAACCGTTCCTGTTAATATCTGATAAGTTAATCTTCTGTTATATCTTCCAATGTTTGCCATGCCCTAAAGATACGAAAAAACAATAACTTTTAAATTTTGATAGAAAAAATCTATTTGATTGCTGTGTTTAAAGTGATTAGATTTGTATTATTATTAATTAAAACTAAAAGTAATGAAGAAAATGTTTAGGCTAATTTTTACGCCCCCATCCATAGAGATAATAAACTTCTTAAGAGAATTAGCTGAAGCTGCTGAAATTCCTGAATACGTTGATTCTGACCAAGTTGAATTCAACCCTGATTCAATAGAATATAAGTACAAAAAGGCTTTAGCTAAAATAGAATTATTAGAGAAGCCAAAAACTCAAGTAGAAACTGTTGTGAGCGAAATAAAACAACAATACAAGACAGTAGCACAAGCTTTCGATGCTAAAAGATTAAAAGACCTTGAGAAAGAAAATAATAAGCTTAAACAAGCTAATTCTGCTCTTAAAGAGTGTAATGATGATCTGGTTTCTAGGATTAGGAAGTGTGGCGAGGGGTTGGGTTAGGGTAACGGTTTGAATATGTGGCGTGTAGCGCAGCGGAATGACATATATTTGTTGTTATCGGCTGCCTTTTATCAATGAAATACAAACTTAAAAATAAAACAAATGGAATTAAATTGGGACAATGCCAAGGCGTGGCAAGAAAACGTAAATGAGAAAAAAGAGATACACGATGAACCTAAGTGGGAGTGGGATTGTGGGTTTAAGTTGGACTTCGATGGTTCATTGCTTTCGATTAATAGCAGATTTTATCCTCCGCATAAAAATAAAGGTGACTGGTGGGAGGGCAATTTGAGCGTTGTTTTATTTGGTGAAACGATACTTACAAAGGAGTTCAAAGAGAATACGCTTGAGGAACTTAGAACATCGGTAGAAAAGTACCTTAAACATTATGTTGGCTGTGTAAAAGCACGGATGTCATAAGGTTGCCGATAACGGACAGCAATAAGAAACGTGCGAAATAACGCACAAAACCAAATACGAGTACTAATTAAAAAATAAAAAAGCGATGGCAAATTTTGAAGATTTAAAAGGTAAAGTATTAGCGAGCATTGAGAGAGTAGATAATGAAGAGCTGATATTTACATGCACGAACGGAACTAAGTATAAAATGTACCACGAGCAAGACTGCTGTGAGAATGTTGAAATAGAAGACATAAATGGCGACTTAGATGACTTACTTAATAGTGAGATACTGGTAGCTGATGAAAAAACAAACGATGGCGAAACTAATTGGGGTAGCGAAACTTGGACATTTTATACGATTAGAACGCAGAAAGGTAGCGTTGATATTAGATGGCACGGAGAAAGCAACGGCTATTATAGCGAAAGTGTTGACTTTGCCGAAGCTGATAAAGACGGGAACTTTAGTAGATGGTAGAGCGTGGGCTTTTATTTTTTAATTGCCACAATAACCAACTAAGCTGATACGAGGCACAGGACTAAGCATGTTTTTTATTGCATGTTAGCAACCGTGCCTTGTGTAAGGCTTTTCGAGTGTTGGCAATTATTTAAAGGCATTGTTGCTAACGGAATGGCAATAAGAATAGTTGGCTCTTTCGAGCTTGCACAGACTTTAATACGAGAACAAATAAAAACAAAATAGGGATGGAAACACACGAAATTAAATTGATAAAAGATAATGATAACCGAACAGATTCGGATATTGAAAAGATGGAAGAGTTTTATAACTTTTTGCAAGGTGAATGCCCGGATAATTTACGATTTGCGCGGGGGCATCAGCCTAAATTGAGCCACAAAAAAGCGTTTTCAATTATATACTACTTGCAAGAGCATTTAGCTGTATTCCCAGATAGGATTGAAAAGTGCGCAAACTGCAATGAGCTTTTTGATACATGGAGCGAGGGGCTTTATTGGGAGACAAAAGGCAAGCATTATTGCGGTGGGTGTGAGGATATAGTACCACCTAATTATGATAGGGGCAAAAAGTAGCGTTGGCTTTTGTTTTTATTCCTTCAATTACACACCGACCTTAGCACGATGCACAAGCCAATTATTTTTATTGCGTGTTGTGCTTAACGAAGTGGCGTTTTAATGAAGCACAACAATTGTATAAAGCTAACTAACACACGTAAGCCAATAAATTCGCACGATTACATTTTTTACATCTTCCAAAAACTTGCGCAATTACGCAACATTAACAATCAAACTTGCGCAGATACGCAAAAGCCTCTCCGTGTTGGAAAGGCTTTTATTTTTAAAATAATCCAGATAAAACAACTCTAATAAACAAAATCTTAAATTCAAAATATTTGCTTTTTTTACTCCTCTTGTAGTGTGGAATAAAATCTATAGTAGCCTCTATGTGTAACTGTATTTTCTTTTTCATTCTACCTTATGCCCTTCCGCTATCATCGTTAATCTTACCAAGCCAGTTAAATCATCCTGAACTATAACCTCTAGGTTATCATCTTGACCTATTCTAATTGCTACACCCAACTTATTTTGCCCCGCAAAAGTTAATCTCGTTACAAATCCGTCTATTCCTTGGGCTGGATTGCTTGCGGCATAAACCGTGAAATCATAAGTTATATTAGCAATATCAGAGTTACTTTTTACATTAAAAATATTCTCGTTTGATAAATTTGTTTTTCTAAACACTAACCCGTTTGTTAGTATTGGCAAATCTCCAAATTTATTTAGGTCAATTGGACTATCAGCTTCACAAGATATTATTATCCTTGTTATGTCTGTATCTGAAGGAGTTGACGGAACACCTAACCTGTGCTTAAATACAACAGGAGTAACAGAGCCATCAACCGCCATATTTGTAATAGCATCGACAACTTGAGATCCTAATACATATTCAAAATCCAAAGGCGTATCTAATGTTATTACATTTATATTAATGTCCAATATTGTGCCATAATAAAATCTATCTGATGATGGGTCTACGATTCTTAGGTGATGCCCAACGACGAAGCCAGTAGAATCAACTACTGTAATAGTGTTGTCGTTTTGTACCGCCTCTACAGCTAGTGTTGTTCTTGTATTTTCTAAAACAACAGGTAATATAATCATGGGTGTTGTTTGATCCTGGATTTTTACATCCACAACGTTTTCCCCATCTTTATTTAATGGGATTACACCCCTTACAAAAGAGCCATCGCCATACCTCCATCGATATTCAAATGTTCCTAGCTTTTTTACATCCTGACCGCTCATAAAATAACAAATTTCATCAAATTAGAATAAGTATTTTCGGATAACTCAGCAACAGAGCCAACAAAGGTGTTTCCCCTCATTTCATGCTGTTCTAATAATAATCTTTTCATTTCTGTTTTTATAGCCTGTGGGCATTCTCCAGTAGTGGTGTATTTACAATAAAAACCACTATCATCATTAGTTATGCCCGTTGAAAATCCATTAATTTGATTAGGCGTAATTATAAATTGATTTAATCCAGTTTTCGAATATCCATCCGTCACAACTCCATTAATCTTAACCTCATCAACAATGTCGTGATTTGGATAAGGCAATACCACTACATCGTCAACAACTTCATCAAAGTATTCAATAGTCTTTACAACTAAAGATCTATTCAAATACTCTTCTAACTGCTCTCTTACGCCAGTGATCATAGATGTGATTAGTGAATCCTCATCTGTGAAATCAATCTTTGCATACGCTTTAAAATCTGCTAACGTGATAGGTTCATCACCTTCATTTGAAAACTTTATCTGCATGATTTATTTTTTGTTCCCTCGCTTTCGGGATCGATTTTCTTTTTACGCTTAATTGGATCGGCTTTTACGGCTAAGCCTTTTTTAATAGCCCAAAGCCCTCTTTCATCGTCAACCTTAATCGTGTCGCCTGAATCATTGCCCCATAACGCTCTATTTAATTTTATTCTCATGATATAAAGATACTAATTTTTAATGATTATAAATAACAATAAAAGCCCACTCGTAGTGAATGGGCTTTATTTAATTATAGAATGATTACTAAACGGCTGTAATCTCAGTAATGGTATCGGCAAATGTATCTTTAACAAATGCTAACTTATCCGCATCTTTTACAACTAAAGTACCTCTCATATAAAGAGTGATAGTTTTTAATTGTTTCAATACGTCGTCCTCGTTCTGTTCCCACACCTTCAAATCCATTTCTTTTCTACTCCAGAACTTAGCTTTTGTGAAGTCGCCAACCAAATAAGAACCTTTAGTTACTCCGTTGTTTGCGATAATTCTTACGCCATCAACAGCCACATTCATTCCCGTTGCCATTGTTGGAGGAATTAAATAAGCTCCCTGATCATCTCTGGTCAGTTTCATGTCTCTAACATCCGAAGGATTCAGTACAATAAAGTTAGCCATGAAGTTAGCCAATTGAATCTGTGTTAAAGCATATGATAAAGCATCCCACTTATTAGGAGTCACACCAGTTGGCATAGTATCACCAGCAGCACTAAAAGCAGTTGCAACAGTGTTAACGCCATCAAAACCATTAGCCGCAACCGTACCGTTCAAAATAGCAGCATCAAGCTTTAAAACCATTAATGTTACAAGTTCCGTCTGAACCTCTGACATTAACCAATCAATATCATCGAAGGAGTTATTAGACACTTTGATGAATTCAGATAGATTCTGCATTGCAGCAGTCTTAGTTTCGTAACCCAAAACAGTTTGAGCAGCAGGAGCGGTAGCTTCATCAACCCATTCCGTACCATCCGTACGTGTTTTTCTCTGTACCCAATAGATCGTTAAACTATTCGCAATGCCTCTTGCGACAATATCCAACATAAAAGGTGATCTGTCTGGCGCTTTTGATACTCCAGGATCTAACTGATAAGCTGGCAATAAAGAACCAGTAGTAATAGATGCGTTGTCTGTTGACAAGAAAGACTTAATTTCCATCTTAAATGCTTCAGCATCTTTTCTACTTAATCCGCTTACCTTCTGGATATCCTTATTAAGCTTATCTCTTAAAGAACTTGCAAATGTTGCCTTTTGCTCTTCGTTTAACTTACCGTCTTTTTCAGCCTTCTTTAAAGACACAGCAATCTCATCCAATTGTTTTTGCATGACATCCTTAGTCTTATTCATTGTCTCAAGCTCAGCCTTAAGCTTTTCGTTATCCTCATTAAGACCCTTTACAATCTCTTCGTTTTTTAATTCAATAGCTTTGCCATGTTCCGCAAGAGCTTCTTCCAATTCTTTTTTTTCCATTTTATAAACCATTTAAAAATTTTAATATATCTGATTTGCTCATTTGCGGCTCATTCACTTCTAGAGTGATTTCTCGGCTCTTTTTGATTATGAGTGCATCTATATGATTCTTTAATAATTCTAGATTAGATAATTTGGCATCTTTAAAGCTGCAATTAAGAAGGTTCTTGTAAAACCTTTCTTCGACTACAAGCTCTTCAATATCCATATCATCAAACGACTTAATCCCAACCGTCAAAGCGTCGGGGTGTGCAGGTCGTTTTGTTAGTGTTGATATTTCAAACAATGCTATTTCCTTTAGTAAATTATAACCCTTGCCGTCCGGCTCTTCTTTTACAGGATAGTATCCAATTGAATGACTCATGCTCTTTCCAGCTTCAGCCATTGCCTTGTATTCCTCGTGCGTTTCTCTCCCTAATTGAGTACCTAATATTAATTGAGATTTAGCGAGTAGTCCGTAATTATCCTCAGAAAGCTCCTTTATAACCCCAGGCATTAAAGTACTATCGTGGTTCTTATAGTGTTGTATCTCCTTAAAACTTTCCGCTATAGTCTTTTTATATGCACCTTTTACTGCAATATCTTTAACTCTATCGGGAGTATTAAACGCTGAGCCATAAAACACAACCGTACCCTTTTCGTCAACATCCTTAATTAATGTAAGGCAAGACTTTTGTAATTGATTCTGACTTTTAATATTACCCATGATTTTCTATTTACGCTATAAAGATACAAAATTTTATTTATTATTTAGAATGAATATAAACTATACAAATATTAGGCTATTTGTTTTGATTCGATTGATTTGTTTATGAAATTGCAATTGGAACCAAATCTTAAAAGAAATGAATAGTAAGATAAGAGATGCCATAATAAATAATAGTAAGATACTAGATAGGCTGAAATGTTTTGTTCAAATTGATAAAACTAAAAATATAGATGATCAGCTTATAAAATATAGATACTCAAATTTGCCTCGAATAGTACCTATCCAGTGTAAATTCGCCATGATCATGGAGATTGTATATGTAGATTCATCGTGTTATTTAACTAGTATTAAGTGGGATGTTCAAAAACAAAAAATTGTAAATATAAAATATAGAGATAGTATTAAAGATGATTGGATTAATATTGAAGAATTGTAAATGAACAAATATGATAGTAGAGCTTAAATTAATTGATATCGCCCCGCGAGATGTGGAAGCCGCTGAAGAGATTGCTGGCAGGATAAGTAAAGATATGATGAAAGAGCAGATTTATGAGCTGTTTAGATACTCTAAATTTCACGCTAATGTTTATGGAAATAAAATTGTAATTAGAAATAAATAAGAAATGAAAAACTACAAAAAAGAATTAGAAGACGCTAAAATATCACTAACGCTTCTAAGGCAAGAGGTCAAAAAACAAATTAAAATGCGAAGACAAAGAAAGTCTTTATCCTTTATTTTAGGCTTGGCTTGTGGGCTTATTTTCGGAGTTGTTGGAACTTTTTTAATGATGATGTAGAATTAATTTAACTAAACATTAAAAGCCCCTTAGTCGGGGCTTTTTTATTGCACTACAATTAAAAGCGTACACCTACAATTAATTATTTCGTCAGCGCTTCCATTAGGATCTCCGGGGAACATCAACCCATTCGGGAACAACTGATCCCTTCTAAGTCCTCCCACTTGTTGACTATAACTCTCTGCGGCTATGTGTGTGGCTCTAATGTTTGGCAAGCCTGAAGTGCTCCAAAACTTACGATAATTAAGACCAGTAGATTCAGCGGCATAAACAGCAGCCTTATTGCTACCGCCTATTATTTCAGTTTGAGCGATTGCCCTTGCTCTTGCTTTGGTATTGCCCTTTAAATCATTACCAACGGCTTTAATCAAGTTTCTTTTAATCTCGGGTATTCCCAAGCCTCTTTCTGTGCCGTCTTCCAAAACACCCCTAACTAATGATAGTGTTCTTTTTCTTGTCGTTCCTGCTATTTGAGTTATTTTTTCGCCAGCTTCATTAGTAACAAAATTAAGCAAGAACCTTTCGAATTCGTTTATCCAAAAATCATCCTCTTCGTTCTTTTGCCCTATAATGTTCTTTCGCTGCATTAAAGCTAATGGTGCAAATCTCTTATAATATATCTTTAAGGCTTTTTCTATTGGCTCATCTGGAATTAAAGATACTTGAGCTTCCCACTGAACAGGATCTAATAGGCTAACGCTTTTCAAGTAAGCGTCATACTGATCAGCTATAGCATTACGAAAAAGACGAATACCACCCCTTTCGATTTGATCTCGTCTTCTCTTATATACTTTCTCGAATTGTTTAGTCCTTGGCATTTATGTAATCTTCAAATGATTTATTTTCATCGCTTAAAGTTTCGCCCATTTGTGATAAAGGTATATCCTGCATTGAAAACTTAGGTTCATCCATGACGTCGGAATCAAACTTTTTCTTTCCTGTTGCTTGTCTTATCTCGTTAGGAGTCCAATAAGCCTTATTCATCCAATCAACTCTATCTTTAAAGCCCTCTTGTAGTTCTTCAACCTCTGAATAATCAAAAGCCCAGAACAGGTCTTTATATTCCTCTATATTTTCAATTGTAGCCTCGTTAAGTGTTGTTTCCACCTTCGCTAGATTAGGCATGATGCAATCAGTCCACGCTGATTTTCTAGCCTCTCTCTTAGAGTTGTACGTTGAACCGCTTGGATCATTCATTAAGTCCATAGGGAAAGCATAAACATTTCCTAAAATTCTTCTGCCATCCTTTGACGATTCAATTACGTTAAGATCCGCAACGGTAGAACCCAAGTCAAGCTTGCCCATTTTGTTTTTAGCAACATAAGGCAATCCTCTTTTTTTGCCGCTTCCTTGATTCTTAATGTCTTTCTCTACTTGCTGTTGTTGCGGTGTTGAAAAGCCATCTTGAGCGCTACCACTAACATCTCTATATAAAATGTGCTTAGGTCCTTGATTCTCGAATTGCTTTAGTTCCGTATCTTCAGCTTGATTTTGCTTGCTCACAATTCTTGCAGCCGCCTTTAATGGAGATTGTCCGTGAAGTGATCTATCCTCAAGCCAAAGAGGATTAAACATTTTTGTATGAACAACCTCTTCGAATGCAAATTCTTGATTATACGAATCATCAATCTTATAGCCTCTTATGGGATCTAAAATTGTACCTTCGATAATGTCTACGCAACTAGCGGGTAGTAGGTGTAATTCTTGAGCTTTCCCCGCATTAACACCCGAATCAAGCTTTAGTGTATATGTGAAATTCTCACCAATAGATAACCAGTAGGTTAAAAATCCGGTGATATAATCATCTGTGTTCATGAACGGATTCACCTTTTTCTTGAACTTCAACAACTCGTGATCTGTCACCTCCTCGCTTGTGCCGTCTGGATTTTTCTTTCGAAGTGTGAGCGTTGCCTGCCTACGCATTAGATCAATCCTGTTGATTATAGAGTAAACGTCAACATTGCCAGAATAGCCTTGTTTTAGATACTCTACGGCAGTATCACTAATAATATTTGCCGTCCCATCGCTTATCCACCATTGAAAAAGAGCCGTGTTGAGTAGTGTTCTGTTGACGGAATTGCGCAAAGCGTCAACAGCTTTCTTGAATATATTCATATCAAAATATTATTTTCTTTAAAGTTACGAAAAAATATAGAACTTCATAAGTCATTCGGATCAACCCAGAAATCAGAGGTATTGCCCATCATGTCGCCCAATGAGTAAGCATATCTACAGGCATCAATAGCGTGGTTCATCCAATCTTTAGGTTTGTTTATGAACTTACCGTTTTTGTCTTGCATCCATTGATAGTATCTGTTTTCTTTTATCAGGTTAGAGCTTTTCTTTGTGACAAGTATCTTGTGTCTCTTTAGAAAATCTATACCAGCCATAATAGAGCCTGGCTTCTTATCTGCACCTATTGCATTTATACCATATCGCTGAAGCTCTTCAATACTCTTAGGCTCTGCACTATCACATATAACAATTTCCCCATTATAGCCATTAGAGTGGAAATAATCAGCTATTTCAGAGTTTATTAAGCCTGTCTGATACATGAACTCATCAAAATATATCCTCCCATGCCCCTTTAAGGTTTTCACTATTGCCGTCGGGTCGTTCGAAAACCCAAAGTCTAAGGCGTACCAGCAACCGTCTATGTCTGGGAAATTATCTATCTGCTCCCAAATAGGGAACACTCTACCGTCCGTTATTCCTCCCCAATCACCTAGCGCATATATTTTATAGTAGTTTTTATCTATGTGTTTATACGACTCTAAAACCTTTTTATACTCTTCATCAATAAACTTATTGTTTAGGTATGTGGTTTTAATGATGGTGGTTTTCTCTCTAATCTCTGGCGTGTCAAAGAAATGCTTTTTAATCCAATGCTCTTCATCTATTGGGTTGAATGTTATAGTCATTTGAAGGTCGTCGCGCCCCCTAAGTCTCAAGTTAAGTTGATTAAAGTCAGAATGTGCCAACTCGCTAGCCTCTTCAATCCATATTCGCGTAATACCAGCAATTGATTTTATTTTTTCAGGATCATCCATACCCTTGAATAGTATTTGAGATCCATTTGCGAAAGTTATGAACTGAGTTGCTTTATTCTCCTCGTAGTATGGGGTCAAGCCCCATCCATCAAGAATAGACTTAAATAGAGCTATTACTGAATCTTTTAGTGTCGTTCCAACCTTACGTATAACTAAAAGCTTTTCTTTCTTCTGTAAGCATCTTATTATCTCGTATTGTGTTTGTGAGAATGACTTGCTAGACCCTGCGCCACCATAAGATACAACAAAACGGGAAGAAGCGTTCTGCAACTTCCCGATTAACGGATTAAATAAATCCTCTTGGTGTTTTGAAAAATCAATCAGCATCGAACTTTGGAGGCTTAATTATCAGGTTCATTTGCCCAGTCTGTTCTACTTCTTGCTTATCTTTCCACCCCATATTTTTAAGTGCAAAAATTGCACCCGTAGCGCCATTATGAGATAATCTTTTTTCATATCCATTTTCAACTCTTAACAGTGCTTTTTTTATGGTGTAAGCAAACTCTTCCTTTCCTTTGTAATCATAAATACTTTGCCTAGAAGCAAAGCCAAGTGCCAAAGCCAAGCCTGTAATGGTAGGAGTGCCAAAATCAATAATATTTCCTTCCTCAACAATTGGCTTGCAAGTGCCAAAGTAATCAATTATCTTCTGCTCTAACTCATCTACATTATCCCACATTGCTGGTCTTCCTCCTTCATTCCCCAATGCAAATTTATTCCCTTTCGGCGCTCCCATAGTTTAATCTTTTAGTCCTGTAAAGATACGAAAATATAAATAAAAAACACCCACTCGTTAGAATGGGTGTGAATTGTTAGTTATTTAATCTTCTGCTCAGTTCGTCTAATCCAGATCTAAATTGATCTTCTGTCAATTGCTCTCTGAAGATATCTATTAGTAATCTGTCTTTAGATTCTAGCCTTTCCTTTTTGGCTTGTTGCTGCCTCTCAACTCTTAATAGGTATTCTTTGTTTATTCTGTCTTTTTCTTTTTGTTTTTCTTTTATTTTTTCAGACTTGAGTTGATTTTGTAATTCTGATATTCTAATAGTAATCAATCTTTTTAGCAGTTCGATTACTTTAATAAAACTCTTAGCTTTGCCATATTCCTTTTGATTCGAATTATCTCCATTATAAAAATCACTTGATAGCTTAAAAATCCTCTCTTCAACTTCTATTTTCTCCATATCAAGAGATAATTTCCACTCTGTAAGATCTTCTACGCTTGACGAGTTTTTAATGTCTGTTTCATTAATTCCAAGTCTTTCGTTTTTTAGTTCTTTTCTCATTTCTCTTTAGTTTTACCCCTACTTATCGGCTTTGGGACTCCGTTGAATTGTTTGAGATGTACTCCTCGGCAGCATCTAAGGCGATTTTAAAAACAAATGAATCATCTATTGTTTTTATTAAATTATCAGATTGAGCTTTCTCGTAAGCCTTTTGCATGTGATCACTAAATGAAGGCGGCTTCTTTTCTTGAACTATCTCTGCCCACTTTCCTGTTTTACAATCAAATAAAATACCTATTCCAGATGGAATTTCAACGAGTAATCTATTATTTTCAAGCCAAGGATTAGATAATGTTGTCTTTTCAATGCCATCGCAATCAATAAAGTTTGCCCCCTTCTTAGTACCCCTTTTCTCAGCCTCAGCAATTAAAAGTTTTTCAACTTCTTTCATGTCGGCATCCGTGCATCCTTCTAAATCTACACACAAATCAGAAAACCACTCCCATTTTCCTTTTTCATGTCTGAACCCATTGCAATAATATTCGTTTTTACTGAGCATTCTGGTAATTAATCCAAAGAATCCATCACACATATACCATTTGTGCTGTTCGTATTGCTTAGCCTCCTTACTCTCAAAAATAATAACATCACCATCGATTATTACTCTGGTGTTTTCTGGAATTGTAATGTTTTTCATCTTATTAGTTTATTTATTATGAATATTTTCAATTACTTCAAGTATAATATCTTTAGACCCACTATTCCAATGGGAATTCCTTAGTGATCCGGTATTGAGCATGAATGATGTTTGAGTCCACTCTACAAATCCCTCATATACAACACTGGGTTTATAATTATGATCCTTTACAGGCACCTTATCCCCCTCAAATATCTTAACTCCATTCTTATCGGTTAAGCCTGTGAATTGCTCTGAATTATCCCAATTGAATTCTTTGCAAATTCTTTCAGATATCTTATTGCTTATTTTCTTACCAGATATTAGTGTGAATTTTTCAGGCTTAGAATAATAACACCCATCTATAAAGTAATAGAATTGTTTTTTATCCTCATTGTATGATCTTAATATTATTTCTCTCATAGTTTTTAGTTTTAAATTATACCCAAATCTAACACATCCAATTAACCTGTGCAATAGAGTTAAACACATTCAATCAAACTAATTTTTCAATAGAAACAATCTATAAAGAACATGTTAAAAAACACATTTTAATTAATTTGGATGTTGTATATTTGACTTAAACTAATATTTAAAATCATGACAAGACAAGAACTAATTACCAAAACAGGATCGGAACAAGTCGCTAAACAAGTTTGTAAGAGAGCGATCATTGATTTAAAACTAAGATTATCACTTCTTACTGTCTCTTACCATAAGATTGAGCAGTATAATAATGAAATAATTGAATGGAGTAATTTAAGTAAAACTTTTTAAAACTAAAGATATGAATGAATTTAATTTTACTAACAACGCAGGGGAAAAATTTAACTTCTTCCTTAATGAGGATAATGAGCCATGTTTAAATGTAAGTTTTAAAGATGAGCTGACTGGTTGTTTTAGGCTTCAAAAAGATGAACTTGGCGATCTAATTGGAAGCCTTAACGAAATTTATAAAAACACTATTAGATAACTAAAGATATGAATGAAAGATTAAAGTGGTTTGGAATTTATTTGGGCTGTAATATGTCTCACACTTTATATCCAGAAATACTAATAGAGGCGACATTGGGTAAAATTAATACCTTCCAAAAGGATATAAAAAGGGGGCGGATTAAATTAGTTCTAAAAGAGCTTAAGGATATTACAAGTGATGAAATTATACACCTATTAAATAGAACTGTACACATTCACGGATTAACAACTTTTGATAAGATTAATACTGATGATTATGGCGTATTCCTGAAGCTTCACTATTCATCTCAAAATACAGAATATCATTGTAGGGAGATATATTTAAGCGTAAGAGACATGATGTCTTCTGACTTCCTCCGCTCAAAAGGCTATGCGGTTGGGATTCCAAAAAAGTATTACATTACTGAAGATGAATTAAAATAACTAAAGACATGAAAATAGAAATCAAACAGCTTTATACTGCATTACAGTATTATAAAATGCTTCAAAAAGAAAGATTATTCATTCATCCTGATGAGCCAGATGGGGGAATGTCAGAGTGTGCGGATAATTGGGTCCACTATGGAGATTATTTAAGACTACTAGACCAACCACTTACTAAAGAGATGTTTATTAATCCTCTTGAAGAGCCTACGGATATGTTTCAAGGTGAGCAGTATTATGGATCAATGATGGATTCATTCCAAGAAGCTGAAAAGAAAGTGATACTTGACGGGTGGAGTGAACGAAAGTTGAATGGTGGTGTAGTGTACGATAATGATGAATTAGATGTATTTATAGACCTAGAAGAGTATAGTTTATTATCTGATCTTGCGGAAGGTTTTAATGGTAAATTAAAACTTAAAAACGTAGAAATTTAACTATATTTGTAATCTAAATTTCTAAATCAGTACGTATATTCTCACCACCAAATGAGGCGTACAAAAATCGGTGCAGGGGCTAAGGGGTTAGCTCCTGTTTTTTTGTGCTAAATTTTGGGCAAGAAGAAACCCAGGCTCATGACTGCCCGGGCTTGAATACAAGAAAGTAAAACTAAAAAACCTTTCTTGCTATGGTTCAAAGATAGTGTAAATTATCTTCTAATCCCAAAATCAGACTTTCTAATTTTACACATTCTTCCATCGGTTATGTGATGAAACACAATTCCCTCTATATCTCTAGTGTTTAGATAAGCTTTCAGTTCGTCAAATCCAAAATCATCAACCATACACTTTTCTCCGCCGTGCCTTATTAATTTGTGGCAGTCTAATCTTTCGGGATTACCCTGTACTTTAGGACCGCAAAGCTCGTAAGTTCCATCGTATCTATTAGGATCAAAATTATCTGTAATAATATTTTTCATTAATGAGTCGAAAGCCTCGAAATGATATTTGTTTGATTTGTCAGATCTTTCACATTTAATCCAATGTGGGTGATGTCCGCTTAACCTGTCTGCATCTTGACATGGGATCGCTCCAGTTGGAATGGGCTTTTTATATTCTCCAGTCTCTTTGTTTATCTTGCAGTCGTATCTCTTATATAGTTCACCGTTAATAATAGCGCATGATGTTCCATCAAATTTTCTTGTTGGTAACGCAAATCCACCGTAAACCCATTCATTTTCTGGATTAACTTCGTTTATTACTCGACCTAAATTATTAGGATCTTTTTTAAATAATGTACTAATCTTTTTCATATCTTTTATTTCTTCTTTGTGATAAAATACAGCCCCTAATATTATAAGGGCTGGAATTAATGGTTTAAGTAGTTTCATTTAATTCACATGCTTTAAACAATCCAGCCTCCAGAGCTTCTTCGTACGAATCAAACTCTATTTTAGTTTGACTATACGCAAAAGCAAATGGCTTCTTTGGGTTTGATTCTAAAATGTACTCAAAGCAATCTAGGTCATAATTACACTCTATTGTAACTATTATATTTTTCTGTTCTCTAAACCACATTTTAGCTAATTCCAAGGCTGGAGCTTTCATACCGTAAAAATCATTGACTTTTGCATTAAAGCCAACTTCTTTAAGTTTTTTAGCTAATTCTAATGATACTAATTGTAATTTCATATTATTTATTTTTAGTTTGACTATTTATAAACACTCTTACCGCCTCCTTATACTTCTTAGGATCTTCTGGCTCGAATGTTGTATGTAGTGTTGGTTTGCTCATATCTTCAGTTTAAATATTCTAAATTATTACTCATCTCTATAAACATATCTAATCCTATTGGCATAATTCTAACAATATCGAAGATTTCGCCTTTTAATCTGAATTCGATTTGATGCTGCATGTATATGTCAAGTACTGGAGTGTTCATTATTTTAAGTCTTCAATTTCATTCTGCAATTCCTTAATTTTCTTTTCCCTGTCTGAAATTTCTTTATTTTTCCTGTGTGCTATTATGGCAGGTTTAACATGAATAAATGCTTCTTCTTGCTCTGATTCGCTTAGTTTGCCAAACTTTATAAAATTAGGATCGCAGTCAAATAATGGAGAAGTTTGATTGTATCCACTTGTGCCATTTGCTATCCACATGCTAAAGACGTACTCTTCATCTACAATTATAGTCATGTCGTGAGATTCTATATTGACTATCTCAAAATCACCTTCAATAATTTTGGCTTTAAAGTATTCCTGAACTTGCTTAATTTGGTCTTTCATGATTTTAGTTTTATAATATTTCAAACAATTCTCTATCTATAACAAAATTATCATCTACACATTCAAAATAATCATCACAACCCTCGTGATAAGTACGGTGAAATAATTCTACATTTTTACCAGCTATTCTTTCAGATAACCGAACAAAGACATCACATAAATAAAACTCTTTAGCCTTATCTATCGTTACGTTCTCATTTCTAGATGCACATTCAAACCACCTATTAAAGAAGTCATCACATATCTTTACTTTAATTTTATCTTTTGATTTTAGATTATCAGAAATCATCGTTCTTAGTTTTAATTAATAATAATACAAATCTACTAAAACGGAGCCGAAGCCCCGAATTTTTAAATGTGTTGTGCAGCATGTTATTCAAAATACTGAAACACATCAATAATTTTACTTTCAGAAATTGAAGGTATTTCAAACGGAACAATCATATCAGATAAGCACTCAGTTAAAAAAGAATATGCTTCATCTACATTATTAGATTCTACCAACATATAATTATTTGTTTTCTTTTCTTTACCGCTTGTTTCATCGATATCAACAAATGAAACTTTAGCTTTAAACCAACGATCACCGTTTTCATTAGGGTAAATCTCAGAAATATTTGATTCTTTACCTGATATCACTTTAAACTCGCCAGAAACTACTTGTTCCAACTCTTTAACCATTCTACTTTCCATTTCAGTCAATGACATTGCATCTACTAAATATGTTTCTGTTACATTTTTCTCTTTACCTGATTGCTCGTCAATCTTAGTGTACTTTGCTTTTGCTTCGAAATAGTTTTTCATTTTTAAAAATTTTAATTGTTAATGTTTAATATTTGGATCAGAATAATAAGCCTTTTTAAGCTCTTGTTTTTTATCCTGAAATACTTCGTACTGTTCTTGGTTTTCGTGTTCCTCTGGAGTGCCTAAAAGGATATTGTCAGGGTTTAATTTGTAAGCTGGATATGCACCTTTAGATAATACGTGAAGGAATTGAAAATGCCATTTAGGATGATTGATATGGTAGAGCTGATTGTCAGTCAGCTCCGATTTATATCCATTTGCCTCTCCTCTTGTGTTCCATATATACAGGAACATTTCTTTTTGATTCTTAAAAAGCTGGCTCATCCTCTTGTTTTTTACTTCCAATCATCTGTAAAGTATCACCAAAGCCATTTAAAACTATTTCAGTAATATACTTTTTATCGCCGTTTTGATCTTCCCAATATCTTGTTTTAATCTTACCCTCAACGTAAAGCTCTTGACCTTTTTTTACGTAAGATTCTACAATTTCAGCAAGCTTGCCAAATACAGCTATATTATGCCATTCGGTTTGCTCTTTCTTTTCTCCTGTATTTTTATCCTTCCAAGTTTCTGAAGTAGCCAAAGAAAAATTAGCTACTTTATTCCCATTATCAAAATCTCTGATCTCTGGATCTTTTCCAACTCTTCCTAATAGGATTGCCTTATTTACGCTCATATTTTAATTTTTAATTCCCACAATGTGGGCAGTTAGTATAAATTCTTAAATCGTATTCCCAATTGCAGTAAACGCAGATTTTAAATACTTCGTGATTTTTTAAAGTCTTTGAATCCATTCTTAATGGACGCTTTAAGATCTTTTGGTAATTCATGTTCTTTTTGCTTTTCTTTAATTTTAATCACTTCTTTTTCTTTATTAAGCTCGTTTAA
>Ga0193953_1000287_pt1 | contig 28287 bp, 18 predicted proteins | sample BB_4_MG_FD_140325 | JGI IMG/M metagenome (GOLD analysis project Ga0193953, IMG submission 140325) | Microbial mat bacterial communities from the Broadkill River, Lewes, Delaware, United States - BB_4_MG | ecosystem: Environmental > Aquatic > Freshwater > River > Microbial mats | place: USA...
AAGGAAAACCGACCTTAAACTCTATTATATTGCTTATAAACTCTTAAGCAACTTACTCCATTGTGCTTGAATACGTTGTGCAGACACAGAAAACGGTGTTTTTAACTCAGGTGCAAATAACGATACCCGCAACTCCTCCAACTGCCAGCGAAAATCAATTACTTCTTGCTGCTGATTCTTCTCACTAACCTGAACATACTCCTCCCACAAACTTAATAAAGGTTCTGCTTTACGCGCATCTTTATTAGGATCTTGTGCTAAACGTTGTAAGCGTAATGTACATGCTTTTAAATAACGCGGAATATGCTTCATACGTTCAAACGGAATCTCATACACAAAACCATGATAAATCAATGCATTCAAATGCTGCTTAATTTCACCATGTGCTTTATAACGCTGCATCCCATTTTGGTTTAATAACTGCCGTACCTCTGCATAAGCTTTTAAAATATCACTAATCAACTTAGTGTAATCTGCTAATACGCGCCCAATGGTTTTATTACACAACTGCAACCGCTGAGTAAATTCATCTTGCTGATAAGGTAAAAAATCATCCTCAAAAAATAATGTATTCACCGCTGCATGCACCATATGCTGCTTTAACTCATTTTCATTCCCTAATGGTAAGTACAACAGGCTGATATTTTTATTAAACTTAATATCACGCATCAAACGTTTAATGGGTAAATTCAACCATGCTAAACGATACACCCCTTGGCGCATGATTTTCTTCGCTTCAACTTGATTATCAATCACCTGCATATCAACATGGGTGGCTTTATCCACTAACACAGGATAACCAACGACTAACAAACGATTAACGGTCACATCCACCTGTTTAGGTAAATCGCCAAAATTCCATACAGTTAAATTCTTACGATCTAATACCGCATCCATTTGCGCCTGATAATTTTCACTGGCATGTTCCGCCCAACGTGCCTGCAAAGTAGCCAAATCACGCCCCGCTGCTAATACTTCCTCTGTCTCTTCTTTACGTAAACAAAAATAGAACTGTAAATAATGTGGCAGCTCAATCCCTTGCCACCATTTTTCGGGTAAAGGTGAACCCCGACGGCGATGTAAAAACTGGGTTAATTCTGTATAAAAATTCCCTTTCCCAAACTCTAAAGTATCCATTGCCTCATTCGCAGTGGTAGGAATTGGGACAAAATCACGACGAATAGCTTTAGGTAAACCGCGTATCAAACAAGTGATCTTTTCTGCCAATAAACCTTGAATCAACCAATCAAAATCAGTGACTTTAATTTGATTTAACACACTTAAAGGAATATCAACATTGACCCCATCTTCTTCTAATAAAGGATCAAAAACATAACGCAATGTCACATCAACCGTATCAGATAAAGCAATATGATCAGGGAAATCATCCCCTTTAATATCACTATCAATCACCACATCCTCTAAATTAAAAAACAGCTGTTGTTTATTCTCTTGTTCTGCTTTTTTACGCCATTTTTCAAAGGCTGCCCCTGTGTAAATATGCTCAGGAATCCGCGTAGCATATAAATTAAACAACTCTTCATCACTGACTAATACATCACAACGACGTAATTTATTTTCTAGCTGGCGTGCTTCATTGATTAACTGCTGGTTATGTTTAAAGAAAGGCGCGTTACTGCGATATTCGGCATTGACCAAACCTTCACGAATAAAAATTTCATTAGCAACTTTTGCATCAACAGCACCGTAATTAATACGACGTTTAGCTACTAATTGTAATTGATATAAAAATACCCGTTCATAGCCGCCTACGCGTGCACTACGTGCTTGCCAATAGGGTGAAAAGTATTCACGACGGCACACTTCTCCCGCAATACTTTCAATCCATTCAGGTTGTACCTTTGCTACACAACGCGCAAATAAGCGACTGGTTTCCACTAACTCCGCTGCAACAAACCATTTTGGGGATTTTTTCACCAAGGCAGAACTGGGGTGAATCAGCATTTTTTGCCCGCGTGCGCCAATAAAATTCTTCTCTAAGCCTTTAGTGGCAACATTGCCTAATAAGCCTGTTAATAAAGCGCGGTGAATTGGTTCATACTCTGCTTCAACTTGATTTAAACACCAACCTAAATCACGTATGTGTACCATCACTTGCTGATGAATATCATGCCATTCTTGCATTCGACGATAAGAGAGGAAATTTTCTTTACATAAATTACGTAATTTACGTTTTGATAAATGACGCGCATTTTCATGGAAAAATCGCCATAAATTAACAAAACTGAGAAAATCAGATCCCTCTGCTACAAATTGCTTATGTTTTTCATCCGCTGCTTGCTGGGCTGCCATCGGTCGATCACGGGGATCTTGTACACTCAAGGCACTGGCAATGATTAATACTTCATCTAAACTACCTAGCTCTTTCGCGGCTAGAATCATACGCCCTAAACGTGGGTCAATCGGTAGTTTTGCTAAGCTACGCCCTAAAGTGGTTAATACGTGCTCTTGTTCTTTTTTAACCAACGCACCTAATTCTAATAGCAGGCGAAACCCATCATTAATACTACGCGGTAAGGGCATATTGATAAAAGGAAAATCATTAATATCCCCTAAACCAAGGTGTAACATTTGTAAAATAACAGTGGCTAAGGAGGTGCGTAAAATTTCAGGATCGGTATAAGCGGGACGTTTTAAAAAATCATCTTCATCATAAAGACGAATACACAGCCCTGCGGCAATCCGCCCACAGCGTCCTTTACGCTGATCAGCACTGGCTTGAGAAATTTTCTCAATGGGCAGTCGCTGTACTTGGTTACGACTGTTATAACGGCTGATCCGTGCTGTGCCTGTATCAATCACCGCGCGGATACGTGGTACGGTTAAAGAGGTTTCAGCGACGTTAGTAGTCAAAATAATGCGGCGTTTCTGCTCAGGTTTAAATACCCGATTTTGTTCTGCCACAGACAAGCGTGCAAACAAAGGAAACACTTCTGTATTGAGGAGTTTATGCTGGCGCAAGCTTTCTGTTGCCTCACGAATCTCACGCTCCCCTGGGAGAAAGACTAAAATATCCGCACGTGGATCATGTTGAGAAATTTCATCCACGGCATCCACAATTGCCTGTTGTACATCGCGCTCATCACTGTCAGTATCAGCCTCATTTAAAGGACGATAACGTAATTCAACTGGGTAAGTTCGCCCTTCTACTTCAATAATCGGCGCATCATTAAAATATTCTGAGAAGCGACTGGTATCAAACGTAGCAGAGGTGATAATAACTTTTAAATCAGGACGTTTAGGTAATAAGCGTTGTAAATAACCAAGGATAAAATCAATATTTAAACTACGCTCATGGGCTTCATCAATAATTAAGGTATCATATTGATTAAAATAGCGATCCCCTTGGGTTTCAGCCAACAAAATCCCATCAGTCATTAATTTGATATAGCTTTCACGTCGCATTTGATCATGAAAACGTACCTTGTAGCCAACCGTTTGCCCTAACTCACTGTTTAATTCTTCTGCAATACGCGTGGCAACTGTACGCGCAGCAATTCGACGCGGCTGGGTACAACCAATAAAACCATGTATCCCGCGCCCAATATCAAGACAAATTTTTGGAATTTGAGTAGTTTTTCCCGATCCTGTATCTCCTGCAATAATCACCACTTGGTTTTCTTTGATGGCTGTGGCAATTTTTTCATGGTGGGCGGCAATAGGTAAATCATCAGGAAAACTGACTTTAGGTAAATTATCACAGCGGTGTTTATAGTGCTGCATTGCCTGTTCTACCGCATTGACCAATTTTTGACAGGCAGAAAGATCAAGCTCTTGTTGTTTTTTAACACGTTGTTGAAATTGGCGAATACGACGACGTAATTTAATTTGATCGTATTTTATTGTGTGCTCACACGCCTGATACAATTGACTAAGTTGCTTAAGATTCATAAATTAGAAATAAATGTAGGCTAAATTTTTTTAAAATGAGTGCAATAGGGTAGATAATATGTGTTTTTATATTAAAAAAACGCTACAGTAGGCAGTATCTGTTTTTTTACACTGGCTAAATGATTAAGGTATGGAATTTTTATTTTTAGGCACATCATCAGGTACCCCCACTAAAACGCGTAATGTTTCAGGCACAGCGATACGCCGTAAAAATAGTAAAACATGGTATTTAGTTGATTGTGGTGAGGGCACACAGCACCAGCTTTTACATACTAGTTTATCATTACGCCATTTAGAAGCGATTTTTATTACCCATATTCATGGTGATCATTGCTATGGTTTAATAGGTTTACTTGCCAGTGCATCACTTGCAGGGCGTACCCATGCTTTAACAATTGTTGGCGTGCCTGCGATACAGCAAATGATTGAGCTGATGAGTCAATTAAGTGACTTAACCCTCTCTTACCCTATTCATTTTATTGATGTAGATGAATTAGATACATGGGAGGGTACAGGGTTTTCTGTAGAAAAACTAGCCCTTTCACATCGTGTCCCTTCCGTTGCCTATATTTTTACTGAAAATGATCTAAAACCTAAACTTAATATTGCTAAATTAAAACAACACAGAATCCCAGTAGGTGAAATATGGGGACAGTTACAACGTGGGCAAGATGTGACCTTAGAGGATAATACAGTTCTATTAAGTCGTGATTATCTGATTTTTAAATCTTCTCCTAGAAAAATCATTATATCTGGTGATAATGATTGTCCTGAATTACTTGCTGAACATTGTCGTAATGCTCAAGTCCTGATTCATGAAGCAACCTATACACGTAGTATTAGTGAAAAAGTCGGTGCATCCCCCCAACATAGTTCTGCTGCTACTGTCGCACAGTTTGCCCAAGCTTTTGAATTACCAACATTAGTACTCACTCATTTTAGTGCACGTTATCAAGATAGTCGCACCCAATCTCCTTCCATAGAAGATGTCAGAGATGAAGCCTGCCAGTATTATCATGGACAATTGTTTATTGCTCATGATTTTGATATTTATTGGTTAAATCATGAAAATGAAGTGACTAAAATCAGTGCCAATTATTTATCATAAATAAAATGCTAATAATGAATTTATTTTATGCGTTTTATCTTGAAATAAGGCTGTGCTCCTCTCATATATATGATGACTTTGATTATTGCAGCTAAATAATAAATGCTTTACAGCTTTGTAATACCTTAGTTTTTATAATTAAAAACTATATACCACGCCTCTTTTTTATATAACTCCCCCCCTAGCTTATGTATTTTTAATCAATGAGAAAAATGATAAGTAGATATTTACCTAAACATAGGATGTATTAGATGCTAGGAATTATTGTTGCGACTCTTTTTATTTCAATTTTAGTTAATTTATTGTTAAAGCGGTTTAATTTACCCACTATTATTGGTTATATTTTAACAGGGACTATTATTGCTTACCTGTTTGGTTTACATAAAGTTGCCAATAATCATCAGTTAAAAGAAATCGCTGAGTTTGGTATTGTATTTTTAATGTTTACCATTGGTTTAGAGTTCTCTTTTAAATCTTTGATGAAAATGAAAAAAGAGGTATTTTTTACAGGCACATTACAAATTGCGGTCACTGCCATGATCGTTGTCTTAATTTGTATTTTTGCTTTAGGTTATGATTTCCAAATGGCGATGATTATTGGTAGTGCATTAGCTTTATCCTCTACAGCAATTGTGCTCAAAACATTTAATGAAACGCGCGAAATTAAAAGAACCCACGGCAAACGTGTATTGGGGATTTTAATTATGCAAGATATTGCTGTGATTCCTATTTTATTAATGATTACACTCTTTGCACTTGATGGTGATAAAAGTGTCAGTTACATTATTATTGAAACAGTTATTGCAGCCATAGCTCTAATCACCATTTTACTTTTGACAGGAAAATATTTACTAGAGCCTTTTTTCGAGCATGTCAGTAAATCAAAGTCAGATGAATTATTTGTTGGCTCTATACTCTTAATTGCTATTGGTGCTTCTTATATGGCGCATTATTTTGGTTTCTCTTATTCATTAGGTGCCTTTATTGCTGGGATGTTAATTGCTGAAACCAAATTTAAACACCAAGTTGAAGCGGATTTAACCCCATTTAGAAATTTATTACTCGGTGTTTTCTTTATTACCGTAGGGATGCAAATAAAATTCTCCCTGATTGCAGAGCACTTTTTTACTATTATGATTTTATTGCCCTTATTACTAGGGATAAAATACATTGTAATTTATACCATTGTCAGAATTGATGACACCAGAAGGGTTGCCTTTAAAACAGCAGTTTCACTTGTACAAATTGGAGAATTCTCACTAGCTGTATTAGAACTGGCAAGAAATAATAACTTAGTTGATTCCACCTCTTCACAAATACTAATTGTCACCATTGTATTATCTATGATTTTAACTCCAATTATTCTTAAAAATCTCTCTAGCATTACTGCAAGATTAGTACGTGAAGATGCCATTATGCCAGGCGAGCCCTTACTTGTTGATAAAGGTAAAGCTGGGCATATTATTGTTTTGGGGTATGGTACGTTAGGACAGGAAGTTGTCCGAGAATTGAAAAAAGACCAACGAGATTATTTGATTATTGAGCATAATCTCAAGTATTTTGAAGTAGGGCAAAACCACGGTGAGCCGATTTTATTTGGAAATGCTGCTCAAAAAACCATTTTGGAATCAGTGAAAATTAAAACAGCTGCTGCCATCATTGTCGCGATTGATAACCCAGAAAAATTGGAACTTATTTGTGAAGTTATTCATGATTTAACACACAATATTAAAACCATTGTGAAGTTATCACAACGTGATGAATTAGCTTCTTTACACTTACAACATGTTGTTGTACAAAGTGCACAAATTGCTAAAGCACTAGTGGCTGAAACAAAGAATTTGTAACTGGCATCATAATAAGATTATTGTAGGCTGGCTTAAGAAAAGCCGATATTCTGATTTTATATATCATATGAGGGTAATAATTTTTGAATATCGGATTTTCTGTATTGACCCAACCTACAATCAACAAGTATTAAAGTATACGGTATCATATAAAAAAAGGGGGGGTAAGCCTAGTGTGCTATATCCTCTTTTTTGATCATAATACTGACTAATAAACGTCTCTTATCTTCTAATAAAACCCGACTGGTCAGCATTTGTGTTTTCAAGCTATGTCCTTGAGCATGAATACCTTCACCTTCTTTAAAGAATAGCCCCTTATTTTCACTCATTAATAAACTATAATATTCTCTGACTGATTCACCTTGTGTTTCAGTAGGTAATATAAGTGTAAAGGCCTCACCAATAAGCTCCTCTACTTTATAGCCATACATCTCTGCAAAAGCATTATTAACTTGTACAAAACGTCCCCGATCATCAGTTAAACACACACCTAGCTGTGCAACACTAAACACAGAAGCTAATAAAGCTTCATTTTCACGGAATAATTGATCAGATTGCTTTCGTTGCGTAATGTCTTGTCCTAAATGCCATGTGTGCCACCCTGGGACAGGAAACTGTTTAGAGACACTTGACCATGCTAAGGTGCGTAATTGCCCATCTTTACACATCACCCGTGTTTCCCAATAATTTTCCTCTTCATCTAAACTATACCAGCGGGTGGTCATGCGGCGGCGATCTGCTTCATCAGGAAAAAGAGTTTCTACACTGCGAGGATTACCAATAATTTCTGCCGCACTATAACCTGTAATGGTTTCTGAGGTACGGTTCCATGCAACAATATTGCCTTCACTATCAAACGCCCCCAGCATCATTGGCATATTTTCAACCACCAAGTACATCCGCTCTTCACTGGTTTGTAGCGTTGCTTGGGTCTGTTTATAGTCAGTCACATCAGTAGCAAATACAATCACCCCAATTAATGTACCCTGAGTATCATGATAAGGAATTTTATCAATTTGTAGCCAGCGTTTATCATTATGTTCATTACGATAAGCATACATAATATTATGTTGTGGCTTACCTGCTTCAATCACTTCCGCACAATCTGTGATCTCTTCCATCGTAGTGGGATCATGTTTAAAGTTTGCACGGGTACGTTTATTTTGGCGAATTAACTTATTCTCTTCATTACGATACCAAATCATGGCAGGTATCGTATTGAAAATCATCTGGTGCTCTTCCCATTGTTTATTTAGCGTATCCCACATACGTTGTCGTTCACTGACATCATGCATTAATACAAAACTAAATAATAATTGTCCTTTGGAGTCACGCACTGCATCAAAACGTTGCCAAACTGGGAAACGCTCTTTATCAACATCCTCCATATATAGCTCACCTTCCCAACTGCCTCCACCTTGTAGCTCAGGGAGGATTTCATCATTTAGTACACTTAATGAATCATTGGGATAATGCTCGCTTAATGTCGGTACATCAGACTCTTTTTCCTTATTATGCCCACCAAATAATTGATCATAAGCAGGGTTAACATAAACAAGTTGTCCATCAGGATTGGAAATGGTAATGGCCTCTGTAGAAGACTCAATAATAGATTTAAATAAACGTAAATGCCCTTGGGCTTTTTTACGTTCTGTGACATCAATCCCTACCCCAAAGAAATAATCCAAGGCACCATTGGCTTTAACAATTGCGCGACTATGCCATTCAACCAGTAATAATTTACCTGCTTTACTCACTACATGACTTTCCATTAGAGAAGGCTGCATGGATTTAGTCAGGTTTTCAAACTCAGTTGCCACTAAAGGACGTTCATTTTCAGGTACAAAGGTTTTTAAATAATCATACTCAATCACTTCTTCTAAGCTGAAACCTAAGGCATGTAACATGGCTTTATTGACCATGCGTGTTTTACCATCAGGGTTAATTGCAAAGAAGAAAGCAGGTGAAGCATGTACCAAGGTATTAATAAAATCACGCTCTTTACGAATTGCCTCTTCCGCAGCTTTACGTTCTGTGATATCACGCAGGGTTGCACAGATCAATGAACGACCTTGGAATAAATAAGTACTCCCTGTTGAAATTTCTACAGGAAAAACAGTGGCATCTTTTTTCTTGTGCCAACGCAATGGAATCAGTTGGACTTTTTTATTACCACTATTAAAAGCAGCGCGTTTTTTGACAGGCTCAGCTGACACATCTTCTGTGGTCATGTGTAACCATTCTTCTTTAGAATAGCCGTATAAATCCACTGCTGCACGGTTCACATCAAAAATCTGCTGTGTATTGGCATCAAATACCACAATAGGATTAGAGGCTGCCTCAAAGAGTTGGCGGTATTTTGATTCACTTTCCCACAAAGCAGTTTCAATACGTTGTTGCTCTGTCAAATCAGTGATGGCAACCATAAAGGATTGTTTACCTTTATATAAAAAAGGACTCACCATAATTTCAGCTGGAAATACTGACCCATCATCACGGCGTTGGTACTGCTGAAAGTTATGTTTAATCCCTTTCTTTAATGCATTCTGTAATTTTTCAGGTTGAGCAGAAAAATCAACTAAGGCTTTCTCAAGTAATTGATTACGAGAATAGCCATATAATTGTGTTGAAGTACGGTTTAGATCAAGAATTTGGGTGTCTTCAGCATCAATCAAAAATAGTGCATCCTTTTCCACTTCCATGATCTGACGATATTTTTTTTCCGCTTCTTGTAATTCTTCTTCAATACGGCGAGGTTCTGTTACATCAATATGGGTACCTACCATACGATGTGGTTTACCATTAGCATCTTTTACCATCACTGAACGGTTTAAAATCCAGCGATAACTACCATCTTGGTGCTGTACACGGTGGGTATTTTCACAAAACTGGGTTAAACCATCTAAATGATTTTGAATATCTGCCATCACCCTTTTATAATCAGCAGGGTGAATACGCTGATGCCACATATCAATATGGGTAATTTCAGCGGTTTCACTAAACCCCATCATTGCGCGCCAGCGAGAAGAAAAATGGACTTCATTACTGGATAAATCCCAGTCCCATAAGTCATAATTACTCTCAGAAACAGAGGTTAACCCCGGTTTATTGACATCACTTAAACGTAAAGATTGTTCATTTTCTTTGTAATGGGTAATATCTGAAAAAGAAATCACAACGGCATAAGGGGTGGTGACATCATCACGCCAGAGGGGATAGGAATGAATACGAATCCAAATCACAGAATCGTCAGATTTAACCACCCCCATCACCACATCAGCATAAGATTGTCCTGTACGTAAAGTACAAATAGCAGGATGAGTTTCGGTAGGAAAAGGGGAGCCATCTTCATGAATTGCCCGCCAGTCAGGATCAATTAATGTCCACCCCATCATCTGCTCAGCAGATAAACCTAAAATACGCTCTGCACTGGGGTTACATGCGCCAATAGTACCATTGGCATATTGTAAGACCACCCCTTCTTGTAACACACTGATCATTTCATCAGCCACCATAGGCTGTTCACGTTCAGTAATATCCATCCCTACTAAATAATAAGCACAATCATCTTGACCTGTTGCCGCATTATTCACTGACCATAAAATATTACGATAGTTATTGTCATGATCACGAAATAAGGTAGAAAAAGAAACGGCTGTAATCCCTGACACTAATTGCTTAAAATAATATTCTGTTGCGGAATAATCTTCTGTGTGAACAAAATCTAAGAAATTTTGTGCAAGCAATTGCCCTGTGGATAACCCTAAGTTAGCTTCCCATGCCGCATTAACCTCTTGGAATTGATAGTTTGCATCTAAAATACAAAACATCGCCGAGGATCGCCAGAAAAAGCGAGAATGACGGGGGGTATTAACTGGCATATTTCTTCCCTAACTAGCGTTTAATTTTACCAAATAATTTGATAAATCAAAGATATACTCATAGATACAGTAAATACACTGTCTTTTTTATATCATTGGCAATACAGTGGTATAGTCTTAATTACCACCTATTATTTTATACTTTTTCTATATAATAAATAAGAAAGTGAATATTTATTCTATTCTTATCTTATTATTCAATATATAGAAAGCAATAATAAAAAACACCATTTATAGTGCACCCACTTTTTAAAAAAGTGGAAAGTAGGAAATAATGAGTTTATTGCAGATATATATCTTATATCAATATTTATAATGGTGTTATTATAAATAACAAATAACGATACCTAATACACTCATTATTATTTATACTTTTTTTCAGTCATGAATATAACTAATTAATTTTAAAATAAATTACCATGCTAACATGTTGTTATAATACAGACAATATTGATACAAAGCCCATTGTACAATATATAGATAACAATCAAGCAAAATTTTGACCAAAATATAAATTATATAATTTACTATTTTAGTATGGCTCTTAACATCACACCATTTTGCATAATATTAGGAGGAACAACTCATAATTTGGTGTAATACTTACTCTTTATTATAAGCTGCTTTTTAGTATTAAAATTAAATTTATGGTTTATATAACCAAAGTGATTCAGTGACAAGCGTTGCATCACTGCCATTAAGTTAAGGGCTTAAAGCAATACTTTCCTCGTTACAACGCTCCGCGTCCTACACCGTGGTACTTTAAGCAAGATGACGCAGAGCGTCAGGGACTGGATTCCAACGCGGAGCGTGTGGAACCAGATAATCCTTAACTTAATGACAGTGAAGCGTTACATGCAATGCCGTTACACTTTATGGATATCATCATCTTTTAACAAATACGTAATTTCAGTTATATAATATTTTCACGTAAGTTTTTTATTTCTGCATTGATATATAAATTTTATATCATAAATACTGATACAGTATGATCTAAATAAAAAATATATACTTTATTTCAACCGATAAAGAAAAATACACTTTTTATATGTCATATTTTTTTCATAGAAAACGTGTAAAGTATATGATAACCAAATACTATTTTTGTAAATATAAAAAGCCATTATAAAAAATGTATTTTTATGTGTTTTTATTATAATATGTGAGTGAAATGAAAGAGTAATGCTTTTTGTAAAACTTATATTTTAGATTTTATTTACAACAAGCCATCAAATAATGTTATAACATTAAGCTAAATAGCATCAGTATATATATGAAATAGATTCAGATGACACTAAATAGGCTTTTTCTTTTATGATGGTTTGTACACATCATCTTGTTTTGATACTTCTATTATGTTGTTAAATCAAATTAAGCATTCTTTACGTACCAAATTGATACTGGTTAGTATTTGTACTCACCTTGCAATATTATTACTCATCATTATTAATCTTACATTATTGGTTGATACCTTAACACAGCGGTATATCACAAGTCGTATTGATGAGTTATACCCTATTTTAAATGATACCTTTACCCCTTATATCATCCATCAAGATAAGAAAAATTTACGTGTTACCATGAAAAGCATGTTAACTATGTATAAAGGTTTAGATTATATTTTAATCCTTGATACACAACAAAAAACTTATCTCTACACGGCAGAAACACCTTCCCCTCCTCCTAAAATAGATAAGTCTTTAGCACAAATTAATGATAAACGCTTTGACACCCGTCGCCCCTTAATATTTCAAAATCAAAAATTAGCAGAAATACAAATTGGGGTTAATCTTAAGCATTTTTTATTTTTTCAACAGGAATTGGTACAACAAACTATATTTATTGGCTTATTTGGCGGCTTAATTTTAACTATTTTTTTACTTAAATTACTCGGGCATGTCGTCACCCGTCATATTGATATATTACTTAAAAGTACACGCAGTGTCACCGCAGGGGATTACACAACCCTAATTCCTATCATACAAGGCAATGATGAAATCAGTGAACTATCCAAAAATTTTAATCAAATGGTAGAAGCGATTCGCCAACATACTGATGCATTAAAAGAAAGTGAGGCAAAATATAAAAGCTTAGTGGATCATATTCCACAACGTATTTATCTTAAAAACACCCACTCTTATTATCTTTCTTGCAATAAAAACTATGCACAAGATTTAAATATTGATGAGAATATGATCAAAGGATGTAATGATCATGATTTCTACCCGCCACAGCTTGCCAATAAATATATTGCTGATGATCAACGTATTATTACCACGGCTAAAACAGAAACTTTTGAAGAAGTTTATATCATCAACAAAGAAGAACGCCTTGTTCACATGGTGAAAACTCCTGTAAAAGACAAACAAGGTAATGTAGTGGGTATATTAGGTATATTTTGGGATATTACTGAAAATAAATATGCCCAAGAGCGGATTCACCGCCTATCTCATTATGACAAACTCACAGAACTCCCCAATCGAGATTATTTTCATCAACAATTAAATAAAACCCTATCCCAGCATACAAAACAACCTCTTGCCTTATTATTGCTAGATATTGATCGTTTTAAATCAGTTAATGATTCATTAGGACACCAATATGGAGATCGTCTATTACATGTGATTGGACAACGCTTAATGAGTTTATGTGAGAATAAACACCTACTAGCGCGTTTTGGGGGGGATGAGTTTATTTTACTAATGGAAGGGGCAAAAACTCATAGTCAGTGTATTCAAGATGCAGAAGAGCTTGCCCAACAGGTTTTAGCTCTTATTGCACAACCTTATCAGTTAGATGAATATGAAATAGTAATTACTGTGAGCATAGGAATTACCCTCAGTCCTAAAGATGCTTTAACCAGTAGTGATTTATTACGTCATGTTGATATAGCCATGTATCATGTCAAAGCACATGGAAAAAATAATTACCACTTTTTCTCTAATCAATTACATATTGATTTAGAGCATGATCTAAATTTAGAGCAAGCCTTACGTAAAGGTATTGAAAATAAAGAATTTGTTTTATATTATCAGCCACAAATTAATTTAAGCACAGGAAAGTTAGTAGGGGTTGAAGCCCTTATCCGCTGGATTCACCCCACTAAAGGCTTAGTTTCCCCTAATGATTTTATTCCCTTAGCAGAAGAAACGGGGCTAATTTTACCTTTAGGAGAATGGTGTTTACACACTGCTTGCCAGCAATATGTTGCATGGCAAAAGAAAGGCTTAGTCTTACAGTGGGTTGCTGTAAATATTTGCCCACAGCAAGTATACCAACCTCACTTTATTCCATTAATTAAACAATTATTAGACCACTATCAAATGCCTGCTAATGCATTAGAATTAGAAATTACTGAAAATACTATCATGGAAGATAACGCCAAAACTTTAGAAACATTAGAAGCCTTACGTGCCATTGGAGTACGGCTTGCAATTGATGATTTTGGAACAGGTTATTCTTCCATGGGATATTTAAAACGTTTTCCCCTACAAACGCTTAAAATCGATCAATCATTTGTACGTGATATTCTGACTGATAGTCATGATGCTGCGATTGTTATCAGTGTGATTAACTTAGCTAAGAATTTGGGTTTACACACTATTGCAGAAGGTATTGAAACCAAAATGCACTTAAATTATTTAAAAACTTACCATTGTGAGTTAGGACAAGGGTATTATTTCAGCCCTGCCTTGCCAGCACAAGAACTTGAGCAATATGCTCAGAAAAAGTATTTTTTATAAAAATTAGGTTGTTTTTTCAATACCATGTGAAATACTGCTATCAAACGCCAACATTTTTTCCACAATTCTAATTGCAGCCAAATTTTCTTCAGTAACAGATAAAAACTTACAGCCGACACAATGTAGGTGTGAATCAGTATGTAAACGTGCCCAACGCGTTTCTAGTGATACGCGAATAAACTTCTGTTCAAATTCCTTCATGTCAGGTAATTGAATCAATACCTCTTTTTGTTGGTAAGGGCGTATGATTGTGGTAGAGATAATCATCATCCCTTTAGTAGAAATATTTCCTAATTGACCTAACAATCGATCATTTTCTTGATCCAGCACATCTAAATAGAAAAATAAATTTTTACGTACTTTATTTCTATGTTCTAACATAGTGTTACCTATATAATTTTATATCATTACTCTCATCAATAGATTAAAAATATTCTATATTAACTATATAATAGCCTATTTATATTGGATGAATTGGTTTTTAATTATAATAAAATTAAGGGAAAGGGCAATAAAGAGTCTAAAAGATCTGTATTACACCACTATTAATTGTAATTGTTAATAGTGGTGCAGAAAAGGAGGAATAGAGGGGAAGATTTAGAACTAAGGGTATTTGTGTTCTACATCTAAGGTATTCAACAAACGGTGCAATTGAGTTGCTCCCGTTTTGTGGGCACGGTACTGTTGGCGCAATACTATTTTATATTCTTCAATATCCTTCACTTCATTCATAATATCTAGTGCACCGACTAATGCACTGACCTGTTGCTTCATGTACATATCAACACGCTCTTTATCCGTGCCAATGTGTTTTACACACTTTGCAATTTCTGCTTCAATCTGTGCACGTAGTTCATCAAAACTCATATCAGACATGAAAAAACCTTTTTTGAAAGTTGTTATAAACCCTAATTTAACTCAATACGAGTTATTTACCCTCTAGCCCAATTCTTTGCTCTTTGTTCATCAGCACCAGGTAAAGGGTCTTTCATTTCACAAATTACTGGGGCTTCCTGAGATTTCTCTGCATTAATTTCTAGGTATTGCATTTTATCTTCAGGTAAATCAATATCTGCATAAATAGCTTCACTGGGACATTCTGGCACACAAATATCACAATCAATGCATTCTTCAGGGTTGATTACTAGCTGTAATTCAAGTTCATGAAAAGCATCTACAGGGCATACTGCAACACAATCGGTATATTTACAGCCTTTACAATTATCTGTAACAACATAAGTCATAAACCACACTCCTTTGGGTAAAAATCATGTGAGTTCATTCTATAATATGAATAAATGTAAAACAATATTATCTTTGTAATTAATTTAATGCAATTTTGTTGCTTATCTTAATGTAAACAATAGTTATTATCATTAATCTATAGTGATTAATTAAGTGTTAGAGAGAATAGAAAGCCCACTTTTTTACCCCATATAACTACACACTCTCATACCGATCACCTGCTCTATTTTCGCCTTATTTTCTGTTATAAATTGATGAGCATATACATTCGGGCAGCGTAAAAAAATACATTTATCTTTTTCCTTAGCATAAGCGCGGATCGGTAGTACAAAATTATAATAATCTGCTCGATTTATAGTGTTAAGCAGCTGTGTTTGATACTGTTTCCATTTTACATACAGGGGGTAAATTTCATGGGGAGCTTGTGGTGTTGGTGGGATTTTCACGGTTTTTAAGGTCGGATCTATACTGGGTGATTCCAGTAATTCAGGCAGTGAACTTGGGTGAAGTTTTCCTTTATTAGCACGGTTAACCAAGCCAGATAAATAAGCAAATTTATTTTTTACATGTCGCTTTTTAAGTGCATATTTCCATTCATTAATAATCGTCTCTTGTGAGATATTAGTGTCTAATCTCAAGAGAATATTTCTCGTCTTATCCTGCTCTGATTTTTTTAAAAAAGTGGCTAATAAAGAGATATCTATTTTTTCAGTTTTCTCACTTTGGTTTTCTGGTTTTTCTTCTTCTATTTTTTCAGTTTCCTCTAGTTCAACCACTTGTTTTTCAAGTTTATTTTTATCCCCTCTGTAGGTTTTCAGCCATTTATTAATTACATCAGGATGAAATAAAAAATGACGTGTACGATCAAATGAATAACGTTTGCTTGGGTTTTTAGAAAGGGTGATCACCTTTTTTTCAGCAAGAAATTTTATAGCACGTCGCAGTACAGCGGGGGTTTTGGTGAGGTGCATCAGTTTACTAATTAATTCTTTTTCATTATGAAACTGTAACAGATCATTAGCATGTCGTTTTGCGGCGGGTTTTTGGCACTGTTTTTCATACTTAACATTGTGCCAATATTCAAGAATAGAGAGTAAACCCGCCGCGACGCGATTTCCTTGGCAATAGCTTGTTTGCCATGTACGTAGAATCAGTAAATCGTCTTTTTCAGGGTGATGAATACAGGATGCAGTAGACATAGGATTATCTCCCCTGCACTGTAAAATAGTGATTAATTGTGTTCATTTTATGCGTTTAACCTTAAAAAATAAGTTTAAACACACTGTATTGACGGTTTTGTGGCGTGATGTTATACCCATATACCGTCCTGCCTGAGTCAGCGGGCGGATTTATGGTACAATTGTGTCACGTTACAAACTGGGATTCACAGTGTGTAACCAGTGCAGACCTGAGAAATCTGCGCGGAGGATGGCGGGTTGAGAAATCCGTCATCGTTCTCCTATCATTATCCAAATTTTCTTATTTTTCAAGCTTTTTTTCTTCCCCTTTTTTTCCTGTTTATTAATTCATCCTGTGAAGCCTGTGCTGTCCCATTAGCATTTTTATGCCCATCGTCATTTCTTTTATATTGGGTGGTCGGTGATGATTATGTGCAGCATTTAGCACTATTCTGTGCTGCAATACCTTAGACTACTTCTTTAGATTTCTTCTTAGATTACTCACATTACAGAATTCATCCGTAGCGACGTTGCACGCAACGTCTTACCACCAAACCCAATTCAGTCATGATTTACGACAGCGAATAGCTGAAAGTGCCACACTATTTTACCTCTCGTTCCCATCGCGTCCTTGCGTGGGAATGCTTTCTTGGACGCGTTGCGTCCTCTTCTTTGAGCTGCCTCTGTGCTAAATATCCTTGTTTTATTTTTGGTGCTGAAAATTTAAAAAGCATGGGCAGGTTCGTGACGCAACGCGTCAGGGAGGACATTCCCGCGTAAGGACACGCGGGAACGAGAGGTAATTTTCTTTTGGTTCCAATGTACTAGCATTGGAACTCACTCCCCAGATATTTCATATCATCAATGCCATTCGTCACCTTGTATTAACAATGCTATGATAGCCATCTTTTTATAGTGTTTAAAATCTTAGGGGCGCGTGTCCCGCTCAATTTACCCCAGTAGATTTCAATAAGGTTATGCTCATGAGTATTTATGCTATCCAAATGTATTATCAGGAAGTGGAGCGGATTATTCATTTTGGTGGGACAACTAAAGAAACGTCTATTCGTGTAGCATTTCAGAATTTGCTGAATGATTATGCACGCCAAAAAGATTTGATGTTAGTGCCTGAAGTGTCATTAAAAACGGCATCAGGGAGTACTATTTTTCCTGATGGCACTTTAAAAGATATGTTACGGCAGGATTGGGGACATTGGGAAAGTAAAGATCAAGATGATGATTTAGATAAGGAAATAGAGAATAAATTTTCTAAAGGCTATCCTAAAGATAATATTTTATTTGAAGACAGTAAAACAGCGGTATTGATTCAGGCTGGGCAGGAAGTGCAACGTGTGAAGATGGAAAATAAAGAAGCTTTAGATCATTTATTGCATTGTTTTGTTAATTTCCAACGTCCTGAAGTGCAGCATTTTCATGAGGCGATTGAGCATTTTAAGGAAGATATTCCTAAAGTAACTTTACGCTTACGTGAATTATTAATTGAACAGGCAAAGACAAATAAGACCTATGTTAAGGCACGGACTAAGTTTTTAAAATTATGCCAGAAGAGTATTAATCCTGAAGTAAACGCGGAAGATGTGCGCGAGATGATTATTCAGCATATTTTAACTGAGGATATTTTTAATACTATTTTTGATGAGACCCAGTTTCACCGTGAGAATAATATTGCGCGGGAGTTGGAGGGGGTGATTCATACCTTTTTTACTGGCAAGGTGAAGCGCACAGTTTTAGCAGGGATTACACATTATTATAAGGCGTTGAAAGCAGCGGCGGCGGGGATTGCGGATCATCATGAGAAGCAGAAGTTTTTAAAAGTTGTTTATGAGACGTTTTATAAGAGTTATAACCCAAAGGCGGCGGATCGCTTGGGGGTGGTGTATACACCGAATGAAATTGTAAAGTTTATGATTGAGGGCACGGATTATTTATTGCACACTCATTTTAATAAATATTTAGAAGATAAAAATGTGCATATTCTTGATCCTGCTACGGGAACAGGGACGTTTATTTGTGACATTATTGATTATATTCGTAAAGATAAGTTAGCCTATAAGTATAAAAATGAGTTGCATTCTAATGAGGTGGCGATTTTACCGTATTATATTAGTAATTTAAATATTGAAATTACTTATCAGCAGAAGATGGGCGAGTACGAAGAGTTTACCCAGCATTGTTTTGTCGATACCTTGGATAATACGGGGGCATTGAGTCAGGCGAAGCAGGGAGATTTGTTTAGTCAGTTGAGTGAGGAGAATTCGGCACGGATTCGGCATCAGAATAGCCGTGAGATTTCCGTTGTGATTGGTAATCCACCCTATAATGCTAATCAGATGAATGAGAATGATAATAATAAAAATCGGGTTTATCCTGAGATTGATCAGCGTATAAAAGATACTTTTATTTATCACTCTACTGCACAAAAAACCAAAGTGTATGATATGTATTCGCGCTTTTATCGCTGGGCAATGGATCGTTTAGATGATAATGGCATTATTGCATTTGTCACCAATCGTTCTTTTATTGAAAGCCGTACTTTTGATGGGTTTAGAAAGTGTATACAAGAGGAATTTAGTGATGCGTATATTATAGATACAAAAAGTGATGTACGTGCAAATCCTAAGATTGCGGGAACTTCCCATAATGTATTTGGGATACAAGCGGGAGTAGCAATTTTATTTTTAATAAAGCAGCCAAGGAAGCCGAAAACAAAGAAAGTACCTTGTCATATTCGTTATGTGGCGTTAGAGGATGAGTGGTTAAAAGAGAAAAAATTAACGTGGTTTAATGAAAATCCATTACGATCAATTTCTTTTGAACATATCCGCCCTGATAAAGATAATAACTGGCTTAATCTGGCAGATAATGATTGGGATAGTTTATTACCCATTTGTTCTAAGGAAGTGAAAGCAGGGAAAGGTAAAAAAGCTATTTTTGAGTTATTTTCATCGGGGATTGTTACTGCTCGTGATGAATGGGTATATGATTTTAGTAAAGAAAATTTAAAACATAAAGTTTTATACTTCATAGATAAATATAATGATTTTATAGATAAAAATAATTTATCATGGAAGCCAACTATTAAATGGAGTGCATCATTAAAAACACATTTCAAAAAGCAAATTAAATTATTTTTTAATGAAAAACTTATAATAAAAGCAAACTACCGCCCTTTTTCAAACTGTTTTTACTATCCTGAAAAAATTTTAAGTGATCGGTTAACTCAAAATCATTATGATACTTTTAGTAAATCACTAATAAAGCAAAATAAACTTATTGGGTTTTTATCAGGGGCAAGGTTAAACTTTTGTGTTATTAGCACTAATTTAGTCCCTAATTTTTCTATATTTTCACTAGACCCTGCTAAATGGGTTTCTCTCTATCGCTACGACTCCGCAGGCAACCGCCAAGAAAATATTACTGATTGGGGATTAAACCAATTTACAAAACATTACCGTACCAAAAAAATTAAAAAAGAAGATATTTTTCATTATATTTACGCAGTTTTACACAATCCCGCCTACCGTGAAAAATATGAAATTAACTTAAAACGGGATTACCCACGTATTCCCTTTTATGCTGACTTCTTTCAATGGCGTGACTGGGGGAAAAGCTTAATGGATTTACATATTGAATATGAAACTGTTGAGCACTACCCCCTAACAGAAACCACCACCGACATTGAAAACCCCAAAGCCAAACTAAAAGCCAATAAAGACAACGGCATTATTATCCTTGATGAAGCGACCCAACTCAGCGGCATCCCCGCCCAAGCATGGGAATATAAACTCGGTAATCGTAGCGCATTAGAATGGGTACTCGACCAATACAAAGAGAAAAAACCCCGTGATCCCACCATCCGTGAAAAATTTAATCACTACCGTTTCGCCGACTACAAAACCGAGGTCATCACCTTATTAAAACAGGTCTGTACCGTCAGTGTCGAAACCCTGAAAATTACCGATATGATGCGTGATACAGAATCATAGACCGCTTTTCAGCACAACAAAATAAAAATAGAGATGAAAACAGAGAGTTGATTAACGTGCTACAAAGTGTAGAATAGGACGTTATTATTTTTGCTAAAAAAATGAGAGTAACAAAGACATGACATAAGACACGATTTAATGCTGGCAGTGTGAAAACACGCCGATACAATTGTGGTGAGTAGATGCCGCCTTCCGTCTAAAGTTAGCGACACCTACAACCCTTAAAAATCCCCGTAAAGGAGAATAAGAGTGGAATCAAGTATATCACACTCCCCCCACGCTCTGTCTACGCCTTTTGATTTAAGAGGTGAGCTTTTGCGCCTAAAAATATTAGCCGAAGCCCTGACAGCCTGCGTATCAGACGATCAAGACCTGCGTTATCAATACCTACATCAACTGCTGATTATCCCAAAAAAACAGCGGAATATGTTAGTACGCTTCTCCGCTATTTCACGTGGAAACTATGAAAAGGAATTTGAAGGCTTTGCAGATGCAATGAAATACCTTGTACTGTCCATCGAGCACATTGAAGCCTGCTTACCGAAGGAAAAAGAAGCATAAAATACTAATTAAATATTGCCAAAATTTAATTTTTTGGCAGTATTCCCCTCGTTCATGACGCAATGCGTCAGGGAGGATATTCCCAAGTTAAGGAGATGCGGGTAATAATAAAATTAACATCTATAAACTGGGGTAATATTATTATAGCTTGATTAAGATTTTTAACAGCCTAGTTGTATCCCCTTTTATTCTTCATTTCAATTGACAAACTTATTTTTTATTGGTATATATTTATATAACAATGATTTACAGTGAAAAATACTATGGAACTTCAAACACTCTCTCACTACAGACTATCGGAAAAATCAACGCCTATTAATGCGCTATTTACAACATTTAATGGTGTAAAATTTGCTGTATTAAAATCTACCTATTCCGCAAAAATAGCCCATTTTTACTTTGTTGATCCAAATTGGAAAGAAAACAATCATAATAATAGAATTGTACCTTTAGCCTATGTGCAAATAAGCCAAAAAACAGGGGCTATTGCATTTAAAATTCTTCAACCACAAAAATGGTGTACAGCCCCTCACTTTAGCCAGCTTAAAGATCAACTAAAACACTTTATTTTAAATCGTAAATAAGTGGAAGAATGCAGTAATGAAAAATGTCCCCCGTTATTATTAAAAATGCTCATGATAAAAAGCCGCTTAGTGTTAAAGAGCTTTGTGAATACGGAGAAGAGATAGAATTTTCTCAGATTGAAAACGTTACACCTGATAATGAAATTATTCGTTTTACATTACTTACCTCAGAAACAAAGGGAACCGTTTCAATAGAGCAAATTGATGAACTAGAGAATATGATAGAGGTGATTGGTAATATAGATTTTAAATTTATAAGGGAAAATGAAAGTATTTTAAAAGGAGGCATTCAAATAACCAGCGCAAGTATTGTGCCTGATTATCAAGGGCAAGGTTTAGGGATACAAGCCTATGAAATATTAGCAAAAAGATATTTACTTGTAAGTGACATAGCACAAACTCATGAGGGAGCAGTATTTTGGAAGTATAAAATTTCTGCACATGAGCATTTAGAAGTGCAGATTATTAAAACAGACAGCAATCAAACTGATTTTATTACACTGGACGAAAATGATAAGCCTATCGTATACACTTGTGATCGTGCAGATTTAGAGCCTATGATTTGGGGCTTGAACTCTCCAGATGACCGCAAACATAGCGATATACAAACCCATGAATATTTAAAAAATAATGATATCGTATTAATTGCTATTTATAATAAATCGATATAAAACTTTCCCCTCCTCCTTTATCCTAAATTACCTCGGAATAGAAAACTGGAAGCCCAACAAAACTGGGACGCTACCCTTTTTTTAATTTTCCTATGAAAAATACTGGGGTGTGGTGGGCAAAACCCGCAAAGATTCAACAATAAAATTAATATATTACACGGATTTCGCCACACCCTACGGGGGAATGTAGGGGTAACCCTTGTGGTTACCTTTGAATAACCACCGAGGGTACAACCATTACCAGAAAAATGACCACCAAAGGGCAACCACAAGGGTGTGCCCCTACAATCCTACAATAAATCCCCGCGTAAACTTAATACAAGCTGATGTAAAGATGACATTTTTACCTGATCAGCAGGTATCTCTTTTTCAACAATCATTGCAATCTTACGACGAAACTGAGTAGGGAAGCGAGTCATAGCTTTGCCATGCTTACGACTGAAAAAACTGCCCCATAAACCTTGCAAGGCAACAGGCACAACAGGCACAGGATCACGTTGTAAAATCTGCGCCACCCCAGAACGAAATGGATTTAACTTCCCTGTTTTGGTGATCTTCCCTTCTGGAAAAATACCAATCAAATTCCCATCGGCTAACTCCTCGGCAATAGTTTCATACGCGGCTTGTAAAATCTGCGGATTCTCTCTTGCAGAGGCAATCGGAATCGCTTTCGCGGTTTTAAAAATAAAATTCAAAAAAGGAATCCGATAAATTTTATAATCCATTACAAAGCGAATTGGACGACGAGAACAGCCACCTAAAATTAAGGCATCCACAAAACTCACATGATTACATACAATAATTGCTGCACCTGTTTGTGGAATATTATCCAGCCCCCGTTTCTCAACACGGTAGACAATATGAATCAGTATCCATACCAAAAAACGCATTAAAAATTCAGGCACTAAGGTATAAATATAAATGGCTACACACGCATTTAATACCGCTGTAATTAAAAATAGCTCGGGAATGGTAACGCCACTACTTAATAATACAATCGCTAAAATAGCAGAAAACACCATAAATAAGGCGTTTAAAATATTATTACTGGCAATAATACGTGAGCGATGACTGGCGGGGCTGCGCTGCTGAATTAATGCGTATAAGGGCACAATATATAAACCACCAAAAAACCCTAAAAATAAGATATCCAGTACCACATGCCAGTTTTGCCATTGAGAAATAAAACTGGCAAAGCCGATTAATTGCGCCGCTTCCACCATTATCACATCAGGACGGGTGAAATAGAGATCGATACCGACCAAGGTTAAGCCAATTGACCCAAATGGTACTAAGCCAATTTCTACTGTATCGCCTGATAAGCGTTCACATAGTAATGAACCAAGACCTACACCCAATGAAAACAGGGTGAGCAATAAAGTTACAACCTCTTCATTTCCTGTCAAACTTAAGCGCGTATAATTTGCTAGTTGGGTTAAATAGGTCGCGCCAAAAAACCAGAACCATGAAATCCCTAGCACGGATAGAAATACAGTTCTATTAGTACGCGTAAACTGAATATTACGCCATGTCTCGGTAGCAATATTCCAATTAATTTTTAACTCAGGCACAACAGGTGCGGCCGCAGGGATAAAACGACTTGCACCATAGCCAATAATGGCTAAAACGACAATTACCGTTGCGGTTAAACTATGCCCTATTTCCGCGCGACTGATTAAGAATCCCCCTAACATGGTGCCTAATAAAATGGCTAAAAAAGTGCCACTCTCTACTAATGCATTTCCACCAATTAACTCCTCAGGTTTTAAGTGCTGCGGTAAAATACTGTATTTAATAGGCCCAAAAAAACTTGATTGTGCCCCCATTAAAAACAATACCCCAATTAAGAGCGGCATATGTTGTAAATATAAGCCCAATGCCGCCAATAGCATAATGACGATCTCCATCAACTTAATTAAGCGAATTAGTTGTGATTTTTCATATTTATCTGCCAACTGTCCTGCTGTGGCTGAAAAAAGAAAAAATGGTAAAATAAATAATCCTGCACTCACATTAGTGAGGAGATCACTATTCTGTGCCACACTAAATGCAATGAGAATAATTAAGGCATTTTTAAATACATTGTCATTAAATGCGCCTAAAAATTGGGTTAAAAAATAGGGCAAAAATCGCCGTTGTTTTAATAATGCAAACTGATTACTTGTTGCCATCCTCGGCACTCCTATTGCCTTGTTGTTATGTAATAAAGCTTAGAGCAAACTTGTATTCTCTGCCTCTTCACTTATTTTCTTCAGTTTATAACGAGAATAAATCAATGAACACAATGAAATTTTTTATAACTAAATGAGTTTAGCTCTTGTTTTTTTGGGTAAAATTCTTTAAAATTCCCCCTCTTTGGTAGCCTACCTCTTAAAACGACAGCCCCAATTAATGCATTTTTATTTTTCTAGGTAATAATGTCTTATGTATAGGATGACTGTAGATTATGAATACCTTCCAACATAACATAGTTAATGGGTGCCCGTAGGTAAGGCTACTAATATGACATCTTGTTGATTTGTATAGGAAACGACATGTACGCTGTAATCAAAACTGGCGGTAAACAATATAAGGTATCTGAAGGTGATGTACTTCGGATAGAAAAGATTGCCGCAGAAGAAGGCGAAAGCGTTGACTTTAATGATGTATTAATGGTCGTCGATGGCGACAGCATCAAAGTAGGCGCACCCCTTGTTGAAGGTGGTAAAGTCACAGCAACCGTAGAAAAACACGGTCGTGCTAAAAAAGTGACAATTATTAAGTTCAGACGACGTAAACACCATCGTAAACAGATGGGTCACCGTCAGTACTTCACTCAAGTGAAAATCACTGGTATCGCAGGATAATAAGGAATATATCATGGCACATAAGAAAGCAGGTGGTAGTACTCGTAACGGTCGCGATTCCGAATCCAAACGACTTGGAGTGAAACGCTTCGGTGGCGAGCAAGTTTTAGCTGGCAACATTTTAGTTCGCCAACGCGGTACACGTTTTCACGCTGGTGTGAACGTAGGTCGTGGTAAAGATGATACCTTGTTTGCAAAAGCAACAGGGCAAGTTAAATTTGAAGTGAAAGGTCCTAAAAACCGTAAGTTTGTTAGCATCGTTCCTACAACTGTTAACTAAAATTAATCCTCGCAAGTTTATGCGGGTTTAATTTGACATTATATTGTTTTAAAAAAGCCCCTTCTTAGGGGCTTTTTTGTTGATTCCATGCTTTAGGTTGTCCTATGAGATTTGTTGACGAAGCAAAAATTCAAGTCGTTGCGGGTAAAGGTGGCGATGGTTGCCTGAGCTTCCGTCGTGAAAAATTCATCCCCTTTGGGGGGCCAAATGGTGGTGATGGCGGTAATGGCGGTCATGTGTATTTACGTGTTGATGCCAGTTTAAATACCTTGGTTGATTTCCGTTACACGCGTTTATACCGTGCGCAAAAAGGGCAACCGGGGATGGGGAGCGAGTGTACAGGTAAAAGTGGTGAACATTTATATATTGATGTGCCACTGGGTACACTGGTTTATGATGAAGAAACCCAAGAAAAACTAGGGGATTTGACAGAAGATGGTCAAACCTTACTGGTTGCAAAAGGCGGTGATCGCGGTTTAGGTAATGTTCATTTTAAAAGCAGTACTAACCGTGCTCCACGCAAAACCACCTCTGGTACAATTGGGGAAGAGCGTTTTATTCGCTTAGAATTACAAGTTTTAGCTGATATCGGTTTATTAGGCTTACCCAATGCAGGTAAATCGACCTTTATCCGCCAAGTGTCTGCAGCACGTCCGAAAGTGGCTGATTATCCTTTTACCACTTTGCACCCAAATTTAGGGGTGGTAGATATTGAAGCCCATCGTAGTTTTGTGATTGCGGATATTCCGGGATTGATTGAAGGCGCGGCAGATGGTGTTGGCTTAGGCACACGCTTTTTAAAGCATTTATCACGTACCCGTGTGTTATTGCACATTGTGGATATTGCCCCCTTAGTGGGTGATCCAATTTCTGATGCAGAAAGTATTATTCAAGAATTAGAAAAATATGATGATGAATTAGCAGGGCGTGAACGCTGGTTAGTGCTGAACAAATTAGATTTAATTTCTGAAGATAAACGACAAGCAGAATGTGACACCTTTTTAGAATTATTTGGTTGGCAAGGACGCACCTTCCAAATTTCAGCGACAACAGGCGATGGTTGTAAAGAGTTGTGTTATGCGATTATGGAACATTTAGAAATGCTGGAAGAAGAAGAGAAGGCATTAAAACTAAATAATTAAATTGCGTCAATGTAGGGACGTTATCATGACAGTACGGCAGAGCTTAGGACAAAAAAAACGCTGGGTTATTAAAATTGGCAGTGCTTTATTAACCAATGATGGTGAAGGTTTAGATAAACCTGCCATACAAAGTTGGGTGGCACAAATTGCGGCATTATGTGAGCAAGGAATTGAGCCTGTTTTAGTGTCCTCGGGATCGGTTGCAGAAGGGATGCAACGCCTAGGGTGGACAGAACGACCGAGCGAAGTGTATAAGCTCCAAGCTGCGGCTGCTATTGGGCAAATGGGCTTGATTCAAGTGTATGAGTCATTTTTTCAAGCACATCAGCTACACACTGCCCAAGTGCTTTTAACGCATGATGATTTATCTCATCGTAAACGTTATTTAAATGCACGCAGTACCTTACGTACCTTAGTTGGTTTGGGGACGGTACCTGTTGTGAATGAAAATGATACGGTTGCTACAGATGAAATTCAGTTTGGGGATAATGATACCCTTGCTGCACTTGTTGCTAATTTATTAGAAGCTGATTTGCTGGTTATTTTAACTGATCAGCAAGGTTTATTTGATCGTGATCCACGTCAGCACAGTGATGCCAAGTTAATTTCAGAAGGTCATGCAGGTGATGAGCAATTGGAAGGCATGGCTAGTAGTAAAGGGGGTTCTTTAGGGCGTGGCGGTATGGCAACAAAAGTGCGTGCGGCAAAACGTGCAGCACGTTCTGGTACAGCAACTTTGATTGCTTCTGGGCGTAATCCTAATGTCCTAGCTAGTATTGCAGCAGGTGAAGAGGTAGGGACTTTATTATTGCCAACTCACGCCCCTTTAGCTGCACGCAAGCAATGGCTGGCATCACATTTACAAACCCGTGGACAACTACGACTTGATCAAGGGGCAGTCAAAGTATTGCGCCAATCAGGTAAAAGCTTATTATCTATTGGTGTTACAGCAGTAGATGGCAGTTTTCATCGTGGTGAAATTGTTGCTTGTTTAGCTCCTGATGGGCAAGAGGTAGCACGGGGTTTAGTCAATTACAGCTCAGAAGAAACTGCCAAAATTTTACGCCAACCCAGTGATAAAATTGCAGCTATTTTAGGCTATGTTGATGAACCTGAATTAATCCATCGAGATAATTTAGTTTTGGTTTAATCCGTCTCCTATAGAACCCATTTGATATCTTTTACTCGCTAGTATTAAAATAAGAATATGGAATATATATGGAGAATAGTACTAGGATTATGAGATATTCAAGCAGTGTAACAGACTCAGAATGGGAAATAT
>Ga0193953_1000288_pt1 | contig 28272 bp, 17 predicted proteins | sample BB_4_MG_FD_140325 | JGI IMG/M metagenome (GOLD analysis project Ga0193953, IMG submission 140325) | Microbial mat bacterial communities from the Broadkill River, Lewes, Delaware, United States - BB_4_MG | ecosystem: Environmental > Aquatic > Freshwater > River > Microbial mats | place: USA...
TAACTTTAACGCTTTAGGGTGTCTCGATTTACCCTCAATCCTTTTCATAGACATCTTACTCTTTTTGGTATAATTTGTCTATATTTGGATTATACAAGGGTGTCAATTTATTGCACCATTTTGAGTTTAAATATTTTGGTGCATTAAAATGCACCCTACAGCAATTTAACCGTTATGATTGCACAATCTCAGGAGCAATGGAAACGAGTGAACTCTTTATTAATACTTTGTTATAATATTAGTTGTATGATTTGATGATGTTCGTAAGGGTGGCTGGGTGTGGAGCTTGGGATAGCCCAAGAAGAAGGAAACGCTATGCGTTTAATCATTATCATACTACTTTTGATTATCCTCACAACTTTGTGTTGGTAGTCCCAAGCTAGTAGAGCAAGAGAGGTTGTGACTCTCTTGCTCCATGCTCAAAATTATAACATAAAAATTTAAATATCAATCATAATAACAACTGTAGTGTGTCAATTTATTGCACCATTTTAAGTTTAAATATTTTGGTGCATTGAAATGCACCCTACAGCAATTTAAGCGTTATGATTAATTCATAATCTGAAAGTAGGGGGGCAGGTGATGCTCATGCTATTGAAATATTTTCGTAGGTCGGCAGTCTCCTGACTCCGACATCTATTATGAAGGCTATGATATTTTTTACGCCATAGTAATTGTCGGAGTGAGGGCACTCCGACCTACGAGTAGTAATGCTAAACCAATCAATCATTAATCCTAAATAAGCTATTATTCACCAATTAAATATAGATATACATTCCCATGCTAAAATGATGGGAGCAAAAGGATAACGAATGATTCAATCTTTTATATTGACAGGATTTTTGGGTGTGGGGAAGACAACCATGCTGATCAATACCGTCAAAGAGCATTTTGCACAAAAAAATGTCGCTATTATCGTCAATGAGTTTGGGGATATAGGAGTCGATGGTAATCTTGTCAGCAATGTTCACAGTGAAGTGTTAGAGGTTTCTCAGGGGTGTATCTGTTGTCAGCTTAATCGTGAGTTTGAAGAGGGAGCCAAGGAGATTATCAAAAAGTATAATCCTGAGATTCTGTTTGTCGAGACATCGGGAGCATCCGAACCGTTGCCGATCTTCCAATCACTCCAAACTCTTCCAATCAAAGAAGAAGGAGCATTTCCCACCTTTCTCTCACAACAAAATCACGGTATCTCGGTTGAAGGGGTCATTTGTGTCATCGATGCCAAGAACTTTGATAGCTATAAAGCCAACACCACAGCCAAAAATCAAATTGGCGGTGCAAACATCATCGTGATAAATAAGGTCGATTTGGTTACAGATAGAGAGCTTGAAAGCCTCAAACAAGAGATTATCAGCTACAAAGAGGAGCATGATATTATAAACAGAATCACCAAAAAGCCTGTCTTTAACCACTATCTCATCCACACAGCCCAGCAAGGTGTCGTAAAAAAAGAGCTTTTTGAGGGACTCTACAAAGTAAATGAAGTAGTCGAGATAGCTTCGGAGGATCACCACCACAATCACACCGCAAAAGATGCCATCACACAAAAAGTAGCCTATATTAACGATAATGTAGAGTTTAATCAAATCAGTAAACTGCTTAAAAACCTCCCCAAAAGTATCTATAGGGTCAAGGGAGTGGTTAAAGCTACCGATATTGATGACCCCATCGCCATCAACTACGCATTTGGAGATGCCTCGTTTAATGAGCTGCCCGAGCATCAAGATAAAAAGTCCGTTATAATATTTATCGGTGAAGCTATTGAAGAGGATGTAATAACACTCAGTGAAACGTTTGATTTTTTAAATCTACCAAAATTTAGAGTTGTACGATAGATATTTAGGAATGAAATCACATACACAAAAAGAATTGTTGTGATGCCTTTGAGATGAGACGTGAGGGTGTGGGGGTATAGAGGGTAAATAAATTCCCTCTATTTCTCTAATTTAATAGCCAAACAGAGATACTCTTTCCCCTTTGCTACCCTTGCACATTTTTTGCAGATGTACTTTGGTTTTTGTACTATTTTTGTAATTTTTTTGAGCTTATTGGCAATATCCTCTTTTTTGTATCCACATAGACTTTTCATTATTAAATCCTTTGAGGCATTTCATCTTTGAAAGAGTGTTCGCTTGCCTCTTGAAGTATCTTGATAGCTCCCTTATCGATCATCACATTGGCAAGATCAACACCCAGGTTACTAGCCTGATCTTTAGCAGCAGAAAGCTTCTCATGTAAAATATGCGTTCCATCGCTGTAGCCAATCATCGCTTCGATATTGACACTATTGCCATTAATCGTAGCATTGACGGCTACAGGGGCTGAACATCCTGCCTCGATCTTGGCAATAAAGTCTCGCTCAAGTGTTGAGCACAAAAAGGTATCAGGATCATTAAGAGCCAAGGCAATTTCACGTGCTTTGGTATGGGTTGAGACGATCTCAATCCCAAGTGCTGCTTGCCCCATAGGGGGGATCATCTTATCAAGTGGAAGCGTTTGAGAAAAGGGTACATCTTTGATGAGATCCAATCGTGCTACTCCAATATAGGCAAGTATTATAGCATCATACTCACCTTCTGATAGTTTACGCAAACGAGTATTCACATTACCGCGTAGATCTTTGAGCACCAAATCAGAACGCATCGCTTTGAGTTGCATTCTTCGTCGCAATGATGTAGTACCCACTACCGCACCTTGTGGAAGATCATCTAAGGTTTTATAGTTATGCGATAAGAATATATCGCTTTGATCTTGTCGTTTGGTAATGGCTACAAGCTCCAAACCCTCAGGCATATAGGTAGGTACATCTTTGAGCGAATGGACAGCCATATCAGCATTGCCTGCCAACATTTCATCTTCAAGCTCTTTGGTAAAGTGTCCTTTACCACCAATCAGAGCCAAAGGGCGATCCAATATCTTATCTCCTTTTGAAGTAATCTTATTCAGTTCTACTTCAATAGAAGGATCAATCTTGGCTATTTCATCTTTAATATAATAGGCTTGCCACAACGCCAAAGCACTGGCACGTGTGGCTATTACTAATTTATTTTTATTCACAAACTCTCTTTTATCTCTTTTTATGGAATAAGTTTTTTGTATCCATCACGCTTTTTGTCCCATTTGCCATCAATGTAAACCGTAGGTGTACCTGTTATCATCAATTTTGTAGACATTTTAGAATCATGCTCCATCGCCTCTTTGACTTCTTTGGCTTCGATCTCTTTTTTTGTGACTACAAAGCCTGTATGTTTTTTGATCTCAGGAATAATTTTATCAAGATTAGTCTCTTTAAAGGCTATCTTCATAGAGTACATCTTCTCAACAACATCAACTTTACCTTTATGCTGTGCAATATGCATCGCTTTTGTCAGAGCATCCGATACAGGGTGCAGTCTTAGCAGTGGAAGGTGATAGTAGTAGAGTGCGAATGTTTTGGGGTTCTCTTTCACCGCTTTAAATATCTCGGGCATAATCTCTTGACAAAATGGACACATCGGATCAGAGAATACCACAATTTTATGTTTGGCATCTTTATTACCCATCAAAAGATGCGCATCATCATAGAACTTATCATCTTTGATATCGGGTCTTATATCATTTTGATAATTTTTACCGTTTTTATAATTCATCAATACAGGTGTAATAATATCACCATTGACAAAGATATATTGAGGAACTTCCATATCTTTATCGTTAAATTTTATATGCACGTTGGTTAAAAGAACATCCCAACCCTTAAGCTCATCGACTTTTTTATTCTCTATAATCTCTACAGAGTTAACTTTTACCGCACGATTTTTGATCACATGCTTTTTGACATATTTTACTAACTCCTCTTGCGTAGGTACAGCAGCACTAAGACTTACTGAGGCGATCAGAGTCGCTGTTAATAACTTCGACATCAATGACATCATCACTCTCCTTTTTTTGATTAAATTGGTTGTGTTTGTTTTCAGGGGTAATTTTAGCAACAAAATGTAAATAGAGTGTATAGATAAGTAAAATCAATCCAAAACTATCACTTAAGACACCAGGAATAAAGAGAAAAATAGCCCCTGCCAAATACGAAAGTGCTGAGTTGTGAAACTTTTGTATCGATAATTTACCTGTAAAGATCTGATCAGCCCCCGAAGAGAGAGCAATATGCGAACTCTTTATCAAGATAACAGCCAAAACCATCGATCCTAGTGTCCATAGTGTGGCATACCCTGCACCAATGGCTATGCCTACTTGAATAGAAATAATGATCTCTAAAATAAAGAGTGGAAAAAGCAGTATCATTGTAACTTCTCTTTCATCACATTTACAACTTCATCAAGAGCCACTTCAACTTTATTTTCTAAATCTCTACGATCGACAATCTCTACCATTCCCTCAGCAAGCTTTTTACCTACTACTACAGCATAAGGAAATCCTATAAGCTCATAATCTTTCATCTTAAATCCAAATCGCTCTTTTTTACGATCATCGATAATGGCTTCAATGCCTGCTTCATTAAGTGCATCATAAATTTTCATTCCTGCTTCAAGCTCATTCTCTTTTTTGGCATTAGAGACAATAACATCGATCATATAAGGAGCGGACTCTTTTGTCCAGATACACCCCTTATCATCATGGTTTTGCTCAATGACGGCTGCTACGAGTCGGCTTACACCCACACCGTACGTGCCCATCTCAAAGGGTTGAGACTTACCGTTGGCATCCAAAAACTCTGCACCCATTGCTTTTGAGTAGGTCGTACCAAGTTGGAAGATATGCCCTGCTTCGATTCCTTTAGTATAAGATAGCTCTCCACCACAACAGCTGCAAACATCTCCCTCTTGTACCGCAATAAGGTCTGCATAGAGTGCTTCATCCTTACAACAGACATCAACACCTACCATATGATGCCCCTCTTCATTGGCTCCACACACCATCTCGTTTTCATCTTTAAGCTCGCTATCAATAACATAAGTAACATCTTGAGGTAATCCCTCTAATCCAACATACCCAGCAACGAGTCCTGCTTTACTTATATCCTCTTCTGTGGCATCCATAAGTTCAAGTGCGTTGAGAGCATTACACGCTTTGGTCTCTTCAAGCTCATCAGAACCTCGTACAAAGAAGATCACAACTTTTTGCTCCTCTTCGTAGATTGCTTTTTTGATCACTGCTTTAATGGTTTGACTAGGCTCTACTTCTAAAAAGCTACTCACCTCTTCGATGCTTTGGCAATCAGGTGTAGCCTTTTTGCCGCTTCCAATATCTTTTTTATCATAGCTTTGAGCTTTGCGTGTAGCTGCTTCGATATTGGCTGCATATTCACAAGTGTCGCATACGACAATGGTATCTTCTCCACTATGGGCTAATACATGAAACTCTTTGCTTCCACTTCCACCAATGGCACCACTATCTGCATCAACGACTCTAAAGTTTAATCCAAGACGTGTAAAGATTTTACGGTAAGTTGCCTCCATCAGAGCAAACTCTCGCTGCATATCTTCGCTACTCTCATGGAACGAATACCCATCTTTCATCAAAAACTCACGCCCTCGCATCAGTCCAAAGCGTGGACGAGCCTCATCACGAAACTTAGTGTTAATTTGATAGAGGTTTTTAGGCAAATCTTTATAACTTGTAATGCGGTTTTTCACCAGCTTTACCATCGCCTCTTCATTGGTAGGGCTAAGTACAAAATCGTTATGCTTTCTATCTTTGATACGAAGCAGCTCTTGCCCCATCTTAGAGGCTCTTCCACTCTCTTCCCATAGCTCCATTGGGGTTACAAACCCAAGCTGAACCTCCAAGCACCCTGCCTTATCTAGCTCTTCTTTAACCACGGCTCGAATCTTATCCAATACCCGTTTGCCTAGCGGCATAAAGTTATAGAGCCCTGCCCCTTCCTGATTGATAAATCCTGCACGGATCAAATATTGATGAGAGGGCAGTGTCGCATCGGCTGGTGTCTCTTTGGTAGTAGGTATAAACGATTGTGAAAATTTCATAATTATTATCTAGTCCTTTTTTAATGTATAGCTTTTGATGATTATTTTAGGCGAAATTATAGCATAAAGTTTCAAAGCGTCAAATCTTTTAAAATTTTTTTTCATCTGCTTGTAGTAATTTATGAGTTTACAAGTAAAAAGTTGTTATAATTTTGTTATATCAATATTAAAATACCACGTCACAGATTTTTATTGTGACTCTCTACTTGTTTTAATATATCTACTATTCCAATTCAACTTCACATTTTAGGTTACTATCATGCATCACGCTTTTTTATTAAGAAAATTCTATTTAATACCATTGGTATTAAAAGTTGTTGTACTACTATTTGTTGGTATTGTCTTAGGGGTTTTTGTACAGATGAATCTCTATATCTATAAAGTGACTAGCCCTTTCTTCCCTATGCCCAATCAAACAGATCAATCGTTTGTTCTTGTCGATACCTCTAACAACACTTTGGAGCAGATCTACCGTATCACAAAAGAGATTCAACACCACAACCCCAAAGAGATCATTTTAGATATATCTCATCAAGATCAAATTATTTCAGAAGAAAAGATACATCAATTTAATACCATAGCCCCTCAAGTACTCTATATCTTCCCTAATTTTAAAATACAACACTATCAAAACTATCAAGGTAATTTAAAATTTTATGACTTTGAATATCTCTATAATAGAGGAGATAAATCTTATCTACCTATCTATAACTACCTGCCCAATTATCAAGCAAGTGATCCAAGACTCTACCCAACGCATCCTATTAACTACAATGGAAACCCAAAGTTTTCTAAAATACACAGCAGTGATTTTGATCAAAACAATATTATCCCTCAACTCTTTAAAGATAAAACGATTATTATCTCTAACTTTGATAACCGTTATGCCCCCCGTACAGGTTTTTTACACAAAGATGAAACTTTTATACACCAAAGTCATTTGGCGTTGATGATTAAAAGTCAAATGGATCAAACTTGGCTTAAAACATTTGATCCAATCTCCTATACTCTCTTTATTTTTACTATTATCATCTTATGGATCTACTTTATCTATTTTATCTTCTCTAAATATCAATCTTTAAGCTACTCTTTTTTACTTTCATTTATCCTTCCCATGCTTTTGTATCTTCTTTTAGCAGCCTATTGGAATTTTCTACTCCCTATAGCAGAGATCGTCGTACTGCTCTCAATGATAACGGTTCAACTGATTCGACACTGGGAGAAACTCAAAGATAAAGAGGAGACCTCAATTCTTGACAACCTAACCAAAAGATTGCAAGATAAGGTGGTACACAAAACATTTTTTAACTCTGATGAGTATTGGAATGATATTATGCTCCTCCTCAATGAACTCTTCTATCTTGAAAAAAATATTATTTTAGAAAAAGTTGAGGGGCTAAAACATCTCAAAGAGGTAGCCTCTTATCACTGTACCTTTTCAGATATTGGTGAGATGCGACGAGACTATACACGAGAGCCTTACATCTCATCACTAGAGCATCAAAGTGTCATGAAACCATCAAGAGATTTTTTTGAAAACTTAAAAGAGGGAGAAGAGGAGTTTATTGTACCTCTCTTTTATCATAATAAAGTGATAGGTTTTTGGATTTTCTCTATTACACTCTCCAATATTGAAAAGATGGAAAACTTTAAACTCCTTGTTCATGATTATGCTAAAGAGGTGAGTCATCTGCTCTTTAATCGCTCACAATTTGTTGAACATAAACAAGATTCAAGTATAGATATGAAAAAGCTTCTTACCGTTGAAGTCAAACCAAAAGTGATACAGAGTATTGAAAAGAATCTTAGCATTATCGAAAAAAGAATGCTAATGGATGAGGTAATCCTTGATGCTATTGGTGCTCAGATGATTGTTTATGATCTCTTTGGCAGAGTGTTGCATATCAACAACCCTATGGCTCAAACACTTCAAGAGGAGCAGGTAAGTCCCTTTACCATGACAGAGAGTGAGATGATTGCAAAGGTAACCTCAATTGATCTTGCTAAAGTCAAAAAGATTATTCGTGAAGTGATCTCCTCGCAACAACCCTATACACAACTCGTTACCCTTAAACACTCGCAAAAAAAATACATTCTCAATATATCCGCCATTACCAAAAAGAACATTGATAATAAATTTACCATTGACTACTTCTTTGACAGTTGTGGAATCATCTGTGAATTTCATGATTTCTCTTATATAGAACATCGCTACTACTACAAAAAAGATATCATCAACTACGCAATGGATCATAACGAGAAGCGTTTGTCTAAAATTGACCGTTTGACATCCGATACCAAAGAGCTATCGGATATATTACACGATACACTCTTTGCCTTTAATAAACTCAAAACGCTTATCAACCAAGATATTATATCCAAAGGCGCAGATGACCTCTACCCCCTTGATATACGCCAAATTATTGAGATTGCCTGCAGTGCAACCAAGCAAAACTTTTCTCAAAAACCTATTGACTTTGATATTCACTCCAATGGTGATCTGCCCCTAGGTATGATTTCCATTAGTAACGCACAAAAATATATTCAAAATCTTTTGGCTCTGCTAATGGATGATAGCCAAGAGTATGGTAAAATATCAATCAATCTTGAAGCAAAAGAGCACAGTTTGGATATAACAATGAAAAGTTTTGGTAGTGGGATGCCTCAAAAACAGCTTGATAACTATCTCAATGCACCAATCCCGCAACCAAAATATCGTTTGGTTAAAAAAACCAAAAAGGGAATTGAACGAGCAATGGGCTCTGTTACCTGTTTCTCTCAACTTGGTGATGGAATACGTATTGAACTTAATTTAAAATCTGTGTATCTGTAAGGCAATAATGTTATGATTGATCTCTATCTACCTATTTTACCCTCAAGTTATCTATCACATTCCGTTATCACAACAGTCTGGATAGGTATCTTAGTCGTTGGTTTTTTTAATCTTCGTTTTGGCTGGGTACTTTCAGGACTTGTCGTTCCAGGTTATCTCGTCCCTCTATTGCTCATTAAACCCCTATCCGTTGGTGTTATTGTCTTTGAGAGTATTGTCACCTATCTTTTTGTCTACACCATATCCGAAGTCGCAGCTAGACGGGGATGGTGGACCAACTTCTTTGGACGAGACCGCTTCTTTGCCTTGCTTTTAACGAGTGTAGGTGTACGACTGATTTTTGATGGCTGGGCACTGCCTGCTTTGAGTCTGTTTGCATTTGAAAACTATGGCATCAACCTTGATTATCAAGATTCACTGCACAGTTTTGGTTTGATTATTGTTGCCCTTATTGCCAATCAACTCTGGAAACCAGGTGTGGTTACGGGTCTCTTTCAGCTTATTATAACGGTAGGAATTACCTATTTGATTGTTCGATACTTCTTTGTAGAGTATACAAACTTTTCACTCAGTAATATTGGCTATCTCTATGAAGATGTGGCAGGTTCAATTTTGGCTAGTCCAAAGTCTTATATTATTCTCATCACTACCGCCTTTATCGCTTCTAGGATGAATCTCTTTTATGGCTGGGACTTTAACGGTATTTTGGTCCCTTCACTGCTAGCACTTCAATGGTATCAACCTAGTAAAATCCTAATCACTTTTGCAGAGGCTTATCTTATCTTGTTGCTAGCTGTTTTGGTACTCAAGCTTCCTATTTTTAAAAATATAACCATCGAGGGAGCACGAAAAATTATCCTCTTTTTTAATATTGGTTTTTTCTATAAAGTCGCTCTTTCGTTTGCAATAGTCTATTTCTACCCTGACGAGAAGATATCAGACTATTTTGGCTTTGGTTATCTACTCTCTACATTGATGGCTATTAAGATGCATGCCAAAGTCAACTGGCTGCTCTTTACACGTACTACCATGCAGACATCACTGGTCTCTATTGTTGTAGCAACACTGCTGGGGTATTTTTTGACTATTTTACCCAACGACTTCACCCCTAAAGCAAAAATATCATCGCACAACACTATAGAGCTTCAAACAACAGAAGATCCATTAATCCTATACCTTGAAAAACAAAAAGTCAATCTCTACAGTAACACCTACAATAAAATTGTTCAAACCCCTTCTCTGACCCAAATAGAGAGCTTTAAAGGTGCCTTAAAACTCATTGATAAGGGCTTTTATCTGCATCGACAAGAGATTCAGGCAATTTTAGAGAAACTCCACTACGGACTTACTCTAGTAGAGGAGAGATATTTGGTTTTGATGCAGCACGCTCCCTACTCGGGATGGGGTATCTATGTGATTGATTTAGAGACTCCCAATCAACTCGTCATTGAGATCCCCTATCCACTTGAGACACACGATATACTTCAAAGTGCTACCACCATTATGAAATATACGCAAGCCAAAGCGATGGCAATTAGCGGTGTACCCCTACAGATCAAAAACAAAGCCCTTGCAGCAGAGTTTACCAACTACTACAGCCTCTATCATAAGTTTCACAAACACTATGCAAAAAGCGGCGTAGTACAACTGCGTCACCTGCCTAGCAAGCTCTATACACGATTAACCCAAAACTTACCCAAGGAAGATAACTCCATTAACTCTTTGCTCTTTGTCAAAGGCTATATGCCCAAAGGACTCTATCTTCAAAAAATATCCAAGCCACTCAAACATTTTGAGATTAAATGGAGTCCAACACAGCACTTCTCTTTTCAAAAAGAGAGTATGGCAAACGGTTTTGCAGAGCTCTATCTAAGTGCTGATGATCGTATTAAGCTTATCTCATCCTACCCTTACCATCAACGCTATGGGCTTAAGCAAGAAGCATCGCTTGATACCATCAGTGGATTATTGCAAACATGGCTGCTTGAAAAGAAGATTGAGATTGCACCCAAGCTCTCGCAGCTCTACCAAACGCCCAATCTCCAGACCTTACGCTTTTTTGATCATGCTGTTTTGACACCTATTCTTAAACTGCTCGATAAACATATAGAAAACTTTGATATAAAAGAGATTGAGGAAGAGCTTAAAGGTGTGGTATTGGCCGCACAATCTATCGGGTATACACTAACCCTCTACAGAGATATTGCCAAAGACAAAAAGTATATTATCCTGCACGAAGATAATGCCGTAGATAAAAAATATTGGGGAACCTATGTCTTTGGGTTTGGTCAAAAGGAGAATATAATGATTCAAGTACCACGCCCCTACTATGAACCGCGTACATTTGAGTACTCCATTGAGCTCTTTGAACAACTCAATGCCAAAGCCCTGCTTATTAGCGGTGCCCATCCGCTTGCTAATAGTGACCGAAGCTCAGATGTGATGCTCTATCAAAACAAAAGCAACCTCTTTAATCTTGCCAATCAAGTACTCTATCGAGAAAGTGGTATCGACTCGATGAATGCTCTACAGATTCGAGCCATCTCACAAAGCCGTGAAGAGATGAACACTAAAGGGGTATTGGCACTCAATGAAAATATTGACTCTACAGATCAACTCAACCCAACACAAAGCAAAATCTATAATTATCTTAGATCCCATATGCCGCTGAGCATCAACGACGGTAACGCCTACAGTGCAGGATACGATGCCAACACGCTTCAGTCTCTCTATTTAAAGCAATCACTTAACGATACCTTTAATACTCTATGGCTGCCCTATAACCTTTTGGGACAATATCGACAGCGTCATGAGGGCGACACGGCGTTGGCTATCTTTAAAATATTAAATATTGAAACCACTACCGAGTCGATCACTTCTCTCTATCAATACTATACAATGGCTGATACCCCATTGGAGTCTCACATAACAGAGTCCCTTATGCACTATCTTGCCACAAAAGATATTGCCGAAATTGAAAAGTTACATAGGGATCAAACAATAGCCCTAAAGGTTGCGATTGATCAAAAAAACAGACAACCTTATCTGATAGTTTTAAACGCTAACAGGGATAAACTTATAGCCATTATGAAACTAAATGCCCAACCCCCCTATAGCTTTGAAAAAAGCCAAGATTCTAAATCCCTACAAGAGAGACTAGAGAAGTTTTACTTGGGCAGTTCAACATTTTTGGAGGTAGCTACACAATGAGAAAACTTCTTCGATACCTTTTGGGGTTGATACTTTTTATGGTTCTTTTTATCTGGTTGGCAAATCCAATGAGATGGTGGGAATCGGTACAAGCCAAAAATTACAGCAGTAATGAAAATGAACGAAGCTCTATTACCTACCTACTTGATTCTTCAAAATGGCTGGTCTTTAAAAGAGCCTCATTTTCACATAAACTCAAATTTATCTTTACAGCCAATCTATCACCAAGTCTCAAGATCATAGAAAACATCTCTGATTTGCGTTACTCCGTTCTCTATGAAGTACTTGACTCTAATGATAACGTTCTTGCAACAAAAACCTATCATCTACGCACTGCCTATCTGCTCTTTTTAGATAACAATCAAGAGATTATCAAAAAAAGTTATTACTTTAATAACAATCTCAAACCCTCACTTGGTGAACATATGATTTTAGACCTTACTGCGTATCCAAATGCTGATAGAGTACGACTCAAACTCAACAGCAAAGAGAGTCGTATTGTAGATGTTGCCATACGGAGTTACCACTTAGAGACCATCACCCAGCAAAACAAACAACACATTAAATGGGAACGTATATCCCAAGATCGCCAAGAGTATCTATCAAGAGGGAATATCTACAATACAACACTGATGACACAACAAGAGAAAAATCTATTGATCTCATCGTATTGGCGACCCAATGGACCGCTTGGTATAGAGGGAGAGGCTTATCAAACACGACGTTTGGTAATTAGTGATTGGGAAAATATCTACCCCTACAGTGATATTAAACCTGTACTCTACAGTGATGCCAACCTCAGTGCAACACGTTATCTCAATGAAGGAAACTATACACTTGAGGTCACAGCACTGGCACAAGGGGATACCAATCTATCCATTAAGCGTTACGATACTCTTAAACTACTCTCCCATCAAAATCATCAACTGCAAGAGAGTAGCACAAAAATTGCACTTTATCACCCTTATGATGGTATTGTAGAGATTGAGAGTAATCAAAGTGTCAAAATTGAGATTATTGAAAATAAGAGCAATCAGAGACTCTATCTTCCCTCTCTCTTTTCAAACAGCTACTATGATATCAACCAAACACAACCTATACGCTACCGTTTTTATACACCCAAAGAGCGTCTGCTGCAATTAGAGTGTTACGCTTTGAGTGATTTTAATCAAAGTGAGCAAAACAGTACGCTTCAGTTTCTACTACGCAACCATCAAGGCAAACTGATCAAAAGCATTGAAAACAATATCACACTTTTGCCCTCACACTATGACTACAGAGATGACTTTAAAGCCTTAACTCAACCCAGTAAACTCTACATTCAAATAAGCAAAGAAGTTGCTAGCGTTGATATTGTATCGCATACAAAAGCCCTGATTGTTCGACTCTCAACACGCAGTCGACACATCGCCTACCCACTCTACTCATTTAACGCATATGAAGCTCCAGAGTATCCTTTTTTACCCAGTTGGTTTCCTATAGAACCCGATAACTCAAGCAATATTATGAACCAACAAACCAAACTCTATAAACAGCCCAAACCACCCAAGCCCAACCCCTTTATTCAATCAGGACTCTATGACTATGAACAGATCTTTCCTAAGGGGAGTTGGAGAGGCTATACCCAACTCTTGGAGCGTAAGTTTGGATTTGATGCCATACGCTCACAAAGCTGGAGCACACTCTATGCCAAAGTAGATGCCAATAACTCAACCTTTGTTTTTAATGACAAAAGAGCTATAGTAAATATCGCACCGCAACTTATCTATCACAATTTAAGCAACACACCACAAACCCTTACGGTATATCAAGATAACAAAGCAATAGTGAGTCAAAAACTCTACCGCTCAACGGGCACTATCCAACTCCCTCCTCTTCTTAGCAACCGCCCCTACCATTTTGATATCAATCTATCCTCAAAAGCCAATCTCTATCTATCGCATACAAGCAATGGATCAAGACTCTACAACAAGCGAACCTTTATAGCATTTGATAAGCCCTTAAGTTTTGAGGTAAGCAAAGATGCCATCGACTCAACCCTTAATCTTCAACTGGCCACACCTCATCAAAACGAAAGTAACGCCACAGAGTTTTTTGCCACCATCAAAAAGATTGACAACAACACCAATGAGACAAAAAGCAGCTGGAGCTACCAAAGCTATCATCTCTTTGCCAATACAAAGCATCAAAAATCGATCAACCTCACCAATCCCAAAGAGCCTCTACATATCTCAAACTCACTCTATCTGGGCTTGGGAGAAAATTTAGCAAAAGGACGTTATAGTGTCACACTCTATCCGCCCAAAGATCAAAAAATCTACTATCTCTTTATAAGCCACCTTACACTAGGAAAAGAGGCAAGAGTACAACTCTCTAAGGAAAAAATATGGTAAAAATCGTTATAATCTCAATATTACTGTTATCTTCTCTATACAGTAAAGTCTCAAATGAAAAATCACTAAAAAGAGTCTACTACGATTCAAAAGCTTCAAACTTTCAACCCATTACCCCTAAAGCGTATGTCGATTCGATAGAGCTGTTTCGTAAAGTTTTGCAAAAAGCTCCAACCCCTCAAGAAGTTCAAGAACTCTCAAAGCTTGGTATTGAGATAGGTTTTCAAAGCAAAACAATGATTGCCCTATCAACGGGTTCTTCAATGGGTCAAGGTTTTTTTATCATACGATACGGATTGGAAGAGAGTGTGGGTAATATGCTCTCCATCCCACACCGTTTTTATGATAAACATACAGGTGTGATTGGCTATAAGCTGATGCAAAAAGGCAGCTACCGTGCGATTGTTTTGAATACTCTACACCGCAAAGTAGTCGATATGGCTCATACGCCTCAAACGCTTTTTTCTGCTTTTCATATAGCCTATGGGCGTAACTACCCCAATGAGAGTATCTATCAGCTTCATGGCTACAGCCCAGCAAAACGGCCAAAGAGTCAAGAGGCTAAAGCCCATATGATTGTCAGTGGTGCAAAAACCAGCCCTACACTCAAAGCCGCTTCACTCAACCGTTGCTTTGAAAATCAAGGCTATTTTAGTATGCTCTATGGCAAAGATACCTTTGAGTTAGGCGGTACAACCAATACCCAAGCCAACTTGCTTGCTCAAATAGGGTATAACAACTTTATCCATATTGAGATCAATACACTATTAAGAGAAGCGTTAAAAACAAGTGATACAAAACTACAAACCTTTAGGAAATGTCTACTATGAAGTCTCAATTGTTAAAATACCTACTGTTAGCACAACTTAACCTTACCATACTGTGGGGAGGTGTCAACTCCTTTGTTATTTTTAATCAAAATAAGATCAACTTTCAAGAGGCGTTTATTCCCTTGCCAAGTGAACAGATTATTCAAACCTACAGCGATAACAACTGCAGCTATGGGCTGAGCACCCAAAAGCCCCTTTGGGTAACTTTAGAGGGTTCACAACGTCTTGTAATCACCCTACATAAAGATGAAAAGTATCAAGGTGATATTAAAGCACTTATTTCACTAGATGGAAAACTCTACAAAGAAAGAATACTCAAACAAAAAATATCTTCTAACGCTATTGCCTATTACGACTACACCAATCCTCATAATCAAATCGTTGCTATTAAACTTATGAGTCAACAAGCTTTAAGATATAATATAATGACTACCTACAATATCTCTGCCTTGCGTAAAATCATCCCTAGAATGGTAGATTTAAATGGTACAAAGAGTATGGTGATGATACACTCTGAGAGTAAAACACGAAGATATGATCGTTTTGAAAAGCCCCAAACACTCTCTTTTGAGATTGAAGGCAACGGGACACTCGAACTTGAGATGGTTACACCGCTAAAGACCCACAATCTACTACCCCTTAGAGAGCGTATCACCCTCTACCATAATGGTCATAAAGAGCTACTTGAGTCCCTTGAACAACTTAGCCCTAACTACATTGTAGATGATAACGAAAGCAATATTAGCTATAAAGAGATAGACCAAGAGAGTTGTACCCTAAAACACTCAGATGAGTCCAACACCACCCATACCAAACTTACCTATGCAAGCAAACACTATATTCCTCTACATAAGGGTACAAACCGTATTACCATAGAGACCCATAGTGATATTTTACTTAAAGCCAACCTCTATCAAAAGCGTCTTTTTAATGAGCTCAATGAGAAGCAACTCAATTGGAAAATCCCCCATAGCCTAAACTACATCAACCAACCCATCTGGAAAAACTCTCTATCGCAAGATGGTCTAAATAGAATGTATCGTGTACTCCAACAAAAACGAGCCATTCACGATCGACTTGAAGATAATGCTCTCATCACGGCAGCACAAAAAGGTACATCATTTCAGACTCTTTTCCCCTATCAAATGCCCCTAGAGAGTCGTTACAGTTATGGCTACTATGGCATCTACTCTCTCTACGGTGCAAAAGAGCTTCGAAGGCTAACAACCATCCACTCGCCTGATTATCTTGCCTATCTCAATCACTTTAAAGAGGGGGTCTTTATCGATATTCCTCATACCGATGATAAGCTTATCTATCGTCTGCGAGAACCACTTAAAGCTGACACTCCTTTGGAGCTTACCCTGCAACACGAAGCAAACAGCTCTTGTGAGATCTATATCCAAAGCAATATCAAGACCCAAAAACTTAGCTGTCACTACCACCAAAATCTTGAAGCGATACGATTCTCCAAAGCCTTTTGGGCACAGAAACATACCAGAGAAGATCATAATAATACTATAAGATTGGCACTTCTAAACAATAGTTCTCAAATACCTATTATTAATCACAGCAGTACCATAGAGCTTATCTTGCCCAAAGGAACAAAACACTTTAGCATCTACCGATCCAAGCACACTCCTGCCATAAAGGTAGCAACACGTATACGAGAGGAGAGTATCTATCGAGACACCCCTTATGCTCTTGCCCATAACTATGCAGGAACTTATCAGCGATTTGCCCAATCACTCTATCAAACCCCTCCAAAAGGCTTTGATCCTTGGTATGAGCAGACCAACCCCTTGCGTCTTTGGATGCTTTCTCGTATCGATAAAGCCAAAGAGAATATTATCCCCTCAAGTGGTGTAGATCAATCAAGACTACTCTATGCCCATTATCTACATGAAAATGGCGATCAATTCACCGCCATGCAAGTAGCCAAACATATTCTGTTTTTATCCCCAAATCCCAAACTCAAAAAAGAGGCATACCACCTACTGCTTGAGCTATCAGAGGATAAGGCACAAGAGCTGCGTTGGCACGCTGCATACTTTTGGCAAAACCAATCGCCTATTATATTGCAAAAAATTGCGCAAGAGCTACACCAAGAGGGTCAATACGCTCTATCATTTATCGCTCACTTGCTTGTAGAACAAGCATTGCAAGATCAAAAGAGTATCAGCAATCTTGCCACCGTGCAAAACTATCTTGAGTTTGCCAATCTCTATAGACCCACCTACCCAAAGCTCATCCAAACCAAAGAGAGTATTTTACAATCCAATGATTTTTTCTATAACCGCAGCAAAAAAGATATTGAGATCAACCAATCTTCAGGCAAAGTAGAGATCTATTCAAAAAGCCGTGACCTCTATATGAAATACAATCGCGTCACACAAAAACAACCCTTGCATCTTGAAGTAGAGGGTCCTAAAACCCTAAGCTTTGACATACGTTCTTTAGATACACCTGATAACTATAAGTGGCTAAGTATTGAGCATAACCAAAGCATCTATCACTACGCTCTTACACAACTCAAACCCTCCAACTCGTTGGTAACTAAACCCGATAACAAAGCACTCTCTGTCTCCAATACAATGCTTCTCACACTGCCAAAAGGCAGACACAAATTGGTACTGCACGGATACGACCAAGCTCTTGCCATTGATGTTAGTGGTCAAAACCCACGGGATCATCACGACACAACCCTAGAAAAACAGATACTCAAAACCTCTGACAGTACGCCCAAACTTCTCAGCCAAAGCAACAGCATTACCCCTACAACTCCCTATCTAACTGCTTTGCTGTGGCAAGATGAACAAGCCGATGATATAGAGCGTTATCAACTGCGTGCTAAGGCCTGGCAGATAGCTCAAGAGCCTCAACTCTCACAGTATCATGGATCCATTTTACGCCTTCTTAATCATCAAAGCCGCTTTCCAAGCTATCCATCACTAGAGAGTGTCTATGGGTTTTACGATAGAGTGGTAGCTCCATGGAATCCCTCTTCAACCTTTCAGCAAAACCGTACACCGCTTCTACCCAACATTGATCGTTATGACAGGGTCTTAACAGGTATTGATTATCATACGGTTCATCTTTTAGGAGAGCAAAACCTTACAATTGAAGCAACACAGATCTTTCCTGAGTATCTCCCCACGCAGAGACTCTGCTTTGGTATGATTGTCGATGAAGAGGAGGAGACACAACTTTGCTTTGAAGCCAATCAAACAACATGGATCTACGCCTTTGATTTCCCTCAAGGTGAACACACTGTTAAAATTCGCCTTGTCAATCCACTCTCTACACACTATTTGGGACTTAACTTTCGTCTAAATGCTCAACCCATAGAGGCTCAAAGTACTCAACGCTTCTATGAGACAGGTCAAAACAATCCTATTGTCATCTACGATATGGGTCCTATGCTTTTGCGTATTGAAGAGCTACAAGAGGATGAGAGCCTCAAAACTCATTATATCTATCTCTCCAAGTTTATTGATTATCATCAAAAGATTTTACCCTTAGATGGCAAACAAAAATCACTGGTACGAATATCAAAAATGGAGATTGATCCCACTATTGTACCCCTTAGAAGCTATGAGCATACAGAGACGATAGAGCTAAAACAAAGCAAGCCTGTTGCTATGGATGTTAATCTTATCAGCTTTTTTAAGCATCAAAAAGATGCACGAGCAACAACGAATATCAAACCCATTGTGCAATCCCTTGAACCCACACTCTCACTGGCGTATCACTCCAAAGCCGTTGAGCTCTCTTCTGATGATGATGCCAATATAGAGGCTCAAAACGTATCGCAAATTTCACTCTTTTATCGCAAAAAGTTTGATGAGGATCTCTATGCTAAAGTACACTACTTCAAAAGGCTCTACGATAATCCTCTCTATGGACTTAAACACAGACTCTCCATGCAACTGCCCACACTCAATTTATGGGGAAATGTTGCACTTAATTACTATCAACAAGAGAGTGGGTATCTCTTTAAGAACCTTCACCTCAATGCACAGGTGACCAAACGAGATGTGATTAACGAAAATTGGAAAGTAAATTATACACTGGGTTTGGATAAATACTTTTTAGATTATGACAACCCTACCGCTCAAGCCCTTGATCCTCTGGTATACAGTCGATACAGAAGAGATCATCAATTTGGTGGATACTTTATCACTCATCTATTTTATACTCCCTACGATGACCTAAAGTACGATATGCGACTCAAATTTAGCTCCAATGAAGCACTCAATATCATTGATCATATCTCTTTAAAACTCAACCTCAATCATCTTATTGATCCTTTTGAGCTTTCACTCTATTATGATGGGCGATACTACTTTGAAGACCGTCATCGACCCTATGACTATAGTATTAATCGTATTGGAGCCAACCTCTCTTACAATAAGTTTTTTGGTAATAACCGACTAGAACTGGAACTTGGAGCACTCTATAAGATCGAAAATCGTGATGCACAGATACTCTTTGGGCTCACATGGCACTTTAGTGGTAATAAGATCTATCATAACTTCACACCCTACGAACAATCGTTTAGTGATTTAAAGATGCTGCACGAAGATGAAAAAGGAGCATGGTAATGCAAAATAAAGTTGATGATTGGATGAACTATAATCGTACAAGGCTTTCACTTTATGTCAACCAAGGACATATCGATGAGATTAAAAAAGATTATTTAAACGATGACACCTATAGTAACAAAGCTTCACTTGAAGAGTTTATATCCTTTTTATTTGATGATGTTGATAACAGTATTGAAAAGGCAGATAAGCTCACTCTTTTACTGCAAGAGTTTCGTAAAGAGCTCTCCTATACAGCAAGTGACCGTGAAAAAGAGCGAATAATTCTCAACTACGCCCAGAGACTCAACCCCTCATCGGTTGAACTTAATAAAGACAGTGCTGCTCTTAGACGTTGGTTTGATGAAGATGCTTTAGCCGAGCGTATCACCTCCCAAAGAGCCTATCTTCATCGCCGTAGCATCATCGCACTTCAACGCCTTGAGAGTGCTATTGATCTACTCACACAAGAGCAAAACCCAACGGAGATGTTATGGAACTTTTTTGATTTTAACAAACGCTTTTTGAGTATATTAGAGTACAAAGAGGAGCCAGAACTTAGACACAAAGCACTTATTGCCCTTATTATGGCTGTTAAAAAGTTTGATCTTTTTAGCAAACCTCACCTTTTAGATGAACGGTTTTTACAATATATCTATAGCCTCTCTCTTTCTAAAAAAAGCAGTGTTTGGCTTGTTAATGATGCCATAAGTTTTTTGGCCAATACGGAGATATCCTCTTTTGTACTTATTGCACATAAGCATGCTAGCAACCATAACAACGACGATACAATTTTTATCCGTCACCATATTGCCAAACTACTCTTCAAACTTCTCGATAACGCCACACACAGTGAACATGAAGAGGAACTGCTCAAAATCATTACCGAGTTGATGACACAAGACCCTAGCCCTTATGTTCGTCAAGGTATTGTCAAAGAGCTCTCCTATACCACCCACCCCAAACTTGAACACCTTATAGAGCAGTTCATTCTTAACGACAGCCAGACAAGTGTAAGAGGATTGGCTATCTTACAAGCCCTTAATACCCAAACACAAAGCCAAAGAGAGAAGTTTCAAGCCACTATTCATCGCTCTTTACTCAAAGAAAAAGATAATTTTGTGCTTAAAACCGCACTTTTTACCCTTGGTAAACTAGCCCAAGCCTCTGTGCAAAATGGTACACCTGACCTTAAATTTATCGATCAAAGTATGGATCTACTTGAAAAGCTTATAGTCTCAGATTTGCATGTGGCAATGAAACGCTACGCCTCCATGAAACGTGAACTGCTCTGGGTTTGTCGTAACACTACCCGCTACACTCTCTATATAGAACTCTATGACTTTGTTCAAAACATTACACCCTCTAAAAGCAAACGACTTCCTCAAAAATTTATTGATTACGATAGAGAGGAGTTCTACCGTATTGTCTCTGTTGTATCTCAAGAAGATTTTTCATTAGAGATTCAACACTACTTTGGAAAGTTTATAACCCTGCGACGCTCTGAGAAGATGGGCAAGAGAGCGTGGCGTATACTCTATGAGTTTCTTAACCCCTCACCCGATAAGCGTGAAGCCTTTCCCCATACCATTGCACGAATTTTTGAAGGCACCCATCAATTTCCCTCCTCTATTATGGCAGAACAAGCCCCTACCAAAGTACCAGGAGAGCCCTACTTTGTGCCCAATGAGGAGAGTTCTCGCCCCTATTTGCCGCTAGCCGATCACTATCTCTCATCGCTTAAGCAACCTACTTTGAAGTTCTACCCCTATCACATCTACAGCAGTGATGGCATTACCACAATTGAGCCCCCCTCATCATGGTGGCAACGCCTCAAAGCTCAATGGAAGCTCACAAATAACTATGCCACTATTGCACGATTGCGTAACTGGCAAGAGAACTTTACAGAAGCTTCTAATGCTTATGTTGAGGAGATGAAAAAGCTTGGTTTTAAGACAATCTTTAAGCCCTATGTCAAAGAAGACAAGAGTACCACACAGTTTTTTTCAATGGCTCCTTTGCCACTCTTTGCCATCCCCATAGTCCCACCTGAGGTGCAAGAGTCTGTATCCAACTACTTTATCTCAGCCTATGAGAATACACTGCCTGATTTGGCTCTCTTTTTGATTGTACTCTTTGGATTTTTCTTTATTCGCCATGTTCGTCTCTCTCGTAAGATTCGTCGAGCAAGAAAGGGGATTGCTCTATCCGTTGGAGGATGGGGAACACGCGGTAAATCAGGAACTGAGCGGATCAAGGCTGCTTTATTTAATGCACTAGGACTTAGAGTCTTTTCTAAAACTACAGGAAATGAAGCGATGTTTCTACACTCTGAGAGCTTTGAAGGGATGCGAGAGATGTATCTCTTTCGCCCTTACGATAAAGCCACTATTTGGGAACAAGCCGATACCGTTTTGATTGCGGATGCTCTCAATGTCGATGTCTATTTGTGGGAGAGTATGGGGCTTACTCCCTCTTATGTAGAGGTGTTGCAAAAAAAATGGATGCAAGATGATATTGCCACCATTACCAACACCTACCCTGATCATGAAAACCTTCAAGGACCAGCAGGTATCAATATCCCTCAGGTTATGACCAACTTTATTCCCTACAACTCCACACTTGTCACTACCGAAGAGGTGATGTATCCCATTTTAAAATCTTATGCCAAAAGTGTAAATACTCCTAGCCTCTCCACAGGGTGGCTTCAAGCAGGACTCATTCCACCCGATATACTCTCACGCTTTCCCTATGAGGAGCACCCCTATAACATTGCTTTGGTTTTGATGATTGCCAGAGAACTCGATATTGACGAAGATGTAGCACTCAAGGCGATGGCAGATAATATTGTACCCGATCTTGGTGTTCTCAAATCCTATCCCCCTGCCCTTGTGGAGACCAAGCAGCTGCACTTTATCAACGGTATGAGTGCCAATGAGCGTTTTGGAGCATTGGGTAACTGGCGACGTATGAAGCTAGACCAAAGAGATGATGAGAAGTATCCCGATAGCTTTTTGACCACGGTAATCAACAATCGAGCCGACAGAGTATCACGCTCACGGGTATTTGCTTCGATGATTGTTGACGATGTTGTAGCCGATTGTCATATACTCATTGGCTCTAATATTCCAGGATTTATGAGCTATCTTGATGAGTCATGGTCAGTCTATAAACTTACCCTTTCACTCAGTGATGACAAGCTAACACCAAGTGAGAAACTGATGGAGTATGCCACAAAGTTTCGTCTTATCCGAAGTGAAAAACATCTAAAGTCACGCCTTGAAGTGATGCTCAAAGGATACGCTTTAGAGCAATCAAAAGAGATAATAGAGAACTACTTAGAGCCTTCAACACTTCAAGAACTCCTCAAAGAGTATCCTCAACTCTTAAAGTATTACCAAGAGGCGTATGAACAATACAGCAACTTTAAAGCCATTCAAGAGCAAATTGAACATTCAGGTGCTACTGAGGCAAATGATGAAGCCTTTAGAGACCAACTCTGGAAGTGGCTAAAAGGGCGTGTTAAACCTCTCTACAACTACTACGCAACGGGTAATGAAGTGGTACAGTTTATTGCTGACAATACCCCTCCAGGAATTTACAATACCATTATCGGTATGCAAAACATCAAAGGAACGGGGCTTGATTTTGCCTATCGATGGGTAGCGTGGGATAGCTGTTATCAAGCGTGCCAAAAAATAAAAAGCAGCGATACCCAAGAGGTACGAGAAGGCATAGAAGCTCTTGCGGCCTTTGCAGAGCATGGTCCTCTTACCTATCAACTGACACAAGAGAGCATCGAAATAGCTAAAGAGTCACTTGCTACACAAACTGATTACTACCAAGCTCAAATCCAGTTGATTCAAAGCAATCTTGAAAAAGCCCAAAAAGAGTTTGAAGAGAAACGTCAAAACTCTAGCGACGAGATGCCAACGGTCTCATGGGTAGATAAAGCCTTGGGTATGATCGAAGCCTTTTTGGATGGGGGAGATGCCGTTAAACGCCGAAAAAGAGCCAACCTAATCTACAAAGACCTTATCAACCAACGCATCAGTCACAAACAAGCCGCCTTTGAGCTTCAAAAGATTACCAAACGTCAAAAAGGTGGCTGGTTTACACAGAAATTTAAAAAGTAGTGGTTTATCTATGTAACCACTCAACACTCTAAACTCTATTGATTAAAACTTTTTTGCCAATAATTTTAAAAAACCCTTAAATTAAGCTAATTTTAATATTAAATGGCTATAATTCGCCTCACGATTATCGAATAAAAGATATTGATTAAAAATTAAGGAATATTCATGAAAATGACAAAAGTGGTTAAGCCTCATGAAGTGCAGAGAGATTGGATTTTGATCGACGCAGAAGGTAAAACTTTCGGTCGTATTTTAACAGAAGCTTCAACATACCTTAGAGGTAAACACAAGCCATCATTTACTCCAAATGTAGATTGTGGTGATTATGTAGTAATTGTAAATGCTGCTAAAGCAAAATTTTCTGGTAATAAATTAGAAGATAAAGAGTACTTTACATACAGTGGTTACTTTGGTAGTACAAAGAGCAAAAAATTGGGTGATATGTTAGAAAATCATACAGAAAAACTATTTAAATTAGCTGTTAGAGGTATGTTACCAAAGACAAACCTTGGTCGTGCAATGCTTAAAAAACTTAAAGTTTATGCAGATAGCGAACACCCACATACAGCACAATTTAACAAAGGAAACTAGAAAATGGCAACAATTTATGCAACAGGTAAAAGAAAAAGTGCAATTGCAAAAGTATGGCTAACACCTGGTAGCGGTGAGATGACCATTAACGGTAAGACAATTGATGAGTGGCTAGGTGGTCACGAGACACTTAAGATGAAAGTTAGACTTCCACTTAACGCTACAAAGCAGATCGAATCTGTAAACATCAAAGCTACAACATTGGGTGGTGGTTACTCCGCTCAAGCCGATGCACTCAAGCACGGTATTACTAAAGCTCTTGTTGAGTACGAAGAGTCATTTAGAGCAATTTTAAAGCCAATGGGACTTCTTACAAGAGACTCAAGAGTCGTTGAAAGAAAGAAACCAGGAAAGAAAAAAGCAAGAAGATCTCCACAGTTCTCAAAAAGATAGTCGGTACTTATCTTTTACAGATACCCTTTATGGGTATCTCTATATTTTTACTTCACAAAACCCAAAATTCTCTTTAAATAGACTTCAGTATATTTTATCTATATTGGATATAATTGCACAATTTAATATAGAGGGATATTTATGAGTAAATTAGCTGTTTTTGATTTTGATTCGACTTTGATGGATGGTGAGACAATAGACTTTTTGGCAAAACCTTTAGGCTTTGAAGAGCAAGTTGCGGCTATTACTGAACGAGCAATGGCAGGCGAACTTGATTTTTTTGAATCGCTCTCTACTCGTGTGGCTTTGCTTAAAGGATTGGAGAAATCAAAAGTAGATGAGATATGCCAAGATCTACCCATGATGCCAGGAGCCAAAGAGACCATTGATGGACTCAAAGCCAAAGGGTATCGAGTGATCTGCTTTTCGGGTGGATTTAGAAATGCTACCTCACCAGCTTCCAAAGCCTTAGGCATTGACGCAGATTTTTCAAATATTCTACACGATGAAGATGGAATACTTACAGGACGTGTGGGAGGAGATATGATGTTTTCAAGCTCCAAAGGCGATATGCTCCAACGCCTCCAAAAACTTTTAGGTATCAATCAAGCTGATACACTCGTCGTTGGTGATGGGGCAAATGATTTGAGTATGTTTGAGTATGCCCATACTCGCATCGCCTTTTGTGCCAAGCCAATCCTCAAAGAAGCAGCTACACACTGTGTAGATACAAAAGACCTACGAGAGATATTAGAGATAATTTAAGTGCTATATCTTTTGAGTTGTATACCACCCCAAACTACAACAGCAGTTTGTACCACTCTTCTATCGTACCTGCATGAGTGAGTTTGGTTAAACCATCACTCCTCATACTCTCTATTGTACATTACAAAAAAAGCTAATCACACCCTACCCCTTTTATATAAACGCCCGCTTCATATACGCTTCAATCTCCTCAAAACTGTGACGACCCTCTACAAACTTTTCAAATGCCAATACACCTTGGTAGAGTAGCATATCGCTTCCATCTTTGATGGGGAGGTTGTAGGTTTTGGAGAGCTTCAAAAAGGGGGTCTCTTTACCATAGATGATATCAATTGAGGCTTTAGCCTTGGAGAGGAGTTTAGCAAGCATCTCTTTAGGAGCAGGCAATGAATCATCCTCCAATCCTGCACTTGTGGAGTTGACTACTAGATCATAAGAGCTAGCTTCAAAATCTTCAAAGGTGTAGGTCTTAAACCCTTGTGCCTTAAAGCTCTCCAAACGCCCTGCACTTCGATTGACAATAGTTACCTCATATCCTGCATCGCGTAAAATTACAGAGATCGCCTTGGCTGTACCCCCTGCACCGAGTATCACAATGCTTTTAATATCAAGCCCAAACTTTTGCAATGCCTTTAAAAAGCCCAAAGCATCGGTGTTGTATCCATAAAGCTTATCGCCTTGACGTACGATGGTATTGACCGCCCCCACACTCTTGGCAAAACTATCGACCTCATCACAGGCTCTCAACGCATCCTCTTTGTGCGGTACGGTAACATTGGCTCCCATAAAGTTGTTTTCAAAAAAGACCTCTCTTAATTTACTACCATCTTGGAGCAGTGTACGGGTATAGAGTGCATCCTCCCCAAGCCCTGCAAATGCCATGTTGTGCATACAAGGAGATTTGGAGTGGGCTACAGGGTTGCCAAAAATTGTAAATTGTTTCATTAAATCATCGCCTTTTTAATGCAATTATACCATTCTTATGCTCTTAATCCTTTTTTGGATAAAATACGCCAAATAAATGATACCCAATCAAAGGCAAGATAATGATAAACGCACTTAGAGGGATGAAAGATATCGCATTTGAAGAGAGCGAAAAGTTCATCTATACCATCGAAACCGCCACGCAGATTGCCAAACGCTACGGATACGGTTATATCGAAACCCCACTACTCGAAGAGACCAAACTCTTTAAGCGTTCCGTAGGTGAGAGCAGTGATATTGTAGGTAAAGAGATGTATCAATTTATCGACAAGGGTGAAAATGATGTCTGTTTGCGACCCGAAGGGACAGCAGGAGTGGTGCGTGCCTATGTGCAAGCCAAACTAGACCGTCGTCCACGCAAAGATAAATTCTACTACTATGGACCGATGTTTCGATATGAAAAACCTCAAAAAGGACGACTAAGAGAGTTTCATCAATTTGGGTGTGAGAGCTTTGGAGAGGCGAGTGTCTATGAGGATTTTAATATTATCTTGATGATGCGTGATATCTTTGATGCTCTTGGTATTAGATATACACTTAAGATTAACTCCCTAGGATGCAAAGAGTGTATGCCCACCTACCGTGAAAACCTTATAGGATTCTTGACCCCCAAAGAGGCGGAGCTTTGCCAAGATTGTAACCGCCGAATTGCGACCAATCCTATTCGAGTGCTTGATTGCAAAAATGATAAGTGTCAAATTGTACTCCAAGACTCCCCTAAACTCAACCAAAATCTCTGTGAAGGATGCGATAGTGACTTTGAGATACTTAAAAAGCTTCTTGATAGCTCTAAGATTGAGTATGAAGTCGATACCAACTTGGTGCGAGGGCTGGATTACTACAACAAGAGTGCCTTTGAATTTGTAAGCAACGAGATTGGAGCACAATCGGCTATCGCAGGGGGTGGTCGCTACGATAAGTTGGTAGAGTATCTTGATGGTAAGAGCGTACCAGCCGTTGGTTTTGCGATTGGAATTGAGCGAATACTGGATTTGGTAAAGATGCCAAGCTCAGCAAGAGAGGGAATCTATCTAGGTAGTATGGTCGATAGTGATATTATGGATATTCTTTTTAAAATCGCATCCCACAAACGCAAAGAGACAAAAGTAGAGATAGAGTATGCTAAAAAATCACTCAAAGCCCACCTCAAAGGGGCAGATAAGATCAATGCACGCTACTGTGCCGTAATTGGCGAAGATGAGCTTGATAAGGGTGAAATATGGGTCAAAGACCTACAAGCCAAAGAGGAGCAAAAGGTTAAAGTTGAGGAGTGGATAGCTTCGTAATTGTGAAAACGCTTTGTAGATATGTCATAATTATCTAAGAGTGTTATTGATATAATCTTGCAGTTTCAATACGTTCATATTATTGATATTCAAAAGTTGTTTATCATTGGATATCAACATGGCATTTGACTCTATAGCCGTAGCAGAAATTATACTATCAACCTGAGTTCGACAAAAATAAAAAGCGAGGGATATAGCTATTAAAGAAGTCACCCTATAATTTTAAGACCAAAAAAAATAAAAGAGTGACTAAGAAATGCTAACAAAAATATTCTGTGATA
>Ga0193953_1000290_pt1 | contig 28189 bp, 37 predicted proteins | sample BB_4_MG_FD_140325 | JGI IMG/M metagenome (GOLD analysis project Ga0193953, IMG submission 140325) | Microbial mat bacterial communities from the Broadkill River, Lewes, Delaware, United States - BB_4_MG | ecosystem: Environmental > Aquatic > Freshwater > River > Microbial mats | place: USA...
AACAGGGTTTATATATAGAGCAGTAGATGTGGTACAGGTAAGTCAATTTTAGCTGTTATTGGAGTTACAGATGCCCACAGTTTAGGTGTTTGTTGGGATTTGGGTGTCGAAGTTGGGTTAAGATTGCTGAGATATAAAACATATACTCTTCACCAAAGAGCTTTACTGCCTCACTCCCCACCCCTGCAGCCCCTAGTGTATGAGCAAAGGTATTGAGGGTAAGTATCGCTCCAATGGATCTATCGACATCTTTTTTTTGCTGCTCGATAAGTTTACCTGAAGAGGGTTTTTGGGCTTTGAGTACACCGATATAGGCAGGGGTGATGGAGAGCAAGACGGCTTCGAGTATCGAGCATAAAAAGGAGATACCCACAGCGATAAAGAAATAGATTGCAAGAAGCGTCATACTCATCCTTTGTATTGATTAATGCGTAATTTGGGTTAAATCAAACTCAAAACCATTGGTGATCTCTATTTGGTAACCACGTTTTAAATGCGAAGAGGGCTTTTTAGTACGATTGTATTGTCAATGACAATGTTCCCCTTGCAACTTTAAGTGGTGATTTTTGGGGAGTGTAACGCTTTGGGCATTGAGCAAAGCAACGACACTGCCCCCTTGGGTAGCAAGCAATAGATTGCAAGAGAGGATAAAGACTGCCAAAACTCTCTTCATCGCCAACCTCTCTTTTTGTTTTGATTATATTTTAGCAAAAAATGCTCAATTTTCCAATCTCAATGCCAAATTAGCTACTTTTAAGCTCTTTGAGTATCTTCTTTCCTTTATGCATCTGCACTTCAATAATCTCTAGCTCTTCGGTGATATCTTCACGATCCTTTTTACTCATATCTTTTTTGAGCTTTTTTTGCAGTTTAGCTTCACGCTGTTCAAGCTTTTTGAGCAGTGACTTAATCGATTTTTTATCACTCTTTTTCTCCTCAAAATTTTTAAGCTCCAACAGTTGTGTTACTTTTGAAATAAATTTAACAATTCCCACTTAATTTTCCTTAGATTTTGATTGCATCTCATCATGCGTTACAACCATATCGACACTGATGTTTCGCATCTTGACAAACAGTATCTCTGCCATATCGACTAAACTTTTACTGATATTATAGGCATAGGTACTGTCATTCATGAGTGAAGTTGCCATCTCATTGGTTATCAGCCTCTTTCGTATCAGATTATCCAGTACGCCAGTAGCCAAGACATCATACTTCTCCATATGTATTTTAGACTTAGAGAGTAACAAAACGATTACATCCTCTTGGGTTGTCAAAGCAATAATATTGAGATTACGCAAAAGTTCTGCAAGGTTTTTGCGAATATAGTCGTACTGCTCTTTGATATAGATGTTTTGACTCTGTTGATATTTATAGAGATTTTTTTGCAGATGTTTGGTGTTTTTGATCGCCTCGACAATATCACGATTGGCAAGTTTGAGCTTGTAGATATCTTTGATAAGCTCTTGAGACATCTCTACCTGTGCTTTGGTAGCAAAGTCTATAATATCCCCATAGATCCCTTTGATGCGTTTATGGTAGAGATCATCGATATTGATTGGTTGGGTATAGGGTGGTTTGGATATCACCTCATCAAGATCCATTGATGAGACAATGTAACTTTTTTTAAGGTTAAGCCCCTTGGCAATGATCTTAAAACCATTCTCATAGAGATGCTTGGTCTCTTTGGTCAGTGCAATCATAGCGGTATTGGGAAACTCCAACATCGAATCACTGAGATAACGAACTTTATCAATCACCACTTTATCAACACCGTAGCGTATTTTGATGGTAGTGGTTAAAAACTTTGCAAGTCTATCAATAAAAGGGATGAGTACCACTACTCCTACGACATTAAAAAGTGTATGAAAGAGAGCCAATTTAAGGGTATAGTTATTAGCAGCAATACCAAAATAGTAACTTAGTAGATCAACCAATATCACAAAAGGTTCGATTAAAACAAGTGCGATGATAGCCGTAATAGCATTAAAGATCAGATGAGCAATAGCAAGACGTTTCCCCTCTATCGATGAGCTTATTGAAGCAAGAAGTGCAGTAATGGTCGTACCGATATTGGCCCCAATTGCCAAAGCCAAAGCATTTTCGTAGCTCACCTGCCCTGCAGAGAGAGCAGTAATAATGAGAACAAGTGTCGCATCAGAAGATTGCATCACCACTGTTGCAACGACACCAATGGAGATAAAGATAAAAAGTCCTTTGATTCCACCCATACCGTATTGAGAGATATCGAGTGTCGCCTTAAAGGCTTCAAATCCCTCTTTCATATAAGCAATACCCAAAAACAAAAACCCAAGCCCTGCCAAGATATAGCCTAGTCCTTGCATCGATTTGGATTTTTGAAAGATTAAAATCACACCAAAGACAAACATCGGCATGGCATACGAGGCGATATCGACCTTGATCCCCAGACCTGCCACAAGCCATGCACCCGTAGTCGTACCAATATTGGCTCCAAAGATCACTCCAATAGCACCACCTAGCGAGATGAGTCCTGCACTTAAAAAGGAGATAGACAATACTGAAACCAGAGAGCTAGATTGTACTATAGAGGTAACGACAATACCAAAAGAGAGACTGCGTGAGAGCTTTTTAGTAGAACTGTGTAAAATACGCTCAAGGAGTCCACCCGAGAAGGTTTTGAGTCCATCTTCTAGCCAAAGCATCCCAAAAAGAAAGATTGCAACCCCAGCCGAAATGAGTTTAAAATCACTGTTTAGCCAAAAGCCATACCCTAGTAGAGCAAAGACAACAGCCAACAGTAGATTTCTTACCATTTTATTTCTCCTTTATAACATATTATCAATGGTTTGCAACTTCTCTCTAAGTTGGGCTCGTTGTTGATAGTTCATCTTGGATATATCAAGCTCGACTTTCATTGATAAAAAGAGACTCTGTTGCAGCTTTGTTTTGACATCGGAGATATCCAGATCTGCTCCAATGACATAGGTAGTACCATCACTGCTTTTATAGGGAATAAGGATAGAACGAAACGTTCCCCATTGATCACTTGACTCTTCAAATGATATTTTTTCATTTAAAAAGGTAGCTTTGAGCAGATCGGTTGCATCGGTGTACTCTTGCAAAAAATCATCTTTATATTTATGATCTGCCCACTCATTGGCTTGATAGGAGGTCGAAGCAAAGATCACCTTGCCATCACGCTTGACAAAAGAGTAGACATAGGCTGTACCCATTTTGTCATTGTATCTGCTAATCTGCCTCATGATTTCAAAGTATCTCTCTTTCCCAAGCTTATCAAGAGTATCTTGATTATGAAAATTATCACCCAATATCACCGAAGTACCCGAAGCCGCCCATCCAAGCTGTCGGTCAATTGACCTTAGAACCTCATCTTCATCATGCTTATATTGATAGACAGTATTAAGTATTACCCCACCCAAATAGACCAAGAACATAATGGCTATAATAACTTTTTTATTCATAACATCTATACCTTATAAGCCTTTGATATATTGTAACATAAATTTACAATAATTAATCGACCAACATTGCCTTTAATAGTTGCTTTATCTCTTTGATTTTAGATTTGGATATCTGCATTTGGCTCTTTTTGGTGATGCGTTTGACTGAGATAGTACGCAGTTGATCCAAAACCACAAAACTATTGGTTTCAATCTCAACACGTGTGGGGTAGTCTCTTTTTGTGCTTGTTAGGGGTGCTACGATAACATTATCAAAATTCATCTCATTGGGTGAAATAATCAAGCAGGGTCGCACTTTGCGTATTTCAGTACCAACGGTAGGATTTAAATTAACGATAACGACTTCATATTGACTATATCTCATCCCACTCATCCAGATCCAAAGCATCATCAATAAGAAGCTCATTGGAACTCTTTTTAAACTTCTCTTCCCAACCATAGCGTGGATTTTGGATAATATCAAGGACAATCTTATTATCCTCTACGTGCATATCAAAAGACTGCGGCGAGTCAAAACTCTTGAGAATATTAGCAGGTATCCTAATGCCTTTACTCGTACCTATATCAATCAGTGCTACTTCCATCACAAACTCCTTAAGGCGATTAATATAATTATAAAATAATTATGTTTTTTTGTCAAGTTGGTATTGTAAACTTTTTGTAGAGAATAATTTAGACTCAAAAGCACAATGTACTTTGAGTCAGATCTTTATGGCAAAGTTTAAAATGTATGACGCTACTTTGATTGAGAATTAATGCTTATCAAGATTTATCTCACTACTCTCTATTGTTTTAAGCTCTTCAAATTGTGCTTGATAGAGTGAAGCAAACGACACATCACGGATATTTTTTTGTACGGTAATTGAAGCATAGAGTGTTAGAAAAAAAGAGATGCCATAAAATCCTTTTTCACTGAGCATCATGCTAGAATTAAGCAATCCAATGATAAGCAGTAATAATGCGGTCAAAAAGACACCCCAGCAGAGCCAGAGATACGAATTAGTCACGGGTACGCTCTCCATTCGATCACGGATTGATTTTTGAAGCGATACCGCCGCAAAGAGTCCAAAGAGCAGTAAGGCAAAATAATATCCCTTTTCATTAAGCGGCATGGTAGCATTCCATAGCCCAATCAAATAGGCAAAAAATCCCACGCCTAGAGCGATCCAAGAGGCGAGGATAAACGAAGGTGAGGGTTGGTTCATCGTTTGTACTGTTGTATTCATTGTGTTTTCCTTTGTGTTGATTTTGTTTGTTATTAGCGTAGGTCGGGGTCTTCGGACTCCGACAACATTAATTTTCAATAAAATCCAAACTTTGTTAATACCATTGTTATCATAAATGTACCAAAAAAGATAAAAAGCAATAAAATTGGATACCATATTAAATAGATAAAGAGAGTACCAAAAAATCCTCTCTCTTCCTTTTTTTGAATTTCTCTCTCTTCTACGTCCTGTTCACTTTCATTAACAAGTTTATTATTACTCAGAATAAAGGAGATAAGAGAAATCATAAAGGAAAATGCAACAGCTCCCTCCATCGTTAATACTCGACCCCATACCAAAAACATTCCTAAATAAGTCAATACACCAAAAAGTGAAATATGTGAAATGATTGATATAATGATTTTTCTCTCTTTAATGGACATAGAATTTCCTTTCAACTTTCGTAGGGTGGATAAAATCCACCGTTTTAATAATCTCTAAACCTCTATCTTACGTTCCAACTTCCTTTAGACGGTGGATTGCATCCACCCTACATCGTCATCGCTATCCTCTTCGCCGTTCCAAAATCACTCTTACCGCTTGCCAGTTTGGGGATCTCCTCTACTTGGATATAAGCAGATGGTCGCATTAGGCTATCGAGCTTCTTGGCTTTGGTTTTGAGAGCCTCTTCATCGCCGTTGTGTAGTAGGATGATGCGTTCGCCCTTTTTGCTATCGGGCAAGCTCACGGCTAAGGTTTCAACCTCATCGACTTTAATGGCCTCTTCGATAGCTCCTAGGCTTATCATCTCTCCGCCTATCTTGGCAAAGCGGCTGTATCTATCGACGATATAGATAAATCCATCGCTATCGATATGCCCTTTATCTCCGCTTTTGTAGTAGCGTACACCATCTATCTCTACAATAGCACTCTTGGTTTTGGCTTCATCTTCGAGGTAGCCTTTCATCACTTGGATACCGCCGATTAAAATGAGTCCATCTTCACCCGTGGGTAGCTCCTCTAGGGTATTGGGTTCTACAATTTTGACAATAGTACCGGGCAAGGGTTGTCCGATGCTTCTAGCTTTGTTTCCAATCAATATAGCAAGTGAGCTAGGCTCTAGGGCATCGGGGACATTGACGGATACCACAGGGGCGGTTTCGGTAGCTCCGTAGCCTTCGTAGAGGGTGAGTCCAAACTTCTCTTTAAAGGCAATTTTGACTTCACTGCTAAGCTTCTCTGCTCCTGCTACGGCTAGGCGGATGCTTTGGAACATCAGCGGATGAAGTTTGCGGTTTTTGGTATAGAGTCGATAGAAGGTGGACGTACCAAAGATAATCGTAGCTCGTTCACGTGCCACAATCTTACCCACACTTAGGGCATCGGTAGGGTCGGGGACACTTGCTACCTTGACCCCTTTGGTCAGTGGCAAGAGCAGTGAAATGGTAAGCCCAAAGGAGTGGAAGATGGGCAGGGAGTTTAGCATCACATCATCTTGATGGAAATTGAGCAAATCGCTTACTTGTTTGATATTGGCGATTAGATTACGGTGGGTAAGCTCTATCCCCTTGGGTGCAGACTCACTCCCACTGCTAAAGAGTATGGTAGCCACATCATCAAGGCTACTTTTGGCAAAATGAAGCCTGATAAGCATCCAACTAGGCAATAGATAGGCTTGAAGCAAGGCAGAAATTTTGTCTACTTTTTTGAAGCTTTTGGAAATATCTTCGACATTTTGACACTTTTCCAAAATTGCACCATTTAGCACTATTCCTTTGCCACCAAGCTTCTCTACAAAGGCTTTGGAGGTGATGATATGCTCTATTTTGGCTCTCTCTATAGCAGAGATTAGATTGCCATCTCCTGCGGTGTAGTTGAGGTTGATGGCTCGTTTACCCACCACAAAAAGAGCCAGATTGATAATCGCCCCGATAGATGATGAGGGCAAGATAATACCGATATTCTCTCCTTTGAGAGCTTTGAGATATTGGGCAAAAATCAGTACCGCTGTAATAAGCTTCCCTCCGCTTAGACGCATCCCAAGAGAATCAACGATGCTTGTTTGTGTTAAATTGCTCTTGGCACTCTTTATCCACTCAAACTGCAAGGGTTGTAAGGTATCGATATAGCTATCCCATGTAGAGTAGCTTAGTTCAATAATCTTTTGTTTGAGTTCTATTGCTGTTGTGCTAGAGGGCAAGGTTTCGCCAAAGGCTACGATTATATCTTTTTCCTTCTCTCGCATCTGCTTGTAGCCACTATGGGCTCGTGAGAAGGTCGAACCCCATAAACCACGGATATAAAAGGGGATGATGGGATGGGTACTATCTTTTAAGATAAGCTCAAAGCCCTTTTTAAACTCTCCTAATTGTCCGTTGTAGCTAATATGTCCTTCGGGGAAGAGAGCGACCACTTCACCCTTATCAAGGCGTTCTTGCACGGCACGGATGGCACTTTTGCTCCCTGCATTGGAGATGGCAATCACATCAAAAAACCTAAAGAGCCACTTAAGATACCATTTGTTGTAAATATCGCGTGTCATAACAAATTTAATCGCCCGTGGAGAGGCAAGTTGCACCACGAGCCAATCAATCCAGCTAATATGATTGCCTAGCATCAACACCCCACCGCTTTTGGGGATATTCTCTACCCCTTGGGTGATAAGTGAGTATTTGGTACGCAGTATTGGAAAGAGCAGCATTCGAGTAAAGAGATGGGGCAACTCTTTGATGGCATAGAGCGAACCAATAGCGACGATAAACGAAGCGATAACAAAGAGATAGGTTGTTGAAAAGCCAATGTAAATGAGCCCTATCGAAGCGGATAAAAAACTAATCATCACGATATTTTCTATAAAGTTCTTCCCTGCTAATATCTTGCCCATCTCATTGGAAGGAGCAAAAAACTGTATCGTAGCGTTGAGCGGTACGATAAAGAGTCCACCAAAAAATCCAAAGACCAAACTAGCCACATAGAGTGAACTTGTTTCTCTTACCGTAGCAAAGCCAAAGAGAGCCAAAGCCAAACCCACAGCAGCAAGAGGGATAAAGCCGTGTTCAATATGCTTTTTAGAGGCATACCCAGCGATAAAAGAGCCTATAATTAATCCAATGGATGAGATAGCTAGGATGGATTGAATGATAATGGTATCATCATCCCCCATAATGGTTTTGTAGTGGGCAGGAAAAGCCGCAATGGTTACTTGTGCCACACCCCAAAAGATTGACCCAGCGATAATACTCATCCAGATATTATGGTTTTGGGTCAGCTTGGCAAAGTTTATCCGTAGGTAGTTGAGCTTAAGATACTCTCCCATGGCAAAGCTACTCTCTCTATCTTTGGCTTCCATCATAGGGAGTCGATACGCCATAAGGGTCTCTACCACACTAAGTCCTATCAAAATAGCCCCGATGGGAGCAATGGCTTGGAGAATGGTCTCAGGAGTCGTAGCCCCACCGTAGAGCCACTCAAAGAGTACTGTAAAGGCAATGGAGCTAAGGAGTATAAAGACAATGGTCAAAGCTTGGACGATGGCGTTGGCACCTCCTAGATTATCCACCCCGACTATCTCTTTGATGATCCCATACTTAGCAGGAGAGTAGATAGCACTTTGGGTGGCAAGGAGAAGTGTAGCAATAAAGGCAAAAACAAACCACCCCATGATATACGAAAGAGCAATGAGAAGCGTTAGCCCAATAGCACTTGCTGCTGAGTAGCGAATCACATGGGTCTTTGAAAATCTATCGCTTAGATAGCCCGAAGGTGAAAAGAGCAGGACAAAGGGAATAAGTATCATCATATTGATAATGGCACTAAGCACCACCAAAGTATCCCCTTCAAAGCTCTTAATCAAGATATTTTGAATGGTAATTTTGTGTGCAATGTCAAGCGAGACATTAAGCACCAATACAAGCAAATAGGCAACAAAGCCCTTGATGGCAAATAGTTCTCTCATAACTCTCTCCTTTGGTATTGCTCTAGTGTGGACATATTGTAGATGTAGGGTTTGAGAATCAAAATCGTATCAAAGAGGCGTTTGATGGTGTTGTTGTTGCTCTTGGAGGATTTTAAAATCTTTTGCGTCATCTCGATTTCAAGCTTGGCAAGTTCTCTAGCTTGATTGGCGTAGGTTTTAAGCAAAGCTCTATCGCTATCGAGTGCTTCAAGGTCGATGATGATTTGTAGTATCTCTATCTCTTTTTGACTAAATAGCCCATCTCGCACAAAGATAATCCCCTCATCAAGATAGCTTTGAAGCTTCTCTTTGGGGATTTTGTATTGGATAAGAATCTCATCCATAGAGAATTTAAGCTGATACTTATTGCCCATTATCAAATCCACCACCTCTAGCAAAGCCTCATAACGTGATAGATTATTGGCTTTTTGGACATTGAGTACCTCTTTGATTTCATTAATGGAGCATTCAAAGTTCTTTTGCAGATATTTGATAAACTCCAAAATATCCAAGGTCTCTTCGCTGTAGAGGTGCAAATTTGGCTTTGGTTTATCGGGCTGGGGTAATAAGCCCTCTTTGATATAGTACAAAATAGTCGCTTTTGGCACGTGGCTTAGTTCTACGAGTTTATTCATTTTCATGCTCATGGGGGTTTCCTTTTTATCGTGATTCGTGTAGGTTTGGCAGTGCCAAACGTCAAAAATAACTTTTGGATGAAATTAATGTTTTTAAACTGTAGGTGTGACCGTGTCACACAAATTTGTGCGAAAGAAACTCACCTACAAGTATCAACCATTGTAAAATCCATTATATATACTAAACGTTTGGCAGTGCCAAACCTACGAATATATGTTCAAATTATAGCAATAAAAATAAAAAGTGTCAAGTGGTGCTTTATGCTTTTGAATAATGAAATTATAAAATATTATGGATATAATATAAAAACTTTTATTTAATAAAGGATATAAATGAATTATTTAGAAATGAAAAAACATATCGCAAAACTATCAGATTTTTTAAATTCAGATGGTATTAAAGTAACTATGAAAGAGGTATTTAGTCCGCATAATGCTCCTTATATTGGAGATAGAACTGATGATACTAAAGATGCTATTCCTTATCCACCAAGTTCAAAAATATCAAAAACGTCTGGCATCTATTGTTTTGTATATGAAGATGATACTGTTATTTATATTGGTAAAGCCACTCAAAATAATGCTAGAAATCGTATTTGGGATCATCTGAAAACTCCTACAGTACCTAATGAAAAAGGTTGGAGTACTTTTCCTAATAATAAGTTCAATGATGAGTTAGTATTAAAAGGTAAAGTAAAGGTTGGTATTTTTGAAATCGAACCAGCTGATTACTCTTCACTTGTTGAGGTCTATCTTCATACAATTGAATTGCCAAAGTATTGTAAGCAGATAGGGTAAGATTTGACACCCACACCCAACAACCGTTATAATACTACTATAAGTAAGTACTTAAGGAGTTGTTATGCAAAGTGTAGGTATCAAAGATTTGCAAATCAATCCCGCTATTTTGACCCGTTCACTCGAAGCACACGACTATACCATGATAACCAAACGCAATAAGCCTATTGGTATGGCAATTGCCTTTGATGATGCGATTATCAGTGATGGGCTAAAAACCGCTTTGATGATAGATGCCTATCAAAAAGGCTATCTAAGTATAGGGCAACTCTCCAAAGCACTCAATCAATCACAAGAGCAGAGCCTCAAAATGCTATCACTTATGGGCGTTGATGTCCTTGATTATGATTTTGAGGATGATATGAAGTTTTTGGATAGTTTTGAATGATGCTATTCATCACGGTTATCGTATTTCGAATTGATTGATAGAGGGTATGTTTGCACAGATTTGATAAACTCCTACCCCTCCAAACTCTCTTTTTGTGTTGGGCTAAAGATAAGTGCCATAATCCTAAAGATAAAAAAGACAAAAATTACAAAGAGTAAAAACAAAATATCCTCATAGGGTTTATCGTGGTGTGCTGCAAGTATGACAACATCACGGATCAAAAAGATGATAAAAATATCGATAATATAACGCAGTCTTACACGTCTCTTTTCGATAAAGTCTGAGATCATCTTGACTATTTCAATGATGACGGTGAGCTCTAGCATCAAAATCACAGCTTTAAAAAACTCATATTTGGTGATTAAGATTACAATAAAAATAGCAAAGGCTATTAAAATTTCATAGTTTCTATTAAAATATTTTAACATATTTTCCTTTTTTGTTTGAAGTTAAATTTCGTTGGAATTTTAGAGAATCTTGATTACAAAATGGTGACGCTTTTATGCTATAATTTCGCAAAAATGAACGAGATAGATAATGATAGTAGCACGAAATATAGATGAGTTTAAAGAGGCACGAGCCAAATTAAGTGGAAGCGTAGGTTTTGTCCCTACGATGGGGGCATTGCATGAGGGGCATATATCTTTGATGCGTCAAGCCAAAGCACAAAACGAAGCGGTGGTTGCTTCGATATTTGTCAATCCCACACAGTTTTTAGAGGGTGAAGATCTCGATGCCTATCCACGCAAAGAGGCGAGTGATTTGGCTATTTGTGAGCGGATTGGGGTCGATATTGTTTTTATGCCCTCAATTGTTGATATGTATGGAGAAGATGAGCTTAAAATCATGGCACCACTCAAAGCAGGGTATATCTTGGAAGGTGCTACACGCCCTGGGCATTTTGATGGGATGTTGCAAATTGTGATGAAACTGCTGAACCTCACCCAACCCACCAAAGCCTACTTTGGCAAAAAAGATGCCCAGCAGTTGGCACTTATTATGAAGATGGTCAATGAGTATTTTATGCCTATTGAGATTATCCCTTGTGAGATTATTCGTGATAGTAACGGCTTGGCGTTGAGTAGCCGTAATGCCTACTTATCGCTGTCTCAAATTCTACAAGCTCTGTTGCTTTCACGCTCTCTTAATACAGCATCAAATTTAATTAAACAAAGTCAGTTTGATACGCAGATAATCAAAGAGAGTATGCTCAAAACCCTAGAGGGTGTCGATCGCATCGATTATGTGCAGATCGTAGATCGTCAATTTAGAGCCATTGATACCATCCAAAAGGGTAATACCATTATTTTGGTGGCGGCGTATGTAGGGAGTACACGATTGATTGATAATTTATGGGTTTAGTCTCCTATAGGGTAGAGCCAAAGCAGTACTTTAGAAAAATTTGACCTACATCAAGGAAATTATTACAAAATAGTGTTACAATAATTTCATTACATTGGGAGGACTCTATGCATCGTCGAGAGTTGTTTGGCAGGGTTGGTTCACTTTTTGATCAAGAGGCTAACAAGAGCTATATTCGACCACCTTATTATTGTGATGGTAATAGCTTTTATGAGTATTGCAAATCTTGTGATGGGGCTTGTGCCAAGGTCTGCCAAAGTAAGATTATCGTCATACTCAAAGATCAAACACCTGTGTTGGATTTTGCTCAAAGTGGATGCACCTATTGTGATGAGTGTGCTGTGGCTTGTGATTTTGAGGTACTCTCAATCGAAAATAAAGCTCATATTGATGCTACCGTTAGTATCGATACCCAAGGGTGTATGAGTTGGCATCAAACCATATGTTTTGCCTGCAAAGAGCCTTGTTTGGATGATGCGATACGCTTTGAGGGGATGTTTAAGCCCAGCATTGATATGAGCAAATGTACAAGTTGCGGCTTTTGTATAGCCAAGTGTCCAACCAATGCCATTAAGATACAAAGGGGAAGATAATGTCAGCAGTCTTTAGAGCCAATATTGAAAATAACGTAGAGCAAAATGGATGGGTGATTCGCCTCACCGATACAGTGATAGAGAAGGTAGAGATATGCCAAAACCTTGATGAGTTTGCCAATCATATTGAGAGGATGGGGGATGATTATGGTGGAGATATTCAAGTGCTTTGGAGCAAAGATGAGGATGTAAGTGAAGAACATTTTAATGAAATCTATGCCGATATGGCACGCTTTGGCAAGGATCAATAGTGCGATTTTTGTATCTTTTGATTCTTTTTAGTCTCTCACTCTTTGCCCAAGATCCTCACTTTAGCTACAAGGCGAGTGGTGGGGTGACCGATATGGTCTACGAAGAGGGCAAACTCTATGTTGCAACCGATGCAAGTCGTATTGATATCTTTGATACTACCTTGCAAAGTAAAATCGAAGCCAACATCACCGTACCTCAAATCAAAGACTTTATGGGGGATGTCATCGATGCCAAGATCTACTCCATTGATCGCTTAGAGGATGCACTCCTCATTACCTCTCAAGGAGCTAAAGGCTTTAGAGAGATCTATCGTTATGATGGAGCAATGCAAAAGCTTATAGGGATCAAGCAAAAGATGTTCATCTCCAAAGCGATGTTTGTCAATCATGATACTATTGTTTTTGCACTGCTGAGTAATGAACTCTTTTTATACGATACCAAAGCACAAAAAAACTTATGGAAGATAGCGGTATCGCACTCCAAGTTTTCTGATTTTATTCTCAATGAGAAGCGAACCCAAGCCATTGTGGCTGATGAGAGTGGGGATTTGAAAATTATCAATCTTAAAAATGGTATGATAACCCATACCCTTAAAGGGCAAAACCTTGATAATGTATTCAAGGTCGATACCAAAAGCAATAAGATTATCACCGCTGGGCAAGATAGACGAGCCGTGCTCTACAATCTCAACAAGCCTCATAGCACCTACTATATGAAGAGTGATTTTTTGATTTATGCAGCAGCTCTTAGCCCTAGTGGACGGATTGGAGCCTATAGCAGTGATGAAGATAATAATGTAGTAGTTTTTGATACCACTAGCAAAAAGAAACTCTACAAGCTAACGGGCAATAAGATGACGCTTTCAAAGATACTTTTTATCAACGAAAACGAGCTGTTTGTTTCAAGTGATTCAAATCTGTTAAATTACTACAAATTACCGTAGGTGGATGCAATCCACCTTACAAAAAAGGAGCAAAAATGAATATTTCAAGTATCGTAGTGCAAACATTACCCAAACACCTCGACCAAGTGGTAGCTGATCTTAAAAATTGTGAAGTGTGTGACTATCATCTTCACGATGAAAAAGGACGTGTGATAATCACCATTGAGGGTGAAGGGGTCGATGAGGAGCTAAAAAAGCTTCGTGTGGTAGAAGCCATTCCTCATGTGATTAGTGCCGATATGCAGATGGCGTACAGTGAAGATGAGCTCGATGAGCATATTGAGGTGCTTAACAACAACGATGCAGTCCCCAAGATGCTCAATGATGAGAGTATGGATGTAGAGAATATTGTCTATCATGGGGATCTAAAGAAAAAGGATTTAGAGGGCTTTGCCAAAGAGCTTGAAAAGGGGCAGTAGATGGAGTTTAAACAGAGTGAATTTTTAATTGAGACCATTGTTCCAAGTGAGGAGCTTATCGTTTCACGAACCAATCTCGGAGGGAAGATCACCTATGCCAATGAGACCTTTGCCCGTATCTCAGGGTACAGTGTCGAGGAGCTAGTGGGTCAGCCTCATAATCTTGTGCGTCATCCCGATATGCCAAGCAGCGTTTTTGCTGATATGTGGGCAAAGCTTGAAAAGGGGCAAAAGTGGAGCGGTGTGGTCAAAAACCTACGAAAAGATTCTGGTTTTTATTGGGTGTATGCTTCTATTAGCGGAGTCTACAAAGAGGATAAACTTGTAGAGTATAAATCAATTCGTACCCCTATTGGCTTTGAAGATAAGCTCAAATATCAAAAGCTCTACGATAAAATGCGAGAAGCTAATAATGAGAGAATACGGGTAGTTAGTTACAGCTAATTTCTACTTCTTCTCTTTTAATGCCTGCTCGCGTAATTTATCTTTTTTGCTTTTTCGTTTGCCTTTGATGGGGGCTTTGCCTTTTTCTTTGACAGGGGCAACACCTGTAAGCTCAAAGCCTTTGATCTGCTCTCTTGTGAGGCAGATTTGGCTTCGTTTTTCGATGAGCTTAAAATGTGCTTGATCTTCGTGCCCTATAAAGCTAATGGCTACGCCACTTTTGCCTGCTCTTGCGGTGCGTCCTATACGGTGGATATAATCCGCAGGAGACCTGGGCAGATCAAAGTTGATGACGCATGAGACATCATCAATATCAAGCCCACGAGAGACCAAATCGGTGGTAAATAAAATCTGCAACTTTTTATCTTTAAACTCTTTGAGTGTGTAGTTGCGATCTTCTTGATTTAAATCTCCATGAAACGAATCGGCTAAATAGCCCTGTTTTCTAAATTTGTAGGCTATATTATCGGTGGCTCGTTTACTTGCCATAAAGACAAGTACTTGTTTGTATTTCTCTTTTTTGAGAAGATATTTTAGCAATGCACTTCGATTGTGGGGATTGACCTCGATAACCCTCTGCGTAATTTCTCTAACGGTAGGTTGTTCATCATCGATACTGATTACAATAGCATCGTTTGTGACACGAGAGGCAATGCTTTGCATCTTGGGTGGATAGGTTGCTGAAAAGAGAAGATTTTGACGCTTAGAAGGAAGCACTTCTAAGACACTATCCAACTCTTTATCAAAGCCAAGATTGAGCATCTTATCGGCTTCATCCAATACAAGATATTGGATTGAAGAGAGATTCATCTGCTTTTTATCCACCACATCCAAAAAACGCCCCGTAGTAGCCACTATAATATCACACCCTTTTTGTAGGGCATAGAGCTGATCACCGATGCTCTCACCCCCTATAAGCGTGACTACTTTTGGTCTTCTGGCAAAAGGGTAGGGGGCTTGTGCTAGATGAGCCCCTAGCGTGGTAAAGCTTTGGGCTATTTGCTGTGTGAGTTCACGCGTAGGGGTCAGGACAAGCACTTTTATTTTGGCTTTTCCCTCATCAATATCCCTAGACCACAACTCCAGTAGAGGCAATATAAAACCCGCACTCTTTCCGCTTCCTGTTTGGGCTTGTGCGATAATATCTGCTTGGTTTAGGATAGGGGGTATGACTTTGGATTGAATGGGGGTTGGGTCTTGGTAGTTGTTGGCTTTGATTGCTTTTTGCAAAGGGGCTGAGAAGTTGAATGAGGTAAATGACATAGTCTGTTCCTTAGATGATTGGATAGAATAATAACATTCTCTTCTTATATTTGCTCTATGGATTGGATATTTTGCCTAAGAGCTTTTCGTGTGGCTCGATCAACAAGTGTAAAAATTTGATCTATCTCATCTTTGAGAGATGATTTTTTATGCCCTTTTAGCTTAATAAATTGACAATCTAGCCTATCTGTGCTTTTAAAAAACGCTTTGTAGAGTTGATGGTTTTTTATCTCTTTGCCTTTGCTTGTTTTGTAGTTGTTTTGTTCAAATCGCTCTCTTCTTTGATGGAGCGTTATAATATTTTGGCAATCGGTATAGATTGTAATCTCAAACGCTTTTAAATTGGGCTCATTGAATGCCCATAGTAGTGTCTCAAGTTCCAGTTTTGTTGAAGAGGTATGCAAAAACTTTTTAATATTGATTTTACTCTCTAGCTCTTTACAAAACAACTCATCTTTTTCCAACCGTAGATAGGCACCAAATCCAATACCACTTTGAGGATGAAGGCTTGCATCACTAAAGATATAAAGGGGTGGTTTTGTTTTATTCATACTTCATTCTACTGCAATATTTGTTTCTTTATCCTTGCTCTACTAAAAATAGGCTATAATAAGAGAACAAAATCGTGAGAGTATAAATGATAGAGAGTATTAAATCCATTAATATCTTTGCCTCTTGTTCAGATGAGGAGGTAAGTTATATCGCCTCCATTTCAAAAATAGTAAAATATCCCAAAGGGGCTAATCTCTTTTATGAGCAAGATATGCTCTCTAATTTGATCTTCTTACTTGATGGGTTGATCAAGGTCTATAAGGTTGATAAGTATGAAAATGAGATTTTTCTCTACCATATCTACAGCCACTCCATGGTCTCAGAACTCTCATCCCTTGATAGCGATCAGATATACTGCCACTCCAACAGTGAGTTTTTGCAAGATTCACGGGTCTTGGTGGTTGATTATCTAAAGTTTCGTGATAATTTTTTGGCAGCTTCAGGGATAGTAGCGGGCTTCATCCATGAACTTATTAGCAAAAACCAACAGCTTCAGTGTATTATCAACCGCGAATTGGTCTTTGATGCCAGTGCCAAGGTGGCCTATATGCTCCTTGATGATCTGGAGATGTTTAACTCTCTTAAACGTACCCAAAGTGCCTTTTTATTGCATATTCAGCCCGAAACGCTCTCACGGGTACTCAAAAAGATCACACGATACGGTATCATATCCATAGAGAGTGGTAAGGTCACCATAGAAGATAGAGAAGCATTAGTTGCATTGATGAGAGGAATTAAAGAATGAAAAAAAGTTATAAGATAAGTACCAAGATCAAGATATTAGGAGCGATGCTTATCACGACCATCTTTGCCGTTATTCTCTCTACGATCTATCTTAATCAAAAAAATATCAAAGATTCACTCACCATTAATATTGCAGGTAAACAGCGGATGCTGACCCAGCGTATCACCAAAAACATCTACTATATCAACCAATTTAGCTCCAAAGAGTTTGTCGAACTTGATAAAGCGGTCAAAGAGTTTGAATACGGGCTCGATACGCTTGCTAACGGTAATAAGCTTTTGGGTATTGTAGCTGCACCCACTGATGAGATCAAAGCACAACTCTCCAAAGTCACCACACTTTGGAGCAGTTTCAAAGAGAATATTATACGCTTTAAACATGCTATCATACATATCGACAACAATGAGCAGCTTGCCTCTTTGAGCTATATTATCCAAAGCAACAATGAACTCCTTGATGAGGTAGACAAAGTGGTGACACTTTTTACGCAACACAGTGAAGCCAAACGGGAGTTTATGGAGAAGTTTCAATACTTTGCAATGGCTCTGCTCTTTTATCTCGTAATCTACTCTATTATCCAGCTGCGTGAGATCGGGATGCATATTCAAGAGTTTATGGATCAATCCAAAGAGCTTGTCAAGTATGACCAAGGTGAGCTTCAACCACTGCAAGTCGATGGAGAAAAAGAGATTGTAGAAGTAGCAAGCTCTATCAATAGTTTTATCAATAAGGTCAACGATGCCATGTCCTACTCCTCTCAAGCAATCGAACAATCCAAGCAGGCATCTTCCAAGCTTGAAGAGCTAAGCGATGAGTTTGATACGATCTTGGGTGAGATAGAGAACTCTTCGTTTTCAAAAGAGCTTGATAAGAGTGAGGATATTGTTCTTGATTCTACTGAGAGTCTGATCAAGACCACGCAAAAACTGCAAAATCTTAAAGAACAGCTTGATAGTTTGATGCACTCCTATCAAGAAGAGAGACAGTAGTTTTGATGTAACCTAAAAGGGTTGCATACTCATGTTTAATTTTAGATTTAAAGTGTAATTAAACTACCTTTGGGTATAATGCAAAACTTTTTTAAAAAACACAAGAGATAAAGGGTTTTGCAAATGTACGCAATCATTAAAGCAAGTGGTCAACAATTCAAAGTTAAAGAGGGTGATATTATCTGCTTTGACAAAATGAGTTTAGAGCCAAAAAGTGAAGTAGAATTTAATGAAGTTCTTGCACTTGATAAAGATGGTGACTTAACTATCGGTACTCCAACAGTAGAGGGTGCAGTGGTTAAAGGTGAAGTAATTAACGAAGGTAGAGATAAAAAAGTTATCATCTACAAGAAAAGAAGAAGAAAAGATTCTAAACTCAAAAGAGGTTTTAGAAGAGACTTCACTAGAGTTAGAATTACTTCTGTAGCATAATTAAACAACATAGAATTTAGAATATTTAAGGAGAAAAGATGGCTCATAAGAAAGGTCAAGGTTCCACACAGAACAATAGAGATTCAGCAGGTCGTCGTTTAGGCGTTAAAAAATTTGGTGGTGAGAATGTTATTCCAGGTAACATCATCATTAGACAAAGAGGAACAAAAGTAAAGCCAGGTAATGGTGTAGGTATGGGTAAAGACCATACTATCTTTGCTACAGTTGAGGGTGTTGTTAAGTTTGAAAACCACTCTGTAAGACAAAAAAGAGTTTCTGTAGTTCCTGCATAACTCTAAACAACTTCGTTCCATATCCTATTGATATGGAACCATCATTCCACACAAACTTCCATCAAAAACATACAACTCAATGATTATTAATAACTCTATTTTACATATTCAACTGCCTCAAGTGCATTCACTTAAAGGTAGACGCAGTATCACCAACTCTATCAAAGAGAAGCTCAAACATTTTAACGTTTCGGTATTGGATCTAAGTGGCAGCTATGCCAAAGAGGCCGATATAGCCTTTGTTTTTCTATCCCCCAACTCCCTTGAAGCATTGCAGTATCGTAACAAAATTGAAAAGATGCTAGAGCGTAACTTCTCTGAATTGGATTGGGAACTTGACTTTGAAGAGATTTAAACCTCTTATTTTACTTGTGACTACTCTGCTCTTAATGGGATGCGATAAGAAGATCATCAATATCTATGAGCCAAGCATTGTAGATCAAAAGATTGAGTGCATGAGCCTCACCCTTTTCCCTCCTAGTGATGCAATCGAGAGCAAGATGAAAACACTTTATAGTTTCCAAAAGGAGTGCTCCTATGAGCTCTATATCCAATACAAAAACTGTATTACCTGTAATAGCAACTTTAACATACAAGAAAAATCAACCCAAGGGATGCCCTCAAGCTATCTTAATATGACTATCAAACACAAGAGCAAGCCACAATATAGCTACTATATAGACCTCTACCAAAATGTGAATAATGGGGATTTGGAAAAGGGCTTTGCTCAACTAAGCAGAGATTTGAAACTCCAGTAGTTCATGGTATAATAATTACAAAGGAGTATGCTATGCGATATCTATGGATTTTATTAGGCGTTACAGTTCTCTCTACCTCATCACTCTATGCCCAAAAGAGCAAAGAGGATGCCAACTGCTTTACTATCTGTCATACGACGGTCAAAAAGCTCTGCCCAAAATACAACTACCCACTGAAAAAGAGATCGACCTAGAAGACCCTTATATATACGAAAAACCAAAACCCATCAATCCCAAATGCCACAAAGCCTGCACCAATTATAAAAAATGTACAGGGTACGCCGATGATGCTACCCCTGCCGATACCCAAGAAGCCTACAAAACCTGTATGCAAGAGTGCCAAGGCTGGTCAACAAAAACCATTAAATGTATGTCTAAAGTACGAGTACGAAAAGCCGCCGATTGTATGGCAGTCAGCCGATGTGGATTGTTCGAGTATACGGGAAAAGATATCTATAATATGCGTTAGGGTGGGTGCCTCAATGTACTACTAAATCAAACTCCAACCGCTCACCCTGAGCTTGTCGAAGGGTAATGTGCTTCGACAAGCTCAGCACGAACGCAACCAAAGCACCCTACAGCTTGGTTTTAATCATCTCCAAACCCTCTTTTGAAGCTTTTGAAGCTCATCCGATAAAGTGGGTATGGGTTCCTAGGCTTGGGGTGAGGATACGAGGGATGGTGTGTTGTGGGGCGTTGATGGTATTGTTGTTACCAATAATGATGTTACCATTATTATCTCTTTCTACTGAAATATCATTATCTGCCACTTCATCCCCCCTTTTTGATATTGCCTACTCGTAGGTGTGACCGTGTCACACGCCTACCCAAAAAACCATTTTTATCAATGCAATAATTATAACCAATTGCTTTTAAAGTTTAACGACTCAAGCTAAAACAAAATTTTATAATATAGTTTGTGCTATAGTATCTTATTATTTTTATAGATAAAGGATTTTAGATGTTAGTATGCGATTGCGAAGGATTGGATTATGATGAGATCAAAGAGGCGGTCAAAGAGCACGGCAACGACCTAGAGGCTATCCAAGATGCCACAAATGCAGGTACAATCTGTGGATGTTGTGCAAGTGATGAGTGTGAAAAGGTCGATATACTCCTCAAAGATGCTATCCAAAAAGCAGCCCAAGAGCTCTCTCAATCTTGATGATATATATTATAAAGTGTGATAGTAGGCTATGAAACCCCTTGTAGTAGGGGTTTCATGGGTTTTGTATTGAGGATTGAGTAAACGTTACATCATCCCTGGCATTCCGCCCATACCACCCATATCTGGCATAGCAGGGGTTGGAGTTGGTTCTTCTTTGATATCACTGATAGTTGCTTCGGTTGTAAGTAGCAAAGAGGCTACTGATACAGCATTTTGCATTGCTACACGCTCTACTTTGACAGGATCTACGATACCTGCTGCAAACATATCTACGTATTCACCCGTAGCGGCGTTAAATCCGATGTTTTCGTTGTCGTTTTTGAGTACTTCATTGACAACCACACCATCATCAAACCCTGCATTGGCAGCGATCTGCTTCATTGGAGCAGATAATGCTCTTGTGATGATATCCGCACCAATTTGCTCATCACCTTCAAGATCCATCGATACTTTTGCAGAAGCTTTGATAAGGGCAGCACCCCCACCAATTACGATTCCCTCTTCAACTGCTGCTCGTGTAGCAGAGAGAGCATCGTCTACTCTATCTTTTTTCTCTTTCATCTCTGTCTCAGTTGCTGCACCTACTTTGATTACGGCTACACCGCCACTTAGTTTTGCCAAACGCTCTTGGAGTTTCTCTTTATCGTACTCGCTTGTAGTTTGACCAATTTGTGATTTGATCTCATTAACACGCATCTCAACGGCTGCTTGCTCACCTTTACCGTCTACAATTACGGTATTGTCTTTATCAATTACGATCTTTGCACATTGACCCAAATCATTGGCTGTGGCTTTATCAAGTGTCAGACCAAGCTCTTCTGTGATAAGGTTACCACCTGTGAGAATAGCAATATCATTAAGCATCGCTTTTTTACGATCACCAAATCCAGGTGCTTTAACTGCTGCGATGTTGAGTACACCTTTAAGTCTATTGAGTACTAATGTAGCAAGTGCCTCACCCTCTACATCATCGGCGATGATAAGCAGTGGTCTTCCTGATTGTTGGATCTGCTCCAAAATTGGGACAAGGTCTTTTAGGCTTGTGATTTTACTTTCAACGAGTAAGATAAACGGGTTCTCCATCTCACAAGTCATCTTCTCTGAATTAGTTACAAAGTAGGGTGAGAGATAACCTCTATCAAACTGCATACCTTCAACCACTTCTAGCTCATCTTCAATCCCTTTTGCCTCTTCAACAGTGATAACACCATCTTTTCCTACCCGCTCCATCGCTTCGGCGATAAGATCACCAATTGAAGCATCTGAGTTGGCAGAGATTGTAGCAACTTGAGCGATCTCTGTTTTATCTTTGACCTCTTTTGCCATACCTTTAAGAGCCTCGATGATCTCGTTGGCAGCTTTGTCCATTCCTCTTTTGACTTCGATTGGGTTAGCCCCTGCTGTGATGTTTCGTAAACCCTCTTTGAAGATAGAGTGAGCCAGTACTGTAGCCGTTGTTGTACCATCACCTGCCTCATCAGCAGTGTTGGCTGCTACTTCTCGTACAAGCTGAGCACCCATGTTTTCAAGTGTATCGCTAAGCTCGATCTCTCGTGCAACGGATACACCATCTTTGGTGATGTGCGCTGCACCGTAGCTCTTTTGAATGAGTACGTTTCGACCTCGGGGTCCCATGGTTACTTTGACTGCATCTGCTAACTTTGTAACACCTTCATATAAACCGTTTCTTGCTGTATCTGAAAAAAATATCTCTTTTGCCATTGATTATAACCCTTTGTGATTAAATTTTATTTGTAATATATTAAATTGATTTCTACACTGGCTTAGAGCATAGAGCTAAGAGCTTAAAGCTTTTTTGGCTCTATGCTCTTGGCTTTTAGCTCTTTGCTTATTTGATAATTCCGTAAATGTCGTCACTGTTGAGAATTAAAAACTCTTCATTGTCCACAGTAATCTCTGTACCATTGTATTTACCAAAAACAACAGTATCACCCTCATTGATACCCTCATCTGCCGCGTCAGGTCCTACTGCTACAACGTTACCTTGTAACGGTTTCTCTTTTGCTGTATCAGGGATGATGATTCCTGAAGCTGTAGTATTGGATTGCTCTTCTCGTTTGATCAATACTCTGTTTGCTAATGGTTGAAATGCCATTTTTTGCCTTCCTGTATAATAGATTTATTATTAATCTGAGTACAATATCTCTTGTACTAGATTCGAATGGCATTATAGTATCGAAAATTTAATAAAAAGTAAATAGAGTTTAGTTTTTTATATAAGGGTAGTTTAGTCTAGTAGAGTAAAGTTACCTATTGCTATTGACTATAAATCAAGATATTTTCCCATATTAAGCTGATATAGATAAAAGCTATAAAATATAGTACAAATGAGAGTAAAATATAAAGCTATTTTGCTATAATGTCAACAAAAAGTAGGGAATTAATTTGAACTTTGAAACGTATCCATTTGAAAAATTAAATAATCTATTAGAAAATATTAAGCCTAATGACAAGTATCCACCACTCTCTTTAACCATTGGTGAGCCTCAATTTAATACTCCTTACTTTATTATAGAAGAGTTTCAACAAAAGGCGACTACACTCAATAAATACCCCAAGAGTGCAGGGGAAGCTGAGCTTAGAGAGAGTATGCTAAATTATATGCAATACCGCTTTGATTTGGAGTTGGAATTTAATCAGATTATTCCTACTTTTGGAACGCGTGAGGTGCTTTTTAACTTCCCTCAATTTTTGCTTCACGATATTGATAATCCACAGATGGCATATACCAATCCTTTTTATCAGATCTATGAAGGGGCAGCCAAAGCCGTTAATGCCAAAGTCATCCATTTGGATTTGAATGAGCAAAACGGCTTTAAACCCGATATGGATCATGAGGAGCTTTGGAATTGTGAGTTGGTGATTATCAACTTTCCCAATAATCCTACCGCTTCGACGATGCATATGGAGGAGCTTAAAAAATGGGTTAAGTTAGCACTCAAGCACGATTTTGTACTGCTTAATGACGAGTGTTATATCGATCTCTATATCGATGAGCCTATCCCCTCACTGCTCAATGCTTCTATTGAGGTGGGCAACACAAGCTTTAAAAATATCTTGGTGGTTAACTCTGTATCCAAACGCTCTTCGGCTCCTGGGCTACGGAGTGGATTTATTGCAGGAGATGCCAATATCCTCAAAGAGTATATGAAGTATCGTACCTATGTGGGATGTGCTTCGCCTCTGCCTTTGCAGTATGCTGCAGTGACAGCGTGGAGTGATGATATCCATGTAGAGGGTTTTAGAGACAACTATCGCAAAAACTTCAAAGTTGCCAAAGAGGTACTAGGGATAGAGCCACCTGAGTCTACTTTTTATATATGGATGGAAGTTGGAGATGAGTTGCGTTTTACTCAAGAACTTTACGAAAGATACAACATCAAAGTTTTGCCTGGTAGCTTTTTGGGACGAAACGGAGTGGGTAAAGGGTATGTACGACTTGCCCTTGTCTATGATGAGTCATTGACACGTGAAGCGTTGGAACGAATAAAAAAATATTTAGACAGTAAGGAATCGTAATGAGTATGGAAAATGATATCGATATTGAAGCACTGAAAAACAGTAAAGAGTTTTTAGCCAACCTAGATCTTCTCGAAGAGGAGATGCGAAGTAAAGAGAGTATTAAAAAGGGGTATCAGCTTCTTGATTCATTGATATTGATTGAGGCTGATGAAGAGCGGATCAATGATGTTTTTACCTTTATTCTCAATCATGCTTTTGATAGACTCTCAGACAATCTCACTAAAAAAAATACCTTTAATATGCGTGAGGAGGAGGATATCTCAACGGTTCGTGCCATTTATGAACACGCTATCCAAATCTACAGTGACCGCTCATTTAAGAGTGCCAAAGAGCTCTTTTTAGTTCTCTATCATGTGGTTGATTACTATAAGTTACAAGAGTCAATGATGATTCACGCTGTTAATGCAATGAAAAAAATTGAGTTTGATGACTTTATTGAGAGCATTGTCGATACCAAAAAGTTTGATCCCAATGTTGAACTCGCTCATTTTTTACTCTACTTTACAGTCGAGCCAAAATACTATTTGGATCACAACAGAGAGCTTGTTGAAAAAGCCAAAGAAGAGCTCAAAGTCCTAAACGAGGGATAAGATGAAAAAAGTTCACTTTATCGGTATTGGCGGGATTGGTCTATCGGCCCTTGCAAAGTTTCTCTATGGGCAGGGGTATAAGATCTCAGGGTCTGATATTCGACAAAGTGAGATTACCAATGACTTAGCGACCAATTATGGAGCCAAAGTTACGATCCCACATCATGAAGATGCGATTGATGATAGTGTTGATATGGTGATCTACTCAGCGGCCGTACGACCTACGAATGTGGAGTACAAGCAAGCCAAAGAGCTAGGTATTGAACTCCTCTCTCGCAAAGAGGCACTCAAATTTATCCTTGGAGATAAAGAGGTTTATGCCGTAGGGGGAGCTCACGGCAAGAGTACCACTTCAGCCATGCTAAGCTCAATTATGGCAAACTCCAATGCCCTTATTGGGGCTATTAGCAAAGAGTTTGGCTCAAACGTACGAACCAATAAGAACAATACCGTTGTTTTTGAAGCCGATGAGAGTGATGGAAGCTTTTTAAATTCCAATCCTTATTTAGCCATTGTAACCAATGTTGAACCCGAACATATGGAGTATTATGAGTATGATGAGGAGCGATTCTATAACGCTTACAAAGGATTTATGGATCTAGCCAATATCTGTGTGATCAATGGGGAAGATGAGTTTTTGGACTCTGTCAATATCCCTGCTATCAAGCTCTATCCTAGCGAAGATATCAAATACATTGAGTTTGTATTGCATGAGGGAGAGCCCTATACAAAGTTTGCTTTGCTTGATTATGGCTTTTTTGAGGTCTTTGGTTTTGGGGATCATATTGCTCTTGATGCAGCGTTGGCAATATTGGCTGCTATTGAGCTTGGCAAAGATGTAGAGGAGATACGAGCCAATCTACGCAACTACAAAGGGATCAAAAAACGTTTTGATATTATTCAAAACTTAGAACATAGTGTTATCATTGACGATTATGCTCATCATCCTACTGAGATTAAAGCCACACTCAATGCGATTGATGAGTATGCCAAACTTAAAAACCTTAACAAGGTTATCGCCATCTGGCAACCCCATAAATATAGCCGAACCATTGATAATCTACACACTTTTGTGGAGTCCTTTGAGGGAGTAGATGAGTTGGTGATTTTGCCCATCTGGAGTGCAGGGGAGTTGCCTGTAGAGATTGACCTCAAAGGGGCATTTAGTCGCTACAATCCCATTATGGCCGATAGCGTTACTAAAGAGGACTGCATTGTCAAAATCTTTAAAGATAACCATACACTCAAACAGTATGAAGAGGGGCTTATTGTTGCTTTTGGGGCAGGGGATATTACCTATCAGATACGCGGGGAACATTAATCTAATAAAAATTCCAATATTGAACATCCGATGCAACTAGCCCAAAAGCATTGTCTTAAAAATGCAACAACAATTTATGATCAGGTGTGCAGCTTATAGGCAAACTACTCAAATAACTCTTACATCACCTTTTGAAATTTGTCTAAAGTGTAGTATTTGCATAAAAAACAAAATTTTTTTATCCACCTTCAAAAAAGTAGTAAACCCGTTCTATAGATTATCTAAGCGATATTTGCAGGCATTAAAAATTCAAAAACTCAAAAAGTAGTAAACCAAAAAGTGCTTTTATCCCCTTGACAATTGGTTATTTTTATTGTTATCATTAACTATTCCAATCAAAAACAATCCCTTTTTTTATTTTACAACACTCCATGTTAGGACATTCAATTGAAATTTACTGATGATATATTAAATGCAAAATATTTTAAACAAGGCTCTCGTGAGCGATTAAAAGCTACTATTCTTACTCTTTTACTACTACTAGCCACATTGATTATGATACTAGATGTTTACGAGAGTATGGTACAGGGATACTTGGCTATCTCTATTATAGAGGGTGGTTCAGCGATTATCTTTATGATAGCTTATGCACTCTTTCCCAAACGGCTCTCACTTAAACGCACCATCAATATCGCTCTAGGAGTTTTGACCTTTTTGTTTATTATCTCACTCACCTTGCAAGCAGCCAATACGCTCTTTGCTCTCTTTTGGCTTCCTACGCTTGCTATTCACTACTTTTTCTTTGCAGGACTTCAAGGTGGGCTTAGATGGACGATGATTGCTTTAGGTGCTTTGATAGTGACCACTCTTAATGCCTATACGCAGTGGTATCCACCACTCTACGAAGGTGATTTTATGCTGCTTATTACCATCGCCTATGCCTCCATATCCTATCTGCTCTATGTGCTTGAACAAGAACGTTTTGGGTATGAGAAAAACTTAGAGATTTCACTCAAAGATATTGAAGTCCTGCTCAAAGAGGTGCATCATCGTACCAAAAATAATATGCAGATAATGATTGGTCTGCTTGATACCCAATCGTTTAAGATTGAAAATAAAAAGTATAAAGATATCTTTCAAGCCCATATCAACCGCATTACCTCAATGGCAACGATTCATGAGTATCTCTATATGGGGCAAAATTATGAGAGTGTGGAGATGCAGAAGTATCTAGGTGCGTTGATCCATAACCTTCAAGCACTCACGCCTCATACCATTGTTGCAGATATTGACCCTTTGATGCTTGATATGAAAAGGGCACTGAACCTCTCTTTGGTCTTTAACGAAGCTTTGACCAATGCCATTGAACACGCTTACGATGCAGATGAAGAGGGGAGTATTAAGGTTGCATTAAAACCCTATGGGGCTGATGAGTATCTTTTAACTCTGCAAGATTATGGAAAAGGCTTTGATACAAAGCAACACTACAATACCCTAGGGATGACACTGCTTGAAGATATAGGCAAAACCCTCTCGTTTAAACCCATAGAGATTCAAAGTGATGCTAGGGGTACGAGCATCCAAATATACTGCAATACTCAAAAGGATAGATAGTGCTGCCCAATACGATTATGATCATCGAGGATGAAGCCATCACCCAACGCTATCTCAAAGATATTATTCATCATCTCAATATTGAGCTTGTGGGCTATTTTGATGGTAGTGAGGGAGTGATGGAGAGACTCCAGAGCACTCAACCCGATATGATTTTGATGGATATTAATCTCAAAGGTGCGATGGATGGGATAGAGCTTACACGCAAGATATTGTCTAAATATCAAATCCCCATTGTCTTTATCACGGCTTATCATGACGATAATACCGTTGAAGAGGTGATTGAACTCTCCCCTTATGGTTTTGTCATCAAACCCTTTACCTCAAAAGGTATTCAGATTGCACTTAAATTAGCTTACAAAAAGTTCATCACCCATCACAAAGATATAGCAAAGCACTCCCTTAACCCAACTTCGACACCCAAATCCCAACAAACACCTAAACTGTGGGCATCTGTAACTCCAATAACAGCTAAAATTGACTTACCTGTACCACATCTACTGCTCTATATATAAACCCTGTT
>Ga0193953_1000294_pt1 | contig 28133 bp, 10 predicted proteins | sample BB_4_MG_FD_140325 | JGI IMG/M metagenome (GOLD analysis project Ga0193953, IMG submission 140325) | Microbial mat bacterial communities from the Broadkill River, Lewes, Delaware, United States - BB_4_MG | ecosystem: Environmental > Aquatic > Freshwater > River > Microbial mats | place: USA...
AATTATGGTTTAGCTCGGATGCTGGAGACATGGCCAGCCGGGCAGGATGAATACCAGTGCGATCTTTACCATTATTTTGGGGATCCCACCATGCAAATGAGAACTCAGCTTCCGGTAGCCATTACTGCATCATTGGATGAATCCATCTCTTGCAATGATACTGAATTGATTATTACAGGGTGTAATGTGGCAGATGCTTTTGTAACCATTTGCTTAAATGGACAACTCATTGCTAAAAGTCAGCTGACAGGGGGATCTGGTGTTTTAGTGTTTGAAGCACTGGGCGCATCTTCCGAAGATGCTGTTATTACACTTTCGGCTCCTAATACCATTCCTTTAATTAAAAGACTCGCAATTACAGGCGACTGTAGTTTAGTACCCATTGCTGATTTTAAATGTTCGCAGTACATTGTTGCAACGGGTGAAACAATAGCTTTAACAGATCTTTCCAAACGAAACTCGAATTCATGGCAGTGGTCATTTTGGCCCAAAGAAGTCGCTTTTGTAGAGGGAACCAATTCAACCTCACCCAATCCAATTGTGCAGTTCAACAAGAGTGGAACCTACACCGTGGAATTAAAAGTAACGAATGAGCATGGGGAGAATGTAAAAACAAAAACAGATTTTATTGTTGCCAAAGCCGGAGCACCATCAAATATTAATTCGGTTGTGAAAAGCAGTCGTGAAATAGCTTTAACATGGAAGCAAAATGCAGAGGCCAACAATGTAATGGTAGCTTTTAGTTCGGATGGTGTTTTTGGAATGCCTGAAGATGGTGAGGATTATCATGTAGGCCAGACGATTGCCGGTGGAGGTACAGTCGCTTACGTTGGATCCGAAACGTCATTGATTCATGGTGATTTGCCCGAATTTACCTATACCTATTATAAGTTATGGTCCTATACGTCTGATAACGAGTATTCTTATATAGGCTCCACCCATGCTGATCAGACGGCTAAATCATTGGTTGAACCATATATAGAGCAGTTTACAGAAGGCGTAAAACCAAACTTGCTAAATGGGTGGAAAGCTCTGGGTAATAGTTCTCAGCCATGGGAAACGATGGCCTTTACAAGTACATCATTATGTGTCGGACATGTCAATAATCAAGGTTTTACCGCGGATGACTGGTTGTTTTCACCAGGATTGGAGATGGAAGCCGATAAGACTTACAAAGTATCCTTCAAAGTACGAGGGGTAAATGATAACTTGATTGTTAACTATGGAAGGTCAGCTGATCCCTTAAGTGCTACAGAAGGTATACTGTTTAACCAACGTCGTTTTTACGGAAATATAATTGTAGAAAAAGAGATTAGCCCTTCTCAATCGGGTGTTTATTATCTGGCTTTCTACCATTATGGAGAAGCAAGGGAACTGAAAATTGATGATGTGACTGTTGTTTGTATGTCAGATAACGATTCGTTCTATTGGTTAGGAGGTACGCCAGGTGCTGAAACAGATTGGTTAACAGCCTCCAATTGGACCAATAATGCGATTCCGGATATCAATCATAATGTTTATATCGGGGCAAATAAATCACATTATCCGATTGTGGATGATCTGGCTGCATGTAAAGAATTATTTATTCTTGACGGTGGTAAACTAACCATAGAAGAAAATGGACATTTGAGTGTGCAAACGAATTTATGGAATGGTGGCGGCACAAGTGGCTCATTTCATCTGTTTGGCGGATTGGTTGATATAGGTGAGAATTATTGTGGGGAAGATAACAGCTTTACAGATATTGATGATGGTACTTTAAACATTACTGAATCATGGCTCAAGAACCTAAAGGACGGTTATCATTTTTGCAGGGGCAAAGCTCAATTGTCCGGTGGCGCAATAAATATTGGTAAAAGTGTCGCCTTCGGAGGTAATAGCCGTTGGGAAGGCATTATGGACGGACCGGTAGTGGTTACCGTCGGTCATAAATACCGCAATACTTTTGATAACTGGACTATTACTGATGGTACAGTCATTCTGACGGGTGATTATGAAGGTGATAATCCGACTATCTATTCAAGTCAAAATGGGAGCGTATTTTACAACCTAATTATTGATGGAAATGATACATTTAACCATGGATCATCAGGAAGCTTTCATGTTTTAAACGATTTGACGATAAAAGAAGGGTATGTTAACACCAACAGTTGCACTGATTTTATTGTGGAGGGGAATATGACCATCAAGTCAGGTGTAACGTTTGATGTACAGGCTGAGTGGAACACTGTCAAAGGTGATTTAAACATTGAATGTGATGCCCTGGTCAATGACTTAAATCGTTTGAGAGTACACGGTACGATTAATGAGGATTTTTGTAATGATCCTGTTGCCGAATTTTCATCCAATAGATCCACCGTTACAGTGGGACAGTCGGTGCAATTTACGGATATGTCAATCAATGAACCATTTGCCTGGCAGTGGACATTTGAAGGAGGATCGCCAGAAAGTAGCAATGCAAAAAATCCGGTGGTTACTTATAGTAATGCAGGGCAATATGAAGTTATGTTGCAAGTAACTAATGGGAAGGGAACAGATACAAATACTAAAGCGGCGTATGTAAATGTTGTTACTGCAAATCAAAAGGTAGTTGCTAATTTTAATTCGGATGTATTAAGTATTAATCAAGGCGAAAGTATCACATTTTCTGACTTATCTTCAAATTCACCAAATAGTTGGAGCTGGGAATTTGCCGGTGGTTCACCGTCGGTTAGTACAGATCAAAATCCAACCATAGCATATGAGCAGGCAGGTGTTTATACTGTAGCCTTAGAAGTCGATAATGGCAACGGTTCCAACAAAGCAGAACAGGAAAACTACATCGTGGTCAATTCAATAACTGAGTCTTTACGGCCAGATTTTACTTCAAACATAGTGCAAGGGAATGTGGGCGATGTGATTGAGTTTACAGATATAACACCTAATGAACCTTTGACATGGTATTGGGAATTTGAAGGCGGACAACCTGCCTCTAGTGTGGAGCAAAATCCAATAGTGAGGTATCCTGAAAACGGAAACTTTAAAGTTTACCTGCGGGTTTACAATGCGGCCGGATATAAAGAAGTGGTTCGAGAAAATTATATTCAAATTGTGGCGGGTTTAAATAGCCCTGAAGTAAATTTTGAATGTGATTCACGGTTCATTTCTGGGGATGAGCAAGTGACTTTTTCTGATGTATCGTCCAACAACCCAACTTCCTGGAAATGGATTTTCGAAGGTGGAACTCCAGCTACCAGTACCGTCCAAAATCCGGTGGTGACTTATATGGCTCCGGGGCGTTACAATGTGACACTGGAAGCGACAAATGATTTTGGAACGGGTGTAAAAAAAGTGGAAAAATATGTGACAGTGGAAGAATTGCCTGCATATTGTGAGGCTTCAAATGCGGATAATACGGATATGGAACGATACATCCGTTTGGTTCAGCTGGGTAGCATTAACAATGAGTCCTTAGCTGAAGAAGGTGGCTATGCGGATTATACCGATCAGTCTACAGAATTGGTTATTGGTGAATCCTATCCGATGACCGTAGAACAAACGCACCGCCTTGAACTGATGACTTGTGGCGTTTGGATTGATTGGAATAAAGATGGTGATTTTGAGGATGAAGGTGAACAGGTGTATGAGCTGTTACCTGAAGTGCAATTTTCTCCGTATAACTTTAATGTTGTGGTACCACAGAATGTGGAAGTTGGACAAACAAGAATGCGCGTACGTACACATTATAATAAAGTGCCTTTTGCATGTGGCTTTGATTCGAAGGCAACCGGAGAAGTAGAAGATTACACGATTAACATTGTTGAAAGCGCAGGACCTGATGCCAATTTCGGAACTGTGTTAAATACCCTTTTCGTGTCAGAACAGGTGCAGTTTTACAATGCTTCAAAAAATGAACCAACACAGTGTAATTGGACATTTGAAGGTGGAACACCGGCTACCAGTAATTTGCATGATCCAATAGTGACTTATCATGAAGCAGGTGTGTATGCCGTTCGTTTGGAGGTTGTAAATGAAAATGGCATAAGTGAACGGACTGAAATGAATTATATCACGGTTGTGGAACCTGTTGTAGATGTGGAAAGTATTGTTTTAACCGGCGAAAGAGCGATTAAAGGCATTGGCAGTCAATCACAGCTTTCAGTATCGTTTTCGCCGGTAAATGCCACTTTGGGTGAAATCATGTGGAGTAGCAGTGATGATCGAATTGCAAGCATTTCACAGGATGGATTAGTCACAGCCGTATCAGTTGGTGTTGCTACTATCACAGCATCCCTAAAAGATAATTCTTCAGTTTTTAATTCGCTTGAAGTAAAAATTTCAGACTTATCTACAGGTAGCGTTATACAAGCGAGTGGTGCGATTACTGCTTATCCGAATCCATTTACATCAAGCTTTACCATCCGTATGGGCGACTTGATAGATAAGCCGGTAACAATTAAGGTTTATGACGCACAAGGGCGCATGCTTATTGAGCAAAAATATGAGCAATGCCCTTCGGAAGTGTTAATGGGGGAGCAATTAACTGAACATGGATATTATGTAATTCAAATAGTATCCATAGAAGGAGCTCCGGTCATTTTGAAAATTTGTAAGTAATAGAATAACACCGGCTTGGTCAGACGAGCCTGGCTAAGCCGGTTATGTTTCATTTAAGAATTGTTTTTGTATTGGTAGAACTGAAAATTATGCTTCGTTGTTAATTGATGTAACAATTGTGGTGAGGACGTTGTAATGGAGAGTCAGTAAGTGAGGATTTTTGAGTAGTAAGAAAATTAGTTGATGCATCAGTAAGAGTGAAGCTTGCGCAATTGACAGTGCACAAGTTATCGGGTGTTATGCTCTTTAGTTGGATTAACATTATTCCGGTAAGAGTGTGACTGATAACCTGTCTGTATATGTTTTTTTATTAACTAATTTAATTTATTATGAAAAAAGTTTACCTGGTGTTAATAGCCCTGGTTTTAACGGCTACAACACGCACAATGGCTCAGCATAAACACGAGCATCAATGTACTCATGAGAGTTGCTCTTATGATGAAATTAAGGAGGCGCATTACAAAGCAAATCCGCAGGCACTCGAGGCTGCTAAAAAATTCGAGGAAACAGTTAAAAAGCATGCTACTCTGAAGAGACGTGGCCTGAAATCGATCAGTAACACGTATGTAATACCAGTTGTGTTTCATGTTTATGGCACGGATTGGGTCGGGAGTAGTGGTACCGATTATGCGGTAACTGATGCAAAGGTAAAAGAAGCATTAAGGGCGATTAATGAAGATTTTGCCGGTTATAATGACGACATTGATCCCATCTTTTCTAATATTGAGGGGGGGATGAATGTGGAATTCAAACTAGCTCAGGTGGATCCCATGGGAAATACGACTACGGGCATCATTCACCATGAATACAAAGAGGGCTTTGGCTTAAATGGTACCTCTGATTCCGAAATTGCCCGTTATGCCTGGGATAATTACAAGTACATGAATGTGCATGTGCAATTGGTGATTAAATCAGTGAGCAAGACAAAGTCAGGAGTAGCCTGGTTTCCGGATACCGGCATGTCCGATGATGGAACCGCACGTGTAGTCTACAACGGCAAATACATCTTGTACTCACCACCGGCTTCGTCGCTGACTCATGAATTTGGTCACTTCTTTGGTCTGGAGCACACCTTTGCCAATGGCGGATGTGTAAGTGGAGCCGATAAAGGTGATTATGTGGCGGATACACCTCCTACAGATGGTCAGATTGGTTGTGATCAAGGCCTTACAAATTGTTTTGGTAACCGGGTAAACTATCAAAATCATATGGATTACAATCCATGTGAATCAATGTTTACCAAAGGTCAAGTCACCCGCATGGAAGCTTTCATGGAGCATGAGGCGCGCATTACCTTGTGGCAAGATTCTACCCTGATTGCCACAGGTGTGAAAAATGACCTGGGCAAGCGGGTGATATTCAACTTTCAGGATCGGATGGACAGTGATTTGTATAAGACAGCCACCATCCTGGAAAGCTTTGAGAACGATGGCTCCATTATGAACAGACGGAAAATTAAGGCGGTTAGTGGTGCTAAGTTCCGACGGACTGGATTGTTAACTGCAAGTGTGGATTATACAGCTTCGAATGTGCCGCAAGGATTACATGCTAAGGTGGAAGTCAAAAATGATTCCATCGCCGAAATTTATTTCACCGGAAATGCAACTTCCCATACTAAAAGCAATTCATGTAAAGTATCCATTACGTTATTAGACCCTTCCATTAGTGGAGGTGTTCAAAGTTTGTACTCACAAACCGGCACTTATCAGATGGACTTTATTGATTCCTATACCAATCAATATGAAACCTTCGCGCCTTATTTCTTAATGGGTACGAGCAATCAAAACAGAGAGTCCATGAAAACAGCCTTCAATTCGTTTGTAGTAGGCGGTACTTTTTCTTTTAAACTTAGAAATTACGACGGTAACCAGATTTCATTGGATAACTATGAGAATAATTTTGAGGTTTTATGTGTGAATAACACCCGAAATGCAGCATTACTTAATGAAGGGCATACTGTGAGTTCTTCAGGTAATTGGATTGCTAAATCAGGTCTGCAAGAGCAATTGCCGGTTATCAGTAGTCCCGATTATTCGGCTTGGCATGGTAAAACAGCTTATGCGGGCATCCGAATACCTACCGTGACCAATGATTATGTGTATGGATGGGTGAAGATACGGGTTAGTGATACCGGTGGTATGGCTCAAATGATGACCATGGGCGTTTATCCAAAGGCCGGATCAAGCATTACCACAGGTATTAACAGGCCTAAAGTCAGCTATTCTGAAGATCGTTTCCTGGAATCGGTAGAAAATAATAGTACCATTGGCAACACCATCAATGTTACTTTGGATCAGGTCACCTTCGCACAGCAGGGTACTTTGGAGCAAGATAACCACTATAAGGTTAAGAATGTGCCGGGTGGATTGCAATTTAATGTGGTGGCCACCAGTGCGACGACAGCCGAAATAAGTATGGCTGGTACGCTGACTTCTACTGGAAACGTCGACTATAAAGGGTGGGATCACTACCGGTGGAACATTGAATTCGATTGGTTGGATGCTGCTTTCTCAAATAAGCCGGCAGCTGATGTGCATGCTTCATCTTACGACTTTGGTTTGGAGTATTTAGGTGAAACATTTTCAGAGAATTTGTACGACGTGAATATGGATCTGAATGAAGCGGATCCGGAGGAAGCCTGGTTTACACCATTGCAGTCCTATCAAAGCCTGGATCTACATAATCAATCGTACCAACTGCAAGTGTATGAAGAGGGTGATTCACAGGCTGCCGGGACTAAATTTATTTCCTGGCGTAAAGATGCAGTGGCCAATACTAATTTTGAACTAACACCATTGGATTATGGAACCATTATTGGTCCTAATAGCAATTGGAAACGCGGTCGTGAGTATTACTCAGGTAATGGTCAGCACATGATTGACTCAGATACTTATCAGGCTTGGCGTGGTAAGGAAAAATTCATCGGGATCCGGTTCAGGCGTTCCGGTCGCTTGCATTATGGTTGGATTAAAATGAAAGTGAGCACTTCGGGTAAATTATTTGAATTTAAAGAGTATGGAATTTGTGGTGAACCAGATACAGCCATTGCAGCCGGTACTGAGGAAACCGGTAATGGTAATGACAATCAGGCGCCAACTGTTCCTGCCAATCTTGCAACAACGGGTACCACTCCCAACAGTATAAGCTTTGAATGGACAGCCTCTACGGATAATGTGGGCGTCATTGGGTATGATGTGTATATGAACAACGTATTTGCAGGCACCACTTTGGTTAACAACTATACTAAAAATGCCTTAACACCAGAGACTCAATACCAGTTTAAAGTGAAAGCAAAAGATGGTAACGGAAACTTGTCCGGCTTTAGCAATACTTTGACAGCCACTACACCAAGTGAAAACGGCTTTTGTAACTACTGTCCTTCAGCCGGACGAGATCAACGTTATGAGTGGATTACCGGTGTCACTTTAAACGCTTATACCAATATTTCCAATAAGGATATGGATGGATATGGTAATTACACCAATGAAGTTATTCAGTTAGAAATAGGTTCGGTTGTTGATATCACCCTGGATGCTAATGTGACCGATGTGTCGGAAGCTTTCAAAGTTTGGATTGATTACAATGCCGATTGTGATTTTGATGATCCGGGAGAAGAAGTGTATAGTGCCACAGGTGATGGAGGTGTGACCGGTCAGTTTACCGTTCCTTTTGTAGCAGCCGGAACAACCAGAATGCGCGTTTCCATGCGTTACAGTAATTATCCCGAATCACCATGTAGTGATATTTCCTACGGTGAAGTGGAAGATTATACCATTGAATTGGTAAGTATCAATGGAGATACGCAGGCGCCGTCCGTACCAAGTGACCTGACATCCCTAAATGTACAATCAGAAAGTCTGGTTCTTAATTGGACTGCATCCACCGATAATGTAGCTGTTGTTGCTTATGAAGTATATAAGGATGGCTCCTTGCTGGCAACAACCAGCACCACCAGTTATCAGGTTGTAGAGTTACAACCATCGACGAATTATCAGTTTACTGTTAAAGCGAAAGATGTAAGTGGTAACAGTTCTGCAAGCAGTAGTGCGCATAACGTGACAACGTTGAGCGAGGGTGCAGGATGCAATTATTGCGACGCGAGTGGACGCAGCCAGCAATATGAGTGGATTACCAATGTTAAAGTAAATGACTTCATTAATGCATCAGTTAGCGAAAGTGAAGGCTATGGCAACTATTTAAGTCAGGTGATATATCTTGAACCATCAAGTAATGCAACCATTGAGCTGAATACGAATGTGTCAAATTACCAGGAAACTTTCAAAGTGTGGATCGATTATAATAAAGATTGCGATTTTGGCGATCCGGGTGAGGAAGTGTTTGGTGCCATCGGACAGGGAGCCGTGAGCGGTCAGTTTAACGTACCTGAAAATGTAGAGGGCTCAACCCGTATGCGTGTTTCATTAAGATATAGTATGTATCCGGAAGGCCCATGTAATGACGTTTCCTATGGAGAAGTGGAGGACTATACCGTTAGCTTCGGAACGCATAAGGTAGCAACCTTAGTAGGAGATGAGGTGAATGCTCGGTTATTTACCCTTCTTCCGAATCCGGTGAAAGATATTCTTACGATTGAGACCGGATCGGATCGAATTGAATGGATTGAAGTACTCAGTGTAAACGGTACTAAAATTGATATTCAGGTGAATGATAAACAGGTGAATGTATCTCATCTGCCATCCGGATTATACCTGGTTAGAGTGACCATAGATGGTGTAAGTTATGTGGAACGATTTGTGAAGGAATAGTTTTTTAATGTAAATAAAAAGTGATTTGGAGCTGTCCATGGTGGACAGCTTCATTGATATTGTTATGAGAAATTTAAAAAATAAGATAATAAAATTATTTTTTTTTGATTGGATTCACCCATGTTATAAAATTCAATTGTATTAATATTTGTATCAGGCTATAATAAGATGATCAGGAGAACAAGATTTTTAAGATTACTGTTTTTGTAATGTGAGTTGGGAGCTTGGTAGAGAAAATATTGTAATACAATAATTTGAATTTTATGATCATACATATAAATGATTTGGAACGTTATTTTATCTCATAATATAAAACAGTCAAAAATAGATTTATGCTTTTCTTTTGTTCGATGTAACAGATGTTGGGGAGAACGTAACAGTTAGTAGTAGGTGAGGATGTTTTGAGTAGTTAGAATTGGTTGAGGCATCAATAAGAGTGAAGCTTGCACAATAGGCAGTATACGAATTATCTGGAGTTGAATTTTTACTTGGATGTACAATCGTCTGATGAGAGTTTGGTTGAAGGATAGTCGATCTGTATATATTTTAATAACTAATTTAATTTATTATGAAAAAAATTTCCATGGTGTTAATGGCATTAGCTTTAATGGCAATAACACCAATGATGGCTCAACACAAACATGAGCATCATGAAACCTGTTCATTCGAGGAATGCAGGGAAGCTTATTACAAAAAAAATCCGGCCGCACGAGAGGCTGCTGAGAATTTTGAAAAACAGATTCAGGCGGGTAAATTTTTGAAAAGCCGTCTAAAAAGTCAAACTAACTACATTATTCCGGTTGTTTTTCACATTTATGGAAATGAGTGGATTGGCAAGAGTGGTACTGATTACGCAGTAACAGATGCAAGAATCAAACAAGCCTTAAAGGACATAAATGAAAACTTCGCCGGCTTCAATGATGAAGTAGATCCTCGTTTTGCAACCTTAGAAGGCGGGAGTAATATCGAATTTCGTTTGGCTCAGTTGGACCCTGATGGTAATCCCACAACCGGCATTATTCACCATGAATATGCAGAAGGATTTGGATTGAATGGTACTACGGATAATGAAATTGCCCGATACGCCTGGGATAACTACAAGTACATGAATGTACATATACAGTTAGTGCTTAAAAACGGCGGGACCACCAATTCAGGTATTGCCTGGTTTCCAGATACGCGTATGTCGGATGAGGGAACTGCCCGCGTGGTATACAACGGAAAATACATCATCTATTCACCACCGGCATCATCGCTTACCCATGAATTTGGTCATTTTTTCGGATTGGAACATACGTTTAAAGGGGGCTGTGTACATGGGGCTGAAAACGGTGATAAGGTTGCAGATACACCACCTACCGCTGAAGGGATGGGCTGCGATCGTGACATACGTAACTGTTTCGGAGACTATATCAATTCTGAAAATCACATGGATTATAATCCTTGTGAGAAAATGTTTACCAAAGGGCAGGTGGAGCGAATGGAAGCGTTTATGAACAACGATGCGCGTGTGACCCTTTGGCAGGATTCAAATTTAGTGGCCACGGGCGTTAAAAATGAGCTGGGTAAGCGGATTTTATTTAATTACCAGGATCGTCTGGATGAAGATCTATTAAAACTCCATAGTTTTCAGGAGAATTTCACCAATGATGGCTCCATCCTGAATAAAAAGAAAATTAAAGCCGTTGACGGAGCATTGTTCAATTTAACCGGATGGTTACAGGAAGGTGTGCATTTTAGCACTGAAAATGTACCGGAAGGATTAACCACAAAAATTAAAACACTGAATGATACTGTAGCAGTAATTGAATTCGATGGAAATGCGAATAATCATTCAGAAGCAAGCACTTCAAAGGTGAAGATAATCATGCTGAGTGCAGCTATTCAGGGTGGAGTAAGTGATATGGAGTATAAAACAGGTACCTATACCATTAAATTTAATGATCCCTACACAACCTACTATGAAACCTTCTGTCCATACAGTGATGCCGGTGTTTCTATGCCTAACATGGATGCGAAATCAAGCAATTTCAGTTCATTTGCAATAGGTGGTTTGTTTACCATTGATCTGAGAAATTACGATGGTAATAACATTATCATTGACAATTTTGAATACAAGATGGAGGTGTTGTGCAACACTGGCTCTACCAATGTTAAATTATTACCGGAGGATTACACCATTACAGCTAACTCAGGGGAATGGTTCACCAAACCTGAAATGAAGGGACCAAGGGCGATGGTTTCCAATGAAGCCTACACCACCTGGCATGGACAAAATGGCTACGCGGCATTCAGGGTAGCAACCATAAATGGCAAATACCTGTACGGCTGGGCCAAAATTCTGGTTAACGATGTGGGTACTTATGCGCAAATGCAGTGTTTTGGAATTAATCCGGAACCAGATGGCTCTGTTAAAACGGGCGTTCAAAGGGCCAATGTGACCTATTCCAACGACCGCTTTTTAGAGTCAGTAGAGAATGACAATACCATCTCCAATCATATTGTGGCTAAATTGGCGAATACTACATTTGCAAAGAGTGGTTTGTTAGAAGCAGGTGTAGATTATACAATTAGCAATGTACCTCAAGGAACAACTTTTGAAGTAGAAGTGGTCAATAGTACGACGGCTCATATTAGAATGGCCGGCGAGGTATCCAACAGATGGGTAAATGACTATTTAGGCTGGGGCTATTATCGTTTTCCACTTAACTTCGAATTTACCAGTGACGTGCTAAATGGAACTCAAGCACAGGATTTACAGGGTAATGAGTATAATTTTGGATTGGAGTACATCGGAGAAACATTTAGTAAGCGGCCTCAGGCGGAATTGTATGAAATCTATGATCGGCAAGAAAAAGGTGGTTGGATTTCTGTGCGGGAATCTGCTAATAGTTATACCGGTATGTATTATGGGTATCAGTTTGGATTGTATGAAGAAGGTGATAGCGATCGGGCTGGCGTAAAATTGCTCAGTTATCGCAAAGGTGCTGTCGCAAATGAAAACTATGAAATTATTCCCTTAGATTCAGGTACTGTCATTGGACCTAATAGTAACTGGAAAGGTGGACGAGAGTATCACAGTGGTACCGGACAACACATGATAGATTGTGCCGATTACACGGCATGGCGGCAACAGATTAAGTATCTTGGTATTCGCTTTATGCGTTCCGGTCGTATGCATTATGGTTGGATTGAACTGGATGTGAATAATTCAGGAAAACGTTTCCGTTTTCGTGAGTATGCCATTTGTGGAAAACCTGAAACCAGTATCGTGGCGGGATCTACTCAAACAGATGCTCCCGAAAATACAGTGGCTCCTACCAGGCCTACCGATTTAAGTGTTACTGAGGTATTGCCTTATGAAGTGAGTTTGTCATGGAATGCCGCAACAGATGATGAGGGGTATGTCTTTTATGATGTTTATCATAATGATATAAAAATAAAATCAACAGATAGCAATTCGTGTCAGGTAGAAGGTTTGGAAGAAAATACAGTTTATAACTTTACTGTCATAGCACGAGATATAAATAGCAATGAGTCTGAAGCTTCAAATGTAGTGACGGTACGCACGAAGCCAATATTAATGAAAGAGTTTTTCTGTGATGCCAGAGGGTTAAGCCCATATGATCGCATTACCAAGGTGAAAGTAAATGATTTCGTTAATGCAACAGATAGGGAACCAGATGGATATGGGCGTTACATTGAAAGACCGATTGAATTAACACCGGGCAGTCAGGCCACCTTTGAAATTCACAATAACTGGGTGGATTCTCGTCTGAGTGTCATAGTTTGGATTGATTACAACGGAGATTTGGATGTGAATGATCCAGATGAAGAGGTGATCAGGGGCAAAACAATAAATGGCAAGCTCACGCAGACCATTACCATCCCGGAAACCGCATCCGGAGCCGCCGGTATGCGGGTTAGTATGAACTTTGACGGCTACCCGGCAGGGCCTTGTGCGAATGTGGCCTCTGGTGAGATTGAGGATTATGTGATTGATTTTGGCGGCAGTTCAGTCGATACACAGGCACCAACTGCTCCATCGCAACTGTCAGCACAAGATATTCAAACTACCAGTGTTCGGTTAGAATGGACGGCATCTACCGATAATATTGGTGTTGTGGGATACGATGTATATCACTTGTCGAACCCTGTTGGTACTACTACCAACAATTCAATTCAGATTTCAGACTTATTATCTGGTGAAGATTATGTTTTCACAGTAAAAGCAAAAGACGCGGCCAATAATGTATCTGCTGCCAGTAATGAATTGGCGGTTACTACATTAATAGATGGTGCGGGTTGTGAATATTGCGAAGTAAAAGGGAGAAATCAGCAATATGAATGGATCACCAGTGTCACCTTAGCCGGGCAGGAAAAAACTTCCGGTAAGGATGCGAATGGGTATGGCGATCATACGGCTGAAAGTTTCCAGTTAGTACCTGGAAATACAACAAGTATTACATTAAACACAAATGTGGATAATGTGAAAGAAACCTTCAAAGTGTGGATCGATTATAACAAAGATTGTGATTTTGATGATCCGGGCGAAGAAGTGTTTAGTGCATTTGGACAAGGTTCGGTGACTGGTCAGTTTGAAGTGCCTGAAAATGTACAAGGTCCAACGCGTATGCGCATCTCCCTGAGATATAATACTTATCCGACAGGACCATGTAATGATGTATCATACGGAGAAATTGAGGATTATACGGTCAGCTTTGCGACTTTACGCTCAGCCACCTCCATTGGAGATGAAGTGGGAAATCAAACAATGACACTGCTTCCGAATCCGGTGAAAGATATCCTCACCATTGAAACGGATGCAGATCAGATTGAGTCTATAGAAGTGTATAGTATCAATGGCGCGAAAATTAATGTGCAGGCAAATGGTAAACAGATTGATGTGTCACATCTGCCAACTGGTATTTACCTGGTTAAGCTAAGTGTAAATGGTAAAAACTATGTAGAGCGATTTGTGAAAGAGTAGTTTTTATAAATAAATGTTAAGTGTTTTGAAGCTGTCCGTCATGGGCAGCTTCTTTCGTTTTATTATGCGTATTTCTAAAAAAACAGGAATAATAAGAAGAAATTTTCATGCAGACTCACCCACCTGACTAATTTCAGTTGTATTAATGCATATCTCAAAAACAACTTGTATGAATATTAAAACAAACATTTTTAGAATTACCTTTTTATTATTTAGTGTTTTTCTTGTTTCCTGTGAAAAAGACGATGAGCTAACACCAGATGCAATTGTAACACAATTACCTGATGATGTCACAAAGCTTTATGTGGAAAAAGGAAATACCAATGCCGATAAGGTGCTTTTATACTGTATTGGTGGCCCCCGAACAGAATTGGATACGGAGTATTTTGATGATTTAGGATTGTCGCACTATCATGAAGTGTACGTGCATCAATCAAACACATATAATTCTAATGTAATAATTGGATTAAACAAAAATTTAACTTTTGAGCATGCCATTAAAGAAGATCAGGTATCAGTAGTAATATTACAAAAAGTGGCGCAACACTTCAAGAATCAGGGAAAAGAGATATACATTGTAGGTCATTCTTTTGGGGCTATATTAATACCTGCTTACATTGCTAATACTGATAACATCGCCACGAAAATTCTCATTATGGCTGGTCGCCTGGATTTTCCTGAAAATGTGTGGCAAGGATTCAGAGATCGTAAAGGCTATTATTTTGAGAATGGAACTATCCCTACAAGACAGGATTTTACGTCGGATGTTTCGGACAAAGTAAAAAAGGAATATTATGCCCGGATGAGATTGCAAGCAGGCTTTGGAAAAAATCGGTATACGCAGCTTCTCAATGAAAAAGATTTGACCAATGTTATTTACGTTTTTGGTGAAAAGGACAAAGCAGTCGGGAGCTTAACAACGGCAGAAGTCGACTTTTTGGACCGCAAAGAAGCCACTGTCTATAACATACCCGATGGCTCACACAGCTCTATGCTTGACGAACCGCATAAGGAGGAAATAAAATCAATATTATTTAGGTAAGTGAATTTCTGTCAAATTGAATGAGTAGCGATTTTAAGAATAGGTTTCTGTCAGGGATAATGCCTTAGGTGTGTGAAAAAAATCTGTCTTGAAACCTGAATTTCTATTAAAATGATTTTTGTCAAACTACAATATCAACTTTAGTAACTATGAATTATTGCATTAAAGGTTTTCGGCTTTTGCTGATAATCATTGCTGTGATGTGCTTGACGTTTCAAGCCAGATCACAACACATAGTAACACCATCTGAACTGACCATCACCAATGGTGTTATAACATCCTGTAACTTGCCAATGGGAACAGGTGATCTGATTATTCCCAAAGTGATCAATGGAGAACTGATTACAGGCGTCGCAAAAAAGGCTTTTGCCAATAAGCAGATTAACCAGGTACTGCTGCCTTATGCTTTACAGCAGATAGGGGATTCAGCTTTTTATGGAAATAATCTCTTAGAAGTAACCATTCCGGAGGGTGTAAGTGAAATTGGCGCAGGAGCTTTTGCTCAAAATCAACTTTCTTCTGTGGAGATACCGTCTGGCGTAATCGAATTGCATGAGTTTGCTTTTGCCAATAACAAACTGACTACTGTTCGTTTTTCTGAGGCTATTACAACCATTGGGGCAGGGGCTTTTGCGAATAATCGACTGACTGCTGTGGTAATACCATCGGATGTGACCCGGATTAACGAATCGACCTTTGAGAATAACCAATTGACTTCAGTGTATTTACCACAGGGAGTGACAATGATTGGAGCACATGCCTTTGAAGGTAATCGTCTGGCTTCGGTAAATATTCCATCAAGTGTCAAAGAAATTGGGACAGCTGCGTTTAAGGCTAATTCCCTTACAACAGTAACAATTGAAGAAGATAGTCATATCCGTCATATTGGAAATTGTGCCTTCGATTTTAATCATAGTCTGAGAAATATTGTGTTACCATCTAACGTAAATCCGGATTTTAATAATTATTGGGATTCCGAAGGAAATGTTTATTTGGTAGGGGCTGAAATTGAAAGTTTACTAACAGCTTATTTTATAACCAATCCAATTTCCGATTCACGTGTTGGTACCTATACACTAAGCAGTGATGATGTGGTGGTAGAGGACGGCATTATAGTTAGTTGTAATCATAGTTTTACAAGTGAAAAAATTGTGATACCGGATGAGTTGGATGGGCAGTTAATCAGGGGTATTGGAGAAAAGGTATTTTCGAACAGGTATCTGGAAGCAGTTACCCTGCCGTCTTTTCTTGAAACAATTGGAAAAGAAGCTTTTTCATTAAATGATCTAACCAGCATCTCCTTTCCGGAGCTTGTTAGTTTCATTGATGAACTGGCTTTTTATGACAACCTATTAAGTACTGTGGTTATTCCAGTAAATGTGAATACTATTGAAAAAGGGGTATTCAAAAAAAACAGGCTAAACACTATATATTTACATGGTGGTATTGTTGCTGTAAGGAAATCGGCTTTTTCTGACAATGGATTATCAAACATTGTGATACCCGAAGGGGTTAGAATTATTGAATACCTCGCGTTTGGTCACAATGAATTAAAAAATGTGACATTCCCCTCGACACTGACGGAAATAGGGCCTCGGGCTTTTGTTAGTAACCAATTGACATCTGTAGCTATTCCGCAAGGCGTACAAAAAATTGGGAGTAATGCATTTGATCGAAATAATATTTCGCAGCTTACATTAACAGAAGGGATTAAAAGAATTGGTAAAAAGGCTTTTACTGGTAATCAACTGATCTCTCTGAACTGCCCTAAGAGCCTTACGCACATTGGAAAAGAGGCATTTGCCGGTAATGCATTAACTTCGGTAACCTTTGAAGAAAGCAGTCATATTAATTACATAGGTGGCGGCGCATTTGCCGGTAATGAACAGTTGGTACCCATAGCTTTACCGCAGCATATAAATGGTGTGTTCACCACTTATAAAAATTCGCATAATAATACTTTTTTGCCGGGAACTGAGTTTTCTGATTTTAATGCCTGTTATTTTTCAGATCTTTCCTATGTGTTAACAGATAGCGACGTGGAGGTGGTAGATGGAAAAATAAGTAGTTGCTCTTATGATTTTGAAGTTAAAAATATTATTATCCCCAATGAACTGGATGGGCAAATCGTAACTGCAGTTGGTGAACATGTTTTTGCTGATGTTTGGGAATTGAATGGCATTGTTAAGGTTATTTTACCTTCTACATTGGTAAGCATTGAAGCTGGTGCTTTTGCAAATAATGAGATTTTATCACTTACCATTCCCGAAAATACAACTTCTATTGGTGCAGCCGCTTTCAATTCCAATGGGCTGACATCTGTAACTGTTCCCAATAGTGTCACTTTTATAGGGGCTAACGCTTTTAGTAATAATGAACTCACATCCGCAACATTTGAGCCTGGCAGTGCCATTGAATTAATTGGTGGGAATGCGTTTCCAGAGAACCTACAGCCTATGTTACCGCTTCATGTCTCGCCACATTTTATTAATTATAAATCTGGTGATGGCGGTTTCTTGAATGCTTTTGATATAATGAACAATTCAACAACGCATTATCAAATGAACCGAAAATTAGTAGCCGTTTTTTGTGATGAAGATGGTACGGTGTTAGATGTGCAACATGTGTTCCATGGTGAAGATGTCATAGCACCTGCTGTTCCTCCAAAAGCGGGACACGTATTAACGGGTTGGGATAGGGATTATGCTGATCTAAACAGTGATCTGGTAATGACGGCTCAGTATGCGCCTGTTAGTACCAATGTTGGTAGTGTGAATACAGGAATGTTTAAGGTTTATCCCAATCCGGTGAGCGATAGGGTGTTTGTTGAACAGGCAAGCAACGTAGAGATTAGCCATGTATCTGTTTATAATGTAAGTGGTGTATTGCTTAATCGTTTTGAAATGGATCAAACCAGGCTGGCAATAGATGTGACAGCATATACTGATCGTTTTTTGGTATTGCAGGTTGTCGATAAAACCGGGAAAGTATATCACCAAAAGCTCTTAAAACAATAAAACAAATCACAGGTAATTTTTTTAAACACTCAAAAATGATAGTAAAAATGAAACAATACTCAATTTTCCTCGGAATCATTATGTTCTTTATTTGTGAGAACAGCTTCAGTCAAATTGTGTATACAGATATCACGCCGGATGAAAGTATGATTGGTTGGGGCAAGGGGTTTGATTTTAATAATGACGAAGAAATGGACTTTTCTTATGCAGATATGGAAAATACTTTTTTGTGTAACGGTCATAGTTTTTGGTCCAATGGAACGGTAGAAGAAAAGTGGGAGATTCCTAAACCGCTAGTGGAAAATACCCCAATTGGTGCTGGTGGAAACTTTTTAGAAGTTTTTGATATGGCAGTTAATTATTACGGAGGAGAAAATGTTTTTCCAGTGGGTCAAGATTCCTACATAGGTGTTAAGCTAACCTTTTCCGATAACACCCATTATGGTTGGATCAGAGTAATGTGGGATGGAACCAATTATATCTATAAAGATTATGCGTATCAAAGTACGCCAAATACCGTTATAAACGCTGGCGAAAAGGAAGTTTCAACAGGTGTCGAGGATTATAAGTTGGATGATATTATTTCGGTTTATCCCAATCCGGCGACAGATAAAGTATGTATTCAGCAATCAGGAAGTATTGAGCTTGATTACGTATCTATTTATGAAATGAGTGGTGGTTTGCTGGATCGTTTTGAAATGAATCAACCCAAAATGGAAATTAATGTTTCGACATACAGTGATCAGGTATTGTTACTAAAAGTTGTCGATAAAACAGGGAATACATACTTTAAAAAGGTTTTAAAGAAATAAGTTGAGAAACATACCGTATTATGAATCGTTTCTTTGGGCATATAAATTGATATTCGGAATCACATTGTTCAGTAAAGTCTTGAAATGAAATATAATTAATGGTGTAGGTTTTGATTGAAGTCCTTATGTATTTGGATAAGGACTGGAACACGAAAGGAGTGTCGGTATTTCGACACTCCTTTTTGCATCGTTAGAAGGAATACCTAATGTATCTCAAAAGAATCGGTAAGATGTTTTGGTTTAGGTGGTTGGATAATTGTAATGCAAAATCATAAAGCTTTAAGTTTTATTTCTTCTAGTAATTTGCAATCAGTTTAATACAATATTGTAGTAGATTTTTCGTTATACGCCCGGTAAAATGAAATTTTCTTTTTACCGGGTGTATTCGCTAATTGTATTATCATTATTTTTGACCTAACTTTTAACAAATCCATGACCAATGCTGATTACTGATTCACATATGCTCCAGATTGCATCAGGTGATATGAAGGCTTTTAAGCTATTTTTTGATGCTTTTTATCCTTCACTGTGCAATTTTTGTGATGAGTATGTGAAGAAGGAAGATGTAGCTGTTGATATTGCACAGGAAGCAATGATTGAGTTATGGCGGAATCGAGATACCCAATCATCGGTGAAGCAAGCCAAAGTTTACCTCTATACCATTGGACGAAATAAAAGCATCAATTACCTGAGGCGAAATAAACTGGCAGATGAATATAAACAGCAGTTGAAAGAGGAAGATGAGCATATAGACCGTGCTTATATTGAAGATGAAGTCTACCAGGTACTACACCAGGCAGTTATTAAGTTACCTGATCAAACCAGAAATATTATCCGATTAGCACTTCAGGGTTACTCCAATACAGATATTGCAGAAGAATTAGGTATATCAATCAATACGGTTAAAACACTTAAAAAGAGTGCGTATGCCAAATTAAGAGAGTTGCTGAAGGGGCATACCTTTGCTTTAACAGTCCTGTATATTCAATTATTTGGATAGTATATATTCTTCTGCAAGTGATGGAGAGTTCAGAATATTCTTGTTTAGCTATGCCACAAAAAAAGGTTGGTTCGTATAGTACCCGCCTGATTCGTCTAAAAAATCGAGGAACCCATCTGCAAATCGGGTGAGAACTTATCACCTGAAACGGGAATGTCAAAACTGGCGAGGCAGCGGGGGTAAAATAGATGATTTGTACCAAAAGATATTTAAATGGAGAGTATTTCAACTGTAAATTATAATAGTGCCTTTAATCTCATATTATTTTTTGATTCAAATCTATAGCTGTAGCGTTTTCTGTTTGACTTTCCTTTCTAGTTTCAAAAAAAAAACGTATTTTTTTTGACCTGACTCACCCTTCTTATTTCTTTCATCTGTATTAATGTATGTAAATAAGAAGAAAATGGATGATAATCAAATAGACAGCAAGCAAATTGTTCAACTCATCACCAAAGATATTTCGATGGGATTGGATGGGCAGGAGAATGAAACACTTTCTGCCTGGAAGCGTCAATCAGTAGAAAATGAGAGCTTGTATCATCGGTTGCGATCGCAAGAATTTGAGAAAGAGTATTCAATAAAGCTTAAGAGGTTTAATGCAGACAAAGCCTGGGAGAGGGTAGGTGCGAAGATTAATCCCAGTATTACCCCAAAGACAAACGGACGGAGACTGTGGAGAATTGGATCACTGGCTGCTTCCATTGCGATTGTGATAGGATTGTTTTTTGTGATTCACATGCTTGATAAGCCAGGTAAACAATCTACTGATACAACAATGAACCAGGCACAACCGGGTTCAAATCAGGCTAACCTAACTCTGGCAGACGGGCAACAAGTGCAATTGTCAGATTTAGATACGATTATTGCTGCGAGCACTGCCAATATACATGTTAATTCCAGTGAATTACATTACGAGGTCCAATCTCCGGGTAGTAACCGGGAAATACTATACAATGTGCTCGATACACCTCGTGGAGGGGAGTATCGGCTTACTTTACCGGATGGCACCAAGGTGTGGTTGAATGCAGATTCTAAATTGCGTTATCCCGAACAATTCTTAGGGGCTGAGCGCAGTGTTTTTCTCCGAGGTGAAGCTTTCTTTGAAGTGGCTAAAAATGAGAAAAAACCATTCTTTGTGCACTCAGGAAAAAACAAGATTCGGGTACTGGGTACTGCATTTAATGTTAAGGCCTATAACGCCAGTGAAAAACAATACATTACCTTGTGTGAAGGGAGCATTGAGCTTAGCTCCGGAGGAAATACCGTTGTGCTGGAACCTGGTCAGCAAGCAATTGTAGATAAGGGAAAAACAACACTGCAGGAAGTGGATGTCAGTGCCTATACAGCATGGAAAGATGGTGTGTTTATGTATAAAAGTGTGCCATTGGAAATGATTTTAGAGGATCTGTCACGTTGGTATAATATAGATGTTTTTTACACCAATGAGGCAATTAAAAAAGTGGAGTTTTCGGTCTATGTGAAGCGATTTGAAAACATTAGCCATATACTCGATATGCTTCAAGTCACAGAAGAGGTGAATTTTAAGTTGGAAAATAATAGTTTGGTCGTTAGTTCCAGCTGACAATCGAGTGTGATTATGGCATTGCTGCATAAAAAAGAAAGTTGTTTGACACAGTGGTTAAGGGGTCTGAAATTAATAAATGGTTTTTAAGGCTTTGGTTAAAAAGATAATGAAAGATTAGGTGATGAGGATATCAATCATATTTATGATTGCATTTTTAATGATGAGCATTCAGGTGTTTTCGCAGGATAATAAGGTGACTGTAAAGGCGTCAAATATATCGCTTGAGGAATTATTGTGGAAAATACAGCGAGAAACGGATTTTGTATTCGTCTTTAGTCAAAAGCATGTTGACGGATTTGATAACCTGAATGTTAATGTCAGTGGAGAGCTGGAGGATGTGCTGAATCATATCCTAAGCGATAAGGGATTAACTTTTGTGAAGAGAAGTAATGTGTATGTCATTAAAAAAGTAACGCAGGCTGTAAAAGAAAATCCGGCAAAGGTGCAAAAACGAAGTCTCCGTGGAAGGGTCACAGATGAACAGGGTGATCCCATTCCGGGAGCTAATGTGTATGTGAAAAATTCGCAAACAGGATCCATTACAGATATGGATGGGAACTATGCGTTGGAAATTACAGTGGGTAGTCGGGTGCTTGTGGTGTCCTTTTTGGGTTTGGAGACGGAAGAGGTATTGATTGGTAATCAAGACATTATTGATGTGGCGCTGGTATCTTCAATAAGTAGTATGGAAGAAGTAGTTGTGGTGGGTTATGGTACTCAAACCAGGGAACGCATTGGATCAGCGGTAGCGCAATTAAAAGGGATGGAGATTACAGAACGGGCAGCCGGAAAAACCAGTATTGATCAAATTATTGGAGGACAAATAAAAGGGGTGCAGGTCAGTCAGGCATCTGGTAAACCGGGAGCTGCATCAATTGTTCGGGTTCGGGGAATTACATCACCTTTTGGGGGCGGTAATAATCAGCCCTTATACGTCATTGATGGGGTTATTTTCAATACGGATGCCAATATTGATTATACCGGTGTGAGCCCGGAAAATCCACTATTAAGTATCCATCCGGCAGATATTGAGACTTTAACCGTGCTGAAAGATGCAGGTGCTACAGCCATTTACGGTTCAAGAGGGGCCAATGGGGTCATTATCATAACCACTAAAAAGGGACGGAAGGATGAGAAAGTAACCGTGGGACTGGAATATTCATATAGTCTTTCTAATCCTGTAAAAACATTTGATGTGTTAGATGCCAATGGTTTCAAAGCCTTACATCAAATGGTGGCAACCAATACTAAAGCTGCTTTTGCTGCTGGATTTGCATCATCTAATTCTTATAATACCGCCAATGCTTTAATCACTGAAGATGGGCTGCTTAAGGATGAATTAATTGGGGATGCTGATACGGATTGGCAGAATGAAGTGTATCGAAGGAATGCAGGTACTCATCAGTTAAGTATCACTATTTCGGGGGGAAGTCCATCTACTCAGTATGCATTTTCAGTGAACCATACGGATCAGGATGGTTTAATGATCAATGATAATTTGAAAAACGATGGTGCCCGGTTATCGGTAGCTTCACAATTAAAGGATTGGGGGCGTATTGGTGGGAATTTAAGTTATAATTATACTGATAATTTTTCAGGAGAAGGGAGAGGTTCTGTTTGGGGGCTAGGGTCTGATATTGCTAAAGTCAGACCGGATCTGCCGGTAAAAGAAAGTGCTGGTGAATATGTCCCCATACCCAGGATATTTAGTGGTTTAGCCGGCAATTTTTTGTACGAAGAAGGTAACCCCGTAAAAAATCAACTGAATCAGAATCATTTAAAGTCCTATATGTTTAGGGGTAATGCTTTTATAGAGCTTAATCTGCTTAAAGACTTGACGTTTAAAGCGGATTTAAGTGTAGGGGATTATAAAACCTTAAGTGAGGTATTTGAGAGCAGTGGAAGTCGCTTACAGCCTCTGCAAGGAAGCCCGTATCCAAGTATTGTGTCAAACGGATTAACCGAAAGTGCGCACATATCAGCCAATTTTCAGACCAGTTATGATAAAATAATCAATGACAGGCACAACCTTAATATGATGCTGGGCTATTCCCTTGATCGTTCCTATTATCATACCGAATACCTGCAATTTGAAGGTACGTTGGATGATGAGGTATTAATCAACCCGGGCTCTTCAGCGGGTCTTAAAGAGGTCCGGGATGGTAGATCTGAAGGTGGAATTAATTCCCTGTTTAGCAGGGTTCAATATATGTATGATGGACGTTATACAGCAACACTGAATTTTAGAACGGACCGTTCATCGAAATTTGGGCCGGAAAATCAACGGGCCTGGTTTCCTGCACTGGCATTGAGTTGGAACATTTCCAATGAAGGGTTTTTTAAAAATAAGGAATTTGTTGATGTATTAAGAATAAGAGGAAGTTGGGGCCAGACGGGGTCTGCCAATGTAGCTGATTTCTCTTACTTGCAGTATTTTCAAGTGTCTTCAGTGGGATATGGTGGGGAATCAGCTCTGATGCGTGAACCAACATTCCCGAATCGTGACATTAAATGGGAAAAGACACGTGAATACAATTTAGGGGTGGATTTTAGCCTGTGGAACAATCGGCTAAGAGGTGGTTTAGACGTTTATAACAGGTATACCGACGGTGTATTAACCCCGTCTCCTGTATTTCTGGAATCAGGGGTAGTTGAGTTTACATCCAACCTGGCAGAAATTAGTAATAAAGGAATAGAATTGGGCTTGGGAGCAGATATAATCAGGAACAGAAAATTTACCTGGACTGTAGATATGAATATTGCCAGCAATCGAAATAATGTTGAAAATATTGAAGGCCATGCCTTAAGTTCATCTGATATCGATGGTTTTATTGAAGGAGAGCCGATCGGCACATTTCGGGGATATAAAGTTGTAAAAATCATACAAAGTGCTGAGGAAATAAATGCTCTGAATGCGGCATCTCCTACCGGAATATATGATTTAAACATAACCGGACCAGGTGATTATTTATTTAAAGATATCAACGGAGATGGAAGAATAACCGATGCAGACAGGGAGGTAATGGGGAGTATGGAGCCTGATTTTTTTGGTGGCCTCTCCACTCAATTTCAATTCAAACAAGTAAGTCTGGCAGCTTATTTTCAATTTTCTGTGGGTAACGAAAAACGTTGGCTCGAGCAGCGCTCTATTATGGGGGCAGCCAGTCCCTTTCAAAACATGCTAACGGAGGCATTGACAGATACCTGGACGCCGGAAAACACTACAGCCAGGTATTCAAGACTAATGTATAACCATTACGTCAACACCTATACAAGTGATCGGACTGTTCAGGATGCGTCCTATCTAAGACTTAAAGTGGTGAGGTTGAATTACCGATTGCCCCATAATTGGCTGGGTCAACTTCCGATTGAAAAGGCCTTATTGTACTTTTCGGCCTCCAACTTATGGACGTTAACGAAGTATATGGGTCTGGATCCGGAGAATAATGCTACAAATACAATACAAAAAGCCACGGGTGGCATGAGGGGGCAGGATATATATCCGTTTGCTAAGACATTTACAATGGGAGTATCACTAAATTTTTAATAAAAATGAGAATGCGAACTAGTGAGATTGGATTATTTCTGGTACTCTGGGTACTTACGGGTTGTGATATCATTGAGCCATTGGATAACATGAAGCCGGAGTATAAACTGACTGAGGAAAACGTTTATACCGATGAAGCAAAGGTGGAAGCAAATCTTAGGGGGATGTATGCCTTGTGGCGTAGTTCAGCGATGGCCTACATGCCGGGTAATTTATGGGCCCTGGCTGGTAACTATGAGTCCAGTACCTCTGATGGAAACAGGTATAATAGTAACAATGTAAATGCAGATAATGCTGATTTAGAATCTTATTATCGCAGCATGTATGCCATTATTCAGGAAGCTTCATTTTTAATTGATAATCTGTCTGTCGCTGAAAGTATTCCGGGGCTTTCAAAGGAACGGCAATTGGAAATAGAAGCGGAAGCACGGTGTGCACGGGCAATGGCTCATTTTTTTCTCCTGGAAGTCTTTGGTCAGTTTTATGATCTTGCCTCATCCTATGGAATTGTGATAATAAAGGAAGCTTCCAGAGAAGTGATTGCACAGGGCCGGCAATCGGTAGATGAATCGTATAAAGCCATTCTGAACGATTTTGATTTTGCCATTGATTTTGCTCCCGCGATTAACGTGCACTATAAATTTTCCAATACGGTAGCAAGAGCATTTAAGGCAAAAGTACTTCTTTATAGGAGGCAGTATGCTGAATCGGCTCACCTGGCAGCTGAGGTGATTGCTGATCTGAATTATGGATTGGAAGATAGCTACGCGAATATTTTTGAGAAGGGGTATCATTCAAAAGAAGTGCTGTTTGCGCCTTTTGTCACCGGAAAGGAATGGTCATTTACAACGGAAAGTTATTTCTCCCCTAGTGGAATCATTGCTATTGCTGAGGATGACAAACGGTATCAGTTTGCGCATGTGGAAGGGGCCAATATCGGACTTGTCAATCAAAAGTACATGCATCAAAGCCCGTTACTTGAAGAGCAGGGAAATACCTATGTGAGGCTGCGAATGGCAGAAGTCTATCTGATTTATGCAGAAGCAAAGACCCGTATGGCAGCATCAATCAATGATATGCATGCCTCTGAAGCCATTGATAAATTGAATACCATCCGGTTCAGGGCAGACATGCCGTTGGTGTATCCCCAATCACGAGAAGAATTACTAAAAGCCATTCGTTATGAAAAGAACCTGGAACTATTTGGTGAATATGGTCAGCCGTGGTTCGATATGGTACGCTACCACAAATTGGGAGATGTTAACATTTCGGAAATAAAGCAAGCCATAAAAAATGATTATCAATTAATATTACCCATCCCCCGAAATGCCATGGTGGGCAATGCAGGTCTTGTTCAGAATCCGGGATATTAGTGGTTTAATACTTTTATCAGGATGATATAATAAACCAGGATAGTGATAGATATACTTTAAAAATTAATGTTAAATAAAATGAAGAGAACTTTTTTTAGTATGAATAAACTTAATGAACACAAAGCAATGATTGAAATGAGTTTGAAGATGAGGAAAATGATAAGTGCGGTCCTGTTAATTTTGTCAATGGGATTAATGGTTAGTTGTTCAAGTGATGATGACACACCAGAGCCAGTTGATGCAAGTAGTTTTGTAACGAGCAGTGAAACTGATTTTTTTATTAATTACGACAGAAGTGTGAACCTAATAATTAATGGCGAGTATGTAGAGAGTCAACTTAAGCAAGTGATTAAACGAGGCTGGGTGTATGGTACTACCTCCAACCAGGAAGTAAATGCAACCAATACCATTGAGGTGGTTGCCCCAAGTCCTGCAAGCATAACTATTGAAAATTTAACAGCTGGAAAAACTTATTACATAAGAGGTTTTTTGAAGTTTGATGACGGTACTTATTTCTATGGAAATGAAATACAGGCAAGTACCGATGTGGATGCCAGCAGTTCCAGGTCAGTGTCATTAGTGATGATTGAGACTCCACAGTGGCTTTCTTCAACAGAGATTACACCTAAACTGTTTATTTCTGACATTATGAAGGAAGTGCCTAAAGAAGTAGGCTTTGAGTATAGCCTGGATAGTGAATTTTCAAATAGTACGAGGAAAGCTAGTCATTGGTACAATGGAGGTTTGGGGGAAACTATGGAGCTTATAAAAGGATTAACACCAGCAACAACCTATTTTATCCGACCTTATGCTAAATATGAAGATGGTACTATTACTAATGGCGGTAGCAGTGTGCTTTCAATCACAACAAAAGAAACTGTTAATTTGCTTGATTTGTAATTAAGTACATTGTTTTTATTGCGCATTTTTAAGAATTACTAAACTTTACGAACACAAAATGATGATTGAAATGAGTTTGAAGATGAGGAAAATGATTAGTGCAGTCCTGTTAATTATGTCAATGGGATTAATGGTTAGTTGTTCAAGTGATGATGACAGCCCGGAGCCAGTTGATGGCAGGAGTTTTGTAACGAGCATTGAAACCGATTTTTTTATTAACTATGATCAAACAGTAAACTTAATAGTTAGTGGTGAGTATAATGATAATCTGATGGCTGTATCAAGCCGTGGTTGGGTTTATGGTACTACCTCTAATCAGGAAGCAACTACTGATAATACAATCAAGATAGTGGCACCGAGTCCAATGACCGGAACCATTGAAAACTTACCGGCTGGTGGAAGTTACTACATTAGAGGATTCTTAGAGATGAGTGATGGAACGTATTTCTATGGAAATGAAATACAGGCAAGTACCGATGTGGATGCCAGCAGTTCCAGGTCAGTG
>Ga0193953_1000297_pt1 | contig 28068 bp, 25 predicted proteins | sample BB_4_MG_FD_140325 | JGI IMG/M metagenome (GOLD analysis project Ga0193953, IMG submission 140325) | Microbial mat bacterial communities from the Broadkill River, Lewes, Delaware, United States - BB_4_MG | ecosystem: Environmental > Aquatic > Freshwater > River > Microbial mats | place: USA...
ATTGCTAAAGAAGTTATTGAATTTTCAAAACATAAAGTGTTGCTTTTTTATGGAGAAATGGGTGTTGGCAAAACAACACTTATTAAAGAAATTGTTAAACAATTAAATGTTTTAGACAATGTTAGCTCCCCTACTTTTTCTTTGGTAAATGAGTACCATACTTCAAAAAACGAAAAAATATATCATTTCGATTTTTATAGAATTAATAAAGAAGAGGAAGCTTTGGATATGGGAATTGAAGAATATTTTTATAGTAACAATTGGTGTTTAGTTGAATGGCCAAATAAAGTTGAAAATTTAGTACCTTTAAACTCAGTAATAATTAATATTACTGCATCAGAAAATCAACTACGAACTATAGAGGTTAGAAATAATGAGTAAAAAAATCACTTCGCCATTTAGCCAACAAGAGTTAATTCCACAAGAAGAAACTTTAGAAATTAGTAGACAAAAAGGTTCGCTTGTTATTGGTATTCCTAAAGAAACACATTATCAAGAAAAGCGTGTATGCCTAACACCAGATGCTGTAGCTGCATTAACAAACCAAGGTCATAAATTTATTATTGAAACTGGTGCAGGTAAAGGTGCTAATTTTTCTGACAACGAATATTCTGAAGCTGGTGCAAAAATCTCTTACAATGTTAAAGAAGTTTTTGGTTGTCATATTATTTTAAAAGTTGAACCACCTTCTTTAGACGAAATACAATTAATAAATCCGCAAAGCATCTTATTTTCTGCATTGCAACTTAAAACACAAACAAAAAAATATTTTGAAGCATTAGCAAGTAAACGCATCACAGCTGTGGCATTTGACTATATTAGAGACGAACACGGAGTATATTCCGTAGTAAAATCTTTAAGTGAAATTGCTGGTACTGCCTCTATCTTAATTGCTGCTGAAATGATGAGTAAAGATAAAGATGGTAACGGATTACTACTGGGAAATATAAGTGGTGTGCCTCCTACCGAAGTTGTTATACTGGGTGCAGGAACTGTTGCTGAATTTGCAGCAAGATCGGCAATTGGCTTGGGTGCTAATGTAAAGGTTTTTGATAATTCTTTAACTAAACTCAGAAGTTTACAACACAATCTTGGAAGACCAGTTTACACTTCAACCATACAACCAAAAACGCTGCAAAAAGCATTAATGCGTTGTGATATTGCTATTGGAGCGGTTAGAGGAAATTCTCGTTCTCCAGTTATAGTTACCGAAGAAATGGTTGAACAAATGAAAACAGGTGCCGTAATTGTTGATGTTAGTATAGATCGTGGCGGTTGTTTTGAAACTTCTGAAGTTACAAACCATAAAAAGCCAATTATAGAAAAATACGGCGTTATTCATTATTGCGTACCAAATATTCCTTCTAGATATTCCAGAACTGCCTCTGTGTCAATAAGTAATATATTTACACCTTACCTTTCTAATATTGCCGATGAAGGTGGTTTTGAAAATGCTGTTAGATTTGACAAAAGTTTACAAAAAGGGATGTATTTTTACCACGGAATTTTAACCAATAAATCTGTTGCAGATTGGTTTAATATTCCTTTTAGAGATATAAATTTATTATTTTTGTAATATGACTTTTAAACAACGCTTACCATACTTTTTAGGTGGATTAACAATAGGGATTATTATTGTAATATTTGTTTTCGGAAAAAAGAACACCACTTTTGATTATGGACCAAACGCACGTGTATTAAAAAATATTCGCGTTAAAGAACGTATTTTTTCAGAAAAAGCGTTGACTATTTTAAATACTTCATCAAAAATTGATACTGCAAATATTTCTGAAATTCTTAGAACAGGAAATGTTGATTTAAGTAATAAAATTAAGTTAGATAGCTGCTTATATCGTTATAATATTAAAGGAAAACAGGAATTAAAAAACATAACTTTAACTATAACCAACTGTAAATCAATGGCTATAATAGAAGACATTCACATCAAATAACTTAAATACAATTACATTTTTATACTAAAACAAAACTAGCTTAAACTATTCTTCTCTGTACTTTTTAATATAACTAACTGACACTTAGTTATACAAAAATTCTTTTTTTATTATTGTAGATAGTGCTAAATTAATAGAAAAAAACGACTAAATTTGCTGCGTTTTTAGGTGACTTTATAAGTTTAAAAGGGAATCAGATGAAAACTCTGAACAGTACCCGCTACTGTAAATTTCACAGATGATTATTCATCGAAATGGCTTTACCACAACCACTGTTTTTATTTAAAATGGGAAGGTAAATAAAGCTGAAATCAGTCAGGAAACCTGCCTAAATACATATTAAATATCAAAGCTTTCGGGGATAAAAGCTTATGGTACGTTATTGTATACTGCCATATTTATTACCTAAGGTTTATATTGTTGTAACCATATAAATTAATAAATAAAATGAAACTTAAATTAATTTTCAGCATAATGCTGTTTACGCTTGTTTTTATGTCTTGTTCTGAAGACAATACGCTATTTGCTCCAAAAATTTTAGCTGAAAAAACAAATTATCAATTAGATTTTGAAGAATCAATATTGTTAAATCCTGAGATAGAAAATTTAACAGAAACTACAATAAATTGGTTTCTAAATGATGAAATTGTTTCAACTGAACCAACTTATACTTTTTTATCAAATACAGTTGGTGAAAATGAAATAAAATTAGTTGTTGAAAATTCAGCAGGAAAAGAAACCTTAATATATAATATTCGTGTTTTTGGAAAGTATACTGAGGGTGTTTTTATTGTATGTGCTTCTTCTGAAAGCGATAATGGAACTGTTGGTTTCTTAAAAAATTCAGTATTTACCCCTGAAGTTTATCAACTTGAAAATCCAAACAAAACATTAGGAACTGATCTAATTAGTGGGCAAATTACAAATGGAAGACTCTATTTTGTTTCACAAAGTGGTACTGATTATATAAGTATTACAAATGCTGAAACTTTAAAAATTGAAGAAACCATAACTACGTCTGATGCTAGAAATCCTGCATATATTACACTCACAAATAATAACAAAGGCTATATAGTAAGTGCTTACAGTAGAACAAGATCACTTTATAATATAGATTTTACAAGTGCTACAATTCAAAATAAAATAGATGGTATTTCAAATATTCCTGCTATTCAATCAGCTGTTCTAGCTATAGAAAATAAATTACTTATTGCTGATGGAAACTCAATAAAAGAATTAGATACAGCTACAAAATCTGTAAATGAAATACTCACATTTTCAGATAATGTTTCAGGAATTGTTACCGATTCCAATAACAATATTTGGATTGCTACCGAAGGTAGAAATCAGGAAGCTGCATTTCTAAAGTTAAATGAAGACTTATCAATTGCAGAAACTGTAAAATTAGGAACAGGTATAAAGTTGTATCGCAATGGAATGTTAACATCTGCAAATTCAAAATATTTTTATTGGCAAGAAACTTCAACAGGAAACATTCATCGTTTTAATATCGAAAATAAGACACAAGAATTATTTATAAGCCCTATTAATTATAACCTTTTATTTACAACAGCACTTAAAATTCACCCTAAAACTGGTGACCTTTATCTAGCAGGAGTAAAAGACTTTTTTGATATGAGCAATAGTATTATGCTAATTTTTAATGAACAAGGTGAAGAAATAAACAAATTTGAAAGTATTGGAACTGCTCCTACTGACTTTATGTTTAATTTTAAAGAATTATACCAATAGTATCTTAAAACAAATTAGATTATATAAAAAAGTAGTTGAACATCAATAATTCAACTACTTTTTTATTTTAAAGCTTTATTTGATTAAAATAATTTTCCTTAATTTTTTTAATGCTTTTTATAGATTTCTCTAACCAATCCTGGTATTTCTCAGATTTTTCAGATGGTGTTAACTGCCAATCAACATTAGATGCTTTTAACTTTTCATTCATATTTTGAAGAATTATGGCAGCAGCAACTGAAATATTTAAACTTTCTGTAAAACCAACCATTGGTATTTTTAAAAAACCGTCGGCATTATCCATAACATCTTTAGAAAGTCCTTCTTTTTCTACCCCAAAAAAGAAAGCTGACTTCTGAGTGATATCAAAATCTTGTAATAAACAGGATTCATTATGAGGTGTTGTAGCAATTATTTTATAACCTTTATCTCTTAAATCGGCAATACAGTCTAGCGTATTATTAGTGTCTTTTTGATTGTACATAGAAAAATCGATCCATTTTTGTGCTCCCTTAGCAACCAACCTAGACGCATAAAATTTATATTTACTTTCTATTACATGCATATCTTGCACTCCAAAAATATCGCAAGTTCTAACCATTGCACTTGCATTATGCGGTTGAAAAATATCTTCAATTGCAACTGTAAAATGCCTTGTGCGTTCGCTTAGCACTTTTTTAAATAAATCTCTTCTTTTTTCAGTAACGAACTGCTCTAAATATTCAGTATATTTTTTATCTACCATTTAAAATTACCTTTTTTCAAAGATAATTTTTTACTTTTGAATAAATTCATGATATGAAAAAAATAGTAGTTCTTACTGGTGCTGGAATTAGTGCTGAAAGTGGAATTAGCACCTTTAGAGATGCAGATGGTCTTTGGGAAGGTCATGATATTATGGAAGTAGCATCTCCCATTGGATGGCATAACAATAAAGCATTGGTGTTAGATTTTTATAACAAACGTAGAATTCAATTATTTACTGTTTTACCTAATGAAGCACATAAGGCTTTGGTAGATTTAGAACAACATTATCAGGTTAGTATTATTACCCAAAATGTAGATGATTTGCACGAACGCGCTGGAAGTAAAAACGTACTGCATTTACACGGAGAATTATTAAAAGTTAGAAGTGTTAAAAATTCCAAACTAATTTATAATTGGAATACAGATCTAAATATTGGCGATTTATGTGAAGAAAAATCACAATTAAGACCACATATTGTTTGGTTTGGAGAGGAAGTTCCAATGTTAGAAAAAGCTATTGAAATAACTTCTAAAGCCGATATATTAATGATTATTGGAACTTCTATGCAAGTATATCCAGCAGCAAATTTAATAAACTTTATCGCTACAGAAATTCCAGTTTATTTTATTGATCCAAAACCCGCAATTCAAAAAAATTACTTTCCAAATTTAACCGTTATCTCCGAGAAGGCATCTACAGGAGTTACAAAAGTAGTTACTAAATTAATTGACTTATAGCCTTAAATAAATCTCCTTTTGAAATTACACTGCCCATTTCAATTAATTTAAAAAGTTCAATATTTCGTTCGTTAGTATATTTCTTTGAAGCCTTAAAATAGTCAATACTTTTATGAACAGGGTTCTTCAAAAACCAATCAAAATCATTTTTATCTAAAAAACTTTTTGAAGCATCATTCAATTTAATATAAATTCTAATTATTTCTTTTGAAGAACATTTAAACAAATTAATATCATTTTTAGAAATATGTTCTAAATACTTAGTTTTTGTAAGTACATCTTCCCAAACAACATCACTAAATATATTTAATTCTTCTTCAGCCATTGCTGGCTTTTCTTTTTTAATAGTTTCCCACTCTTTTACATCAATTTGCTGTGTTGCTAAAAATTCAGCAAATTCTTGATGCAGTTCAGAGAATTGTTCTTTTGTAAGTTGTCTATATCTCATATAAAATAAATAAAAAACCGCCCAAATTGGGCGGTTTAAATATATAAAAATCTTACGATTTTATTATGCTTCTGCAATTACATCAACAGGTAATTCAATAATTACCGATCTGTGTAATCTTATGGTTGCATTGTACTTTCCAAGTCTTTTAATGTTTCCACCTTCAACTTTAATGTATTTTTTGTCAACCGAATGACCTGCAGCAGCTAATGCTTCTGATACGTTTCCGTTATTAACAGAACCAAATAATTTAGTTCCGTCACCAGTTTTAGCTGTAATTTTAATTTCTAATTCTTTAATTGCATCTGCAATTTTAGTTGCATCTTTTATTAGTTTTTCTTCTTTATAAGCACGTTGCTTTAAAGTTTCTGCTAATACTTTTTTCGCTGATGAAGTTGCTAATACTGCAAATCCGTGAGGAATTAAAAAGTTACGACCGTAACCATTCTTTACAGTTACAATATCATCTATAAAACCTAAGTTTTCAACGTCTTGTTTTAATATAATTTCCATGATTCCTTTCAGTTTTATTTTAACATATCGCCAACGTATGGCATTAAAGCTAAGTGACGTGCTCTTTTAATAGCAACAGAAACTTTACGTTGGTATTTTAATGAAGTACCTGTTAAACGACGTGGTAAAATTTTACCTTGTTCATTTACTAAGTATAATAAAAAGTCAGCATCTTTATAATCGATATATTTGATACCGTTCTTTTTAAAACGACAGTATTTTTTTACTTGTTTTGTGTCAATATCTAATGGAGTTAGGTAACGAACATCACCTTGTTTTCCTCCTTTTGCTTGTTGTTCTATAGACATAACTCTTATTTTTTAGTTGCTTTAACTCTTTCTCTTCTTTTTTCTGCCCAAGCAACAGCATGTTTATCTAACTTTACAGTTAAATAACGCATAATACTATCGTCTCTTCTAAATTCAAGTTCAAATGGAGTAATAACTTGCCCATCTACCTTGTATTCGAATAAGTGATAAAAACCACTTTTTTTGTTTTGAATTGGATATGCTAATTTTTTTAGCCCCCAATCTTCTTTTGAGATCATTTCGGCACCTTTGGAAACAAGATAGTCTTCGAACTTCTTTACTGTTTCCTTTATCTGAGTATCAGATAAAACGGGATTCAAAATGAAAACAGTTTCGTAATGATTCATAATAAAAAATTTTAAGTTTTACTTTTAAGGGTGCAAATATACAGTTATTTACTGAACTGACAAGTGGTTCGTTGAGAAAATATTAGTAGTTACTATTTGAAAACTAGAACTTTTCAATTTTGATAACTTTGAACCTTTATACTTTTGTAACTTTATAACTTCTAACAATAAGATTACCACAGTCGTATTTTTCATTACATTTCAAACACTTCTTAATAAAGACATTATAACTTTTAAACTTTCCTGTTTTCTAACTTAATAATTATCAACATCTATAGTTAATTTTATAGCGCGAAATTGTTTAACCGCTTGAAATGAATTTTTAATTCGTAAAATATTGTTTTTAGTAGCGCCTAATGACTGTTTTTGTGAAATTTTTATAATAATATGACGAATATAATAATTTCGAATTTTTGAAATTGCTGGTGTTGTAGGACCTAAAATTTGGTCTTTAAAAATAGTTGTTAAAGATTTTACTAACCAATTTGCTCCCTCGTCTACTCTAATATAATCTTTATGACGCAAGGTAATTTTAATAATTCTGTAAAATGGAGGATAATGATATTGCCAGCGCTCATCCAATTGCTCTTTAAACATTTCGTTATATGAATTGGTAGAAACTTGTTGTAAAATTTGATGGTAAGGGTTAAATGTTTGGATTGCTACTTTCCCCCTTTTTTTAGATCTTCCTGCCCTACCAGCAACCTGAACCATTAGTTGATAACTACGCTCATGTGCTCTAAAATCTGGAAAATTAAGCATTGTATCGGCATTCATAATTCCTACTAGAGAAACATTTGCAAAATCCAATCCTTTAGAAAGCATTTGCGTACCCACCAAGATATCTATTTCCTGGGCTTCAAACTTTCCTATAATTTTTTGATAGCCATATTTACCACGTGTTGTATCTAAGTCCATTCTGCCTATTGCCGCATCGGGAAATAATTGCTCTAATTCTTGTTCAATTTGCTCGGTCCCAAAGCCCTTAGTATTTAACTTTTCACTTCCACAAGCACCACAATTATGAGGCATCGCCTGCCTATAACCACAATAATGACAACGTAATTCTTTTCTAAAACTATGAAATGTTAAACTAACATCACACTGCGGGCATTGTGGAGAAACACCACAAGTTTCACATTCTACAACGGGTGCAAAACCTCTCCTATTCTGAAATAGAATCACTTGTTCCTTCTCGTCTAAAGCATCTTGAATCATTTCTAACAATCTATCAGAAAAATGACCTTTCATTCTTTTTTTTCGATACTTTTCTTTAATGTCTACCAATTCTATTTCAGGTAGTAATACATCTCCAAAGCGCCTATTTAGTTCCACCAAACCATATTTACCTTGTTGCGCATTGTAAAAAGTTTCTACACTTGGTGTTGCAGATCCTAAAAGTACTTTTGCATTGTGTAAGTTCGCCAAAACAATTGCTGCGTCTCTAGCATGATATCGTGGCGCAGGATCGTATTGTTTAAAAGAAGGTTCATGTTCTTCATCTACAATAACAAAACCTAAATTTGAAAATGGTAAAAATAATGAGGAACGAGCCCCTAAAATAAGTTGTGCTTTTTGTTTGTTTACTAATACATTATTCCACACTTCAACACGTTCATTCATAGAATATTTTGAATGAAAAACAGATAAATATTCGCCAAAATAATGCTGTAACCTCTCTATTAATTGGGTAGTTAAAGCTATTTCTGGCAACAAATAAAGCACTTGTCTACCTTCATCAAGTAATTGTTTAATTAACTTTACATAAATTTCAGTTTTACCGCTACTTGTAATTCCTTTTAACAGCGTTACTTGCTTGGTTTTAGAAATCTCTTTTATAGTATTATAAGCTTCTTGTTGATGTTCGGTTAACTCTTTTATTTTTGAAGTTGTTCCTTTAAAATTTATACGATCTTTTTGAATAAAATAATATTCGAAAATATCTTTGTCTATCAACGATTTTATAACTGCATTAGAAATTCCTGATTTTTCTTGAAGCTGTATAACCTTTATCGGTTTTTTTAAACTTTGCAACTGAAAAAAGGTTAAAATAAGTTCGCGTTGTTTTTTTGCTCTGCTTAAAGTTTCTAATAATTCAGATAACTTATCGCTTGTATTCCAAGGTTCTTTTAATCGAATGTATTTAACAAGTTTAGGTTTGTATTGCTCGTAAATTTGTTCTTTAACTACAATAGCATTCTTTTCTATTAAGGTTTTAATAATTGGAAATACATTCTTTTTATCTAAAATTTCAATAATTTTAGAAATTGACAATTGCGATTGGTGTTGTAATGCTTCAAAAATTAAAAACTCTTCATTAGATAATAGTTCTTCATTAGAAAAACCAGTAACTAATTGAATTTCGGTCTCACTTTCTAATAAAAACGCACTTGGTAAAGCAGCTCTAAATACTTCACCTAAAGCGCACATATAATAATTAGCAATCCATTCCCAATGCTTTAACTGAATTTCATTCACAATTGGAACTTCATCTAAAATCTGATAAATTTCCTTTGCTTCATATGCAATGGGTGCTGTTTTATGAATACTATAAACTAAAGCCGTAAATATTTTAGATTTTCCAAATTCTACTGCAATACGCATTCCAGGCTTTAAAAAATTAGCTTCAGCTTCTGTTATTTTATAGGTAAATAACTTTGAAAGCGGAATTGGCAATATTACGTTGGTATAATTAATAGCTATAATTTTAATATTATTGATCTACAAAAATAATTAATTGAATATTTTAAAGACACTAATTTTGGATTTTTAATAATTTTATTTTAAAAACCTACCTGTCAACAAGTTATAAATAAAAAAAGATTTTGGCACGTTGTTTGTAATTACAAAATTGTAAAATGCTAGCCAGCAATTTTAGTAGTAACCTTAAAAACCCAATATTATGAAAAACAAATTATTTTTATTCGCAACCTTTTTATTAGTTAGCATAGGAGCAATTGCTGCCAATACAACTAATACTTCGTCAACAAACGTACTTTCATACTACAATAACTATGGAGATTCGTTCACATTTGTTGAAAGAGGCGTAACATTTTCTGTTTTTCAAAATGGAGAATTTGATTTTTATATAAATCCTCGCAACGGTTTTAATGTTAGTTACCAAGGAAATGGTGTTAATATTAGTTACAATTCTGGCTATAATTATGATGCTTATATACAATATGATAATTATGGGGCTGTTATTCAAGTAGAAGATATTCCAATATATTATGATTATTATGGACGTGTTACTAGAGTTGGTACTATTGATATAAATTATAATGGTAATAGATTGGTTAGACTAGGTGGACTACATGTTTATTACAACCGTTATGGTTCTTACACCCATTATTCTGGATATATAAATAGGTACAACCGTAACTACGTATTTCATCCGTATCATAATTATTTTGCAAGACCTTTATTTGATTTTAGAGTTGTAAGTTACAAACCTTACAGAAATCACTATAAACCGCAACGTTATAAATATCATAGAGATCATTCAAAAAACAGGTATTACAGTAAAAACAACTATTACAGTAGAAATAGTAAATATAACCGACATAGTTCTAAAGACCGTTATGCAACAAATAAGGTTCCAAAAAGAAGATCTGATAATGTAACGCATAGAAAAGATACTCGTTATAAATCAAATACTCAAATAAAAAGAAACAAAACAGGGAAGTATGAAAATACTAGAAGTACTAATAGAAATTCATCTGTTAACAATCGTGCTAATAAAAATAATCGTTCCGTTGTAAACCGAAATGCTACTCAAAAAAGAAATAACAATTCTGTAAGTGAGCGTAGTAAAAAAGTAACAAATAGAACTCCAGTAAGAGCAACACAAAATAGAAAAACTTCTATTTCACCAAAGAGAACAAAAAATAGTACTACTTACAAACCTGTAAAAACAACACAAAAAAGAAGTGCTTCTAAGACAGCTACTAGAACTTCATCTAAAAATGAACGTGCTACGTCTGAAAATACAAGGAAAAGGAGAAGTTAATAATTTATAATAATAGTTACTTACAACTATAATTGTAAAAAAGATCGGGATTTTATTATCCCGATTTTTTTTGTCAAATTTTAAAGGTATTATGAATAATTATATGTTCAAATATAAATCAACAGCATTACAAGGCACAAAGCAATATGTAAGTATTTAACAATCATCTCAGTCATTAACAAAAAGATTACTTCACTTTGTTTTTAATGACGGGTTTAAAGCTATTTAGACACCTCTCTTTCCGCTTGTAACCATTCTATTTTTAATCAAGTACCTCTGTAAAAAAGAATGGTACTTATTGTTTTTATTATAATTTTAAAATCCAATAATAAATTTCGTTCTTTAATATAGTATAAATCGTATCTAAGTTTAATATACTGTTCTTCCTTAGAACTTGCATAAGGATACTCTACTTGCGCCCAACCTGTTAAACCTGGTTTAATAACATTTCTAATTGTATAAAAGGGATAGTTCTTACTTAGTTCGGCAACAAATTCTGGACGCTCTGGTCGTGGCCCAATAATACTCATTTCACCTTTTAATATATTAATAAACTGTGGTACTTCATCTAATCTAGTGCTTCTTAAAAACTTTCCGAATTTTGTAACTCGGGAATCATTCTTTTTTGCCCATTCAGCACCATTTTTTTCGGCATTAGGCACCATTGTTCTAAATTTTATAATATTAAACAACTCACCTCCTTTCCCAACTCTTTCTTGTAAATAAAACAACTTTCCTCTATTAAAAAATAAGTTACCTATAAATATAAATGGAATACAAAGAATTAAAAAACAACTTCCTAAAATAGATGCTGTAATATCAAATAATCTATGAAAAATAAGGTACACCCTATTTTGCTGACTTTTACTAAAATTTAAATGATTGTAAAAACTTTCATTTAAATGTGTTTCGGGTATTCTTTTTGAAATAGTTTCAATAAATTTTTCAGAACTGCTAATATTGTATCCGCTCTTAAATAAAGAAATTAATTGTGGGGTAAATTTATTGGTAAATTCACTTTTATGAAAATTATCTACAACAATTTCAGCAACTTGATGTTTCAAAACCAACTCATTAAGTTCCAAATTGGTTGCATTTATAAACTTTGTATGAAGGTCTAAAATTTCTATTGGACTAATATAACCCACAATGTAATTGTGAGGTGCTTTTGCTTTAATTATATTAATTAAACTAGCTATAAAGTCTTTATCTGAACCTATAATTAAAACTCTGTTAAAAAATAAAGGTGAAAAAACAAATTGAATATACGCAAGGCGCCAACAATATAGTAAAACTGTTATTACTAAAAAAAGATATAAAATTTGTAATCTATTTTCGGGTAATACAGGTGTAATAACTGGTGTAAATACATAAAAAAGTGTAGTTACAAAGCCTGTTAATAATGTACTTCTTAAAATTTGGTATTTATCATTTGCTACTTTTAAATTATACATTTCAAAAATTTGCCCAAATAATAATAAATAACAAGCTAAAGCAATCATGTGTGTAACAACAGCACTATTACGAATATTATAATAATGAAAATTAAATAAGTAAGAGAAAAATGCAAGCCCTATAAAAACAACTACAACATCAAAAACCCGTAAAAAAAGTTTCCGTTCTGAAATAGAAAAATGAAGGTTCTTTTGGAGCATCTATTTAAATAATTTAATAAGTAACAGATTTATAATTAACACAATAGACTTAAATATATTTATATTCTCAAAATTACGATAAACAATCCAATTGTACCTTAATAAAGATATTTTATTACTTGATAATGAAGTTTCTCTTTTTCTATAAATAGCTAATGGTTTAGAAATTCCATAAGCTTTTGTACCATCTCTTGTTATTTTTAACCAAAGTGCCCAATCTTGTCTTTTTCTAAGTAATGGAAAATATTGCTTACCTATTAAATCAACTGAATACATTACTGTTAAACAACCCATAAAATTATTCTTTAACAAATCTTTATAAGTTACAATCTCCCTAGCCTTAATAATTTTTTTAAATTGATTTTTTTGATAAAAATAAGTTGTGAATGAAATGCCAATTTCCTTATCTAACATAAATTTAACTTGACTTTCAAGTTTTGACCCAAACCAAAGATCATCACTATCTAAAAATGAAATAAAATTTCCTTTTGCTTTCTCAATACCTTTATTTCTTGCTACTGCTGAGCCTAAATTTTTTTTAAGTTTAAATAATTTAATTCTTCCATCCTTTAAAAGGAATGACTCAATTAGAGGAATTGAATTATCTGTAGAGCAATCATCTACTATAAGCAACTCCCAATTTTTATACGTCTGATTTTGAACACTCTCTATAGTAGCTGCAATATATTTTGAAGCGTTGTAATTTGGAGTTATAATAGATATTAAGGGATTCATTTAATCAATATTTGAAATAAAGCTTTTTCTTTTTCCTACACCAATACTAAATAGGGTATTTTCTTTAATTTCAATTTCCATATCATTTTTAAAATACAATTCAATCTCACAAATTAATAAGGATTTCTCTGTGCTATTTATATTTTGTTCTATTAAAAACAGCAACGCTCCTTTGTTTTCTTGAATTACTTGATATGTTAAAAATAACCCTTTTTTAGCTAAATTCTTAAAAATATAATAAAAATACAAACTCGGATAATTTGACACTTTACCATAAACAACCTTTCCAACTCTTCCTGTTACCTCTTCTAAAATTAAATGATTCATACCGCATGTACAGGTCTTAGTTTTAGGAGCCAACTTAATAAAATCACCTAATTTATAACGAATAATAGGAAAGGAGTGCTGTTGTAAATTGGTGACAATTATTTCATTATTTATTTCTTCAACTAAAACACCTTCCATATTTATATGCATAGTTCCCTTCGGACATTCAAACGCAATAATTCCAGTTTCAGCTGCTCCATATTCACTAATCATTTTTTGTCCAAATGCTTTATTTATTTCGTCTTGATAGCTTTCAAATATTTTTTCTGAAGTCCCTTTTACCATTTTTAAATTTAATGGTTGCTGTAAAGATTGCCTATTAATTTTTTTAGCAGTTTCATAAATAGCAGAAGAATAGCCATGTATATAAACAGAAGTCTGTAACTTTTTCACAAAGGTTTGCACTTGTTTGTCTTTAAAATTAAAAAGTCTGTACCTATTTTGTAAAAAGTCTAAAAATTTTGTTTTGAGTAATGTTTTCTTTGAAAAATTTATCCCCCAAAAATAACCATTTCTATCCCAAGGTTTTACATTATACCAAGAATACCCTCTAAAAATTGAAGCTCTATTAAACGAATCTGTAGTTTCAGTTCTCTTAAAAATTAGAGAATCACCAGTTGTTCCAGATGTACTCGCAGTAAAATATTTAGTAGATTTTGTTATTTGCTGAATAGCTGTATTATTTAAAATCAACTCTTCCTTAGTTACAATTGGTAATTTTTTAATATCATTTAAGCTTTTAATATCAGCAAGTGTTATGCCTTCTTTTTGAAATGCCGTTCTATAAAATTCGGAATTTGCATACGCATTAGCAACTAGTACTTTTAATTTATCAAATTGGTAGCACTCTAGTTCTTCTAGTGTCCATTTTTCTGAAGTTTTTAAAAATGAACACCAATTATTTAAAGAAGGATTTCTTAATTGTTGACCTAGTTTAAAAATTAATTTAGCTATCATTCGCTTAATAATTTATACCATTGTTGTTTCACAATTGCAACATCAAACCCTTCAACCAAGGTTCGTGCATTTTTAGTCATAATTTTAGTTTCAATCGGACTTTCAATTAGTTTTACAATAGCATTTGCCATTGCTAATTCTTTATTATTTTCAACTAAAACCCCTGTAACTTCATTGTTAATTAAATAAGGAATTCCTCCAACATTTGTAGATACCACAGGTAACCCCAATGCCATAGCTTCTAGAACACTCACAGGAGTATTATCAACTGTAGTGGTATTTATAAAAACATCAAATGTCTCAGATTTTTTAATCCAGTCTTTTTTATCGAGTAAACCTGTAAACTCAACAGCGTTCTGTATTCCTAATTCTTTTGCCAACTTTTTAACATTCATCAAAGAACCATCTTTATCAGGTCCTACCATACATAAACTCGCTTCTGGATGTGTTTTTTTCAATACTACAAGTACTTTCAAAGCCATTATTGGATTGTAAATGGTATCAAAAGCTCTCACCCATAAAATTTTTGGTGCTAAAGCAGTTCTTAATTTAAATGGATAATTTTTAATTACAATTGCATTGGAAATAAATTGTGTTTGAAAACCTTCTTGTTGAAACTTCTCTAATAAATAATTAGAAGGTGCAATATTAGCTTTTGAATACTTAAATAATAGGTTTGATAAAAAAGGACTATTATTTAAACGCTTCGGTAAATTTCCACCATGCAATACAGGAATGTAATTTAAATTAAAAAACCGTGCTAGTTGTGATGTTAGTAATGCATAATAAAAATTTGAAGTACTATAAGTATCAATTAAAAGACAGTTTGCTTTTCTATGTTTAAAAACACCAAAACACATAGCTAACAAACGAATTAATTTGTTTTTTTTATTTGAATAGATGGAAACTTCAAACCCAATTTCTTCAAGTAAAGCTGAAAGCAACACCATGGTAGTAGGATTCTTTAAGTCTAAATTATTCCCTATGTATACAAGTTTTTTCAAGAAGTCTATTTATCTATTTTGTTAATTTCTTTGGCTTCCTCTTTATTAAAAGTAATAATCATAACGCTCATGCCATAAATAAACGCTGGAAACGCAACCCTCATAGCTGAATGGTTAATAGTTAAAAACCAAAATATTAAAAAAGCACTTAAAAAAGCCCGCGCCAAATAAGGCTGATTTAAAATATGTTTTGCTGGTAATAACAACAATAAAATTAGTACAATAACACCAATCATTCCATGTTCACTTAACAAACGACTTACTTCATTATGTGAAGCTGCCATAACGTCCGTTTCTTCAAAACGATCAAATTTTGACCCTCCCACTCCAATACCAAAAAAAGGATGTTCATAAAAATTTTCCAATTCACTCTTAAATAAATCAATTCTACCAGTACTAAAATCCTTCTTTTCTATACCTGCAGCATTTTTATTAGTGTACCTGTTAATTAACATGCCTCCAGTTAAATTAGCAGTATATACAAATAACGCTATCCCAAAAAGCATAATAAGCCCCATATATTTAAATAATTGCTGTATTTTATCTTTTCTGGCAAGTATATAAAAAAATAGAAATGCACTTATTGCCAACATAGCGGTTATCATTCCTCCTCTCGAAAACGTTATAAGCCCTCTATAGATTATATAAACAAACAAAAACATGTCAATTAATAACAGCGGAAAGATTCTTTTTTTTAATAACAAATGTGCCACCACTATAAAACTACCCAAACCAACAATCGTTGCAACCTGATTGGGACCATACCCTCCTGATGTAGTAAAATTGGCATTACTGCTAAACCTAATATTATCAATATCTGGTGTTTTAAGATACAAGAGAATTATCATTGAAATTATTGGTAACAACATATAAAACAACACATTAAGCAACGTTGAAATCGCTATTTTTCTTTTATAAAAATACAACGCAGAAACACATAACAATATAGGACCGCTTAAATTAAATGCAATTGCTTTCCGAATAGATTCATTAAAAGGTATGTCTACAAAAGCGATACCAACTAATAAAAGTAAAGCGACTATTAAATATGATATTGAAATATGATGTGGTTTTTTTTCAACATATAAGCCCAAAAACAAAAATAATAAGACTGAATATTTTGGCAATTCATATAAAAAGGTACCTCCAGTCATTCTAAACATAACCTCTGATCCAACTACATATGCACTCCAAAAAATTGCTTGATTGTTACTGTTTTTTGTTTTAATAATGTAAATCAGACCTACAAAAAAAATCAGCAACGATAAAATTTTTGATACAAATCCAAATAAAAGCAATGCTCCTAGTATCAGATGAAGTAACACCAATATAAATTCAGTTTTATATCTATTATTGTATTCCAAGAGATTGTTATATTAATTCTATATCTTTAATTATGACATCACAAATTCAAATTTAAAGAAATTAGCTTGTAATGCTACTTTCAGTTAGTATTTCTTTTTGAATCCTTGCTAAATAATAGAAATATGTAAATTTTTCAGCCAATTTATAATTAATTAAAATATATGTGCTAAAAGTTTCAGATGAAATATTAAAACATTGATTAACTGCAAAAATTAATGCTTCTTTATTTATTGAATTTAACAAAAATCCATTTTTATTATTTTGAATATACTGTCCAATACAAGAGATATTAGAAACAATAGGAATACAACCAAAATTCATGGCTTCCCCAATCACTTTTGGAAAACCTTCACTTTTAGATGGTAATAAAATAAAATGACAATTTTTATAAATTTCAACAATCTCTGATTTATTCAAAAACCCATGAAAAACAACTGGAATTTCATTTTTTTTTGCTTTTAATTCAAGTTTTTCTCTTAAATCTCCATCGCCAACGATATGTAAAACACCCAAATTAGAATGGTTTAATTCACAAAAGGCATCAATAATTAATTGCACTCCTTTATTAGTATTTAAACCGCCAACAAAGCAAAAATTATAAGGTTTTGTTAGTTTTTTACTATTTAAAGTCTGTTCTCCATTAACTCTATCACCTTCTGTTAAACATGGGTTCTCAAAAGTTATGAATTCTGGTAGCTGATTTTCCCACGCTCCATTAATAGTAACTTTTCTTTTTTGAAGCTTCAGGAGCCACCTCTGTAACCTATAGCCGTAAGGTGCTTTTTGTTGATTCCAATTGCCTGCATATTTAAACCATCCCTCTTTATTTACAAACAAGGTTAAAAATGGGATTAAATACACCCCAATACCTGTTGGAGTTCTTAATTGAAATACATCCACTTTATGTAATAATTGTATTACCTTAAAAAGAGTTTTTGGAGCATGCCAAACCACGCCAAATTTCTTTAGTAATGTTTTTCCTCCAGTTGGTTTTATAGGTACAAAATGAATATTTTTTGATGCATAAGCTATGGAACTTTGTGGTGGTACTTCATTTAAAAAAACTGCCAAATGGTAAACTTCATCAAATAATGCTGCCAAATAATTAATTTCAGTAACAGTTGGTCCCCAACCAACAATTTTTCCATTGGCATTTTTATAATGTTCTGTATGCGATATAATTAATAATTTACTCAAAAGCTTTCAAATATTTTTTAATAATTACCTCCCATTTAAACTGCGCTGACCAAGCTGTTGCATTTATTGAATAGTTACTATAATTATTGCTAATTTCTTCAACAGCATTCAAAATAGCATCCTTATTTTTAGGATCTACTAATTTACCTGAAACATTATTATGAATAGTAGCTACAATACCACTGGTATTTGATCCAATTGCAGGAAGTCCAAAAGCATTGGCTTCTATAATTGCAATTCCAAACCCTTCAACATCTCCAGTTATAGTTTTAGTACTCAACATTACAAATATAGTACTCTCTTGCAATAATTGTTGTTTTTTTTGTTCTGTAACCAAGCCATGAAAAGTAATATGTTCAGCTACATTTAATTTTTTAGCAAGCTCTTCAAAATCTTGCTGCCTGGTTGGAATACCTACAATATGATAATGTATTTTAGGAAACTTTTCTATTAATATTGGTAATGCCTCAATTACATTCAGTTGTCCTTTTCGTTGTGTAACATTTCCCACCGTAATTAAAATTGGATTTTCTTTATCCTTTATAACTTTATTGGTAGATTCTTCACTTATGCAAGTTTCTATATTAAATCCATTTGAAATAACTTCTACCTTACTATGTTTTAAATGTTGTATTAACGACTTTGTAAAATTTGAAACTGCAATAATTTTATTAAAATTCAACAATGCATTATTTGTTAACTTTTTAGCAAATCCTTTTAAATTCAATTCACTGCCATGAATTACTGCATATTTCTTTTTATTGTTTAATAAAGGATCTAAACCTATCATCCACAAAGGGAACTTTCCAGAAGCAAGTACCAAATCATAATTACTTACTGCTTTCCAATACATTAAAATGCGCTTTAAATATGTAAACAAAATAAAGCCATAACGTTTAATTCTAATCACTTTAAATGGTAATGTAGCGTCAAATTGTTCTTCCTCAATACCCTTTTTAGAACGGACATCGGTTAAAACAGTCACAATGTATCCGTGCAATTGTAATTGTTTCGCTAAATTATACCCATGATTCCCTATGCCTCCTGGTTGTGGCGGGAATTCTGAAGTTATGATTAGTATTTTTTTAGAATTCTTCAATCTTAGCCCCCTCTTTTAATTTAATACTAGCCAGTTTCCAGGATTTCCAAACCTGAATCAATACAATTGGGAATATAACAACTGCAAATAAATAACCTAACAACATCATTTTTAGATTTCCTTTATATTTATATGGAATTAAAGATGGTGGTACTGCTTTTAATAAGGCAAAGCAAGTTAACTTATTTCCATAATATTTTCTAAATAAATACACCACACTAGGTATGGGTCTTGAAGAAAACCACTTTTTAGGTCGAAAACCATCCCAACTTCCCATTTGTCGCAACCCACCAGTTGCTACTTTTAAATGTAGACGTTCAGCAATTGGATTGGAAATATTTATATAACCTGCTAAATAGGCACGCAATCCAAATTCCCCATCTCCCATGCGTTGTTTTTCAAATTGCCGATCAAACAATCCTATTGCTTTAAAAACTTCTCTTTTTATAAGAACATTCCCAGTATCTAGCTGTTCAGACACTTTAAAATACCGATAAGAATCCGGGACTTTTGCACCCACAACGGATATTGAAGTTCCTGAAGAAATTGCTGCATTAAAAAAACCAATACATTTTAAATGATTTGAAATCCAATCTGTTGCAACCCTACTATCATCATCAAAAAGCAATAAAAAATCAGCATTAGAAGTTTTAATTGCAGTATTTCGTGCCAACCACAAGGCTTTTTCTTGTTGCTGAATTACATTTACATTTAGTTTAAACTGTTTGTAAAACGATTCTTGATAAGGTTCTGACTGATCAACTACAATTACTTCAAAATTAGCATAGTCTTGTTGTTCTAAATCATGTAAAACATCTTTTAAATAGTTGTACCTGTTTAAGGTTGGAATAATCACACTTACTTTAGGTTGCTGTTGTAATAATTCGCCTTTAAAATTATTCCATTTGGGATAACTTATAACCTCCTTAAATACATTTGTTTGACTTACTTTTCTGGTTTTAAGAAATGCCTTAAACTCCTTAAAAGGATTGTGGAAAGAAACTAAACGAAGAATGAAGGTATAATACACCCATAATTTATTAAAGTACGTTCTTATAAAACGGTATTCATCTTCTATGGGAATCTTATACTCAAAATTTGTGGTTTTAACAGTTCCAATATATCCTTTTTGAATAGCTTGGTATGCACCATCCAATTTACTAATTTCTAAACTGCTATAATTAGTATTTAATGTTATTTTTTCTTGTATTTCCTTAGGTAAAACATCCCACTCTGGAAAAATAGTAGTACCGTTATTTCTTTTTAAATTGAAATAATTGGTAGGTGAAATGTATTTTAAAAATTTGAAGAGCATTTAGTTTGATGATATATTTTATACAAATATAAAAGAACCTTTAAGCGTAATTAGTTTTTTAAGGATAATTTTCTTTTGCAAAGATGCTAAATTACATTTAGAACTTATAAGTAAAACTTCTAGATACAATTTTTCTTTGTTTCACTCCAAAAAATCACCGTCAGTTCGAGTGACCGAGTGTGCGAGGTTGTATCGAGAACCTGTAATACTTCTCGATACATCATTTTTCCATTTCATTCCAAAATACCACTCGAAGTGACGTACTTACCGTCAGTTCGAGTGACCGCTTGTACGAGGTTGTATCGAGAACTCACATGTAATACTTCTCGATACAGTTTTTCTTCATTGCATTACAAAATACCACTCTAAGTGACGTACTTACCGTCAGTTCGAGTGACCGAGTACGCGAGGTTGTATCGAGAACCCGAACTAGATACTATTCAAATTTCTTTTTAGCTAAATTGACCAAATCAACATAATCACCATTAATTAAAGCCTCTTTTTTAACTCTTGACCATTTTTTTATTTGTTTCTCTTTTTCAATTGCTAAATTTATATCTGTAAATTCTGCATAGAAAACCATTGTTACTGGTCTCCTATTATAAGTATAACAATTTTTAAAAAAACCAGATGAATGTTGAAATAATCTATTATCTAGGTTACTTGTAATTCCTGTATAGTAAGTGTTATCCGAACACTTTAAAATATACACAAAACTCTTTTTCATAATTGTTTAATTTCTTATAATTCTTCTTTTTGAATGATAGTTCTCTATACATTTTTTGTTTCGTTTTACTACTCAAAAAACACTCGAAGTGACGTTCCAAAAAACATCGTCAGTTCGAGTGACCGAGTGCGCGAGGTTGTATCGAGAACCCACCTGTAATACTGGACGCCGTCAGTTCGAGTGGTTTTTATAAGAACAGTAGTTCTTTTTAAAATTGTATCGAGAACCACAACTATAGCACTTCTCGATACTATTTTCCTCCGTTTCACTTTAGAAAATCACTCGAAGTGACGCTAGAAAACACAACGTCAGTTCGAGTCACCGATTGTATGAGGTTGTTCGAGAACTCACATGTAATACTTCTCGATACAGTTTTTCTTCATTGCATTACAAAATACCACTCGAAGTGACGGACTTATCATCTTTTTGAATGACCTAACTATAAAAATTTATAAACTCCTGTTGTTGTTTTTCTATATTAAAATGCTCATTTACTCTTTTTTGAGCATTTATAGAAATACGATTTTTCTCAGTTTCTTTTAAGTTTAGTACTTCATTTATTTTATTTGCTAACTGTTTTGGATTATTTTTGGGCACCACCCAGCCAGTTTTTCCATTCTGAACATTTTCTGACAAACCTTCTGCATCAGACACTATACATAACAAACCCATTGCTTGTGCTTCCAATACAGCATTACAAAATCCTTCTTGAACACTGTATTGAAGATACAAATCTGCATTTTGCAATTTATCTTTAATTGATTCAGGAGAAATTTTACCCATAAAAATAACTTCTTCGCTAAGGTCTAGTTGGTACGCTGCAAATTTCAATCTTTCATATTCAATACCTTCACCAATAATTGTATAATTAAAAGAAATACCTTCTTTTTTTAACAAAGCTAATGCCTCCAAAGTATGCATTAATCCTTTTTTCCAATGCAGTCGAGCGATTGTAATGAAATTATTATTAACTGCTGTTGATCGTTGCTCCTTCTTTTTAAAAAAAGTAGTATTTATAGCAGGAGTTATTTTTACAATAGAAGCTTTTCCCTTAAATCCATTTTTATAAACTAACTCTTCAATATCATTAGATATCACATGAATTTTATCTACTTTTCCCCAAAGCTTAGAATAACAATTTGGATTTTTTAAAGGATATATACCAATATCAAAACCTCTAAAGCTTACTGCCATTTTTGCCCCTATAGCTTTTGCTACATTCTCCCTATTAAATACCATAGTTCCAAAACCAAAGTGCAGCCAATCCAATGATTCAGGCAAAATGTGAGCATTTATTATAATATTTTTTATGCTTTGTAAAAAACTTACACCATCATTCCTTTCCAACTTGTATAAACGAATGCTTACTTTAAAATGAAACAAAAAAGTATACATCAGTTTTAAAAAACTAACAAATCCAATACGTAATATATTTCCATTAAGTGTTGGAGCTACTTTAACATTTAAAGAACTCTTTAAATGTATTTTAGCACTATTCACAAAAATGATTACCGTATGTCCTTGGTTTTCCAAACCTTTTATTTTGTTTAAAAAAAAAGTTTCTGAATAAGCAGGAGCCTGAGGTAATACCAATCCAATTCTCATACCCTAACTATTTAATACTTTTAAATATAGTGCATTCATTTCATGTATCATTTTTATATAATTATGCTGTTTTTCAATAGTCTTTCTAGCTGCATATGTAATTTTATTATAGTCAAAGGAGTCTAAATTTGAAACTTTATGTAATACATTCGCCATAGATTGAGCATCTCTTATTGGAATTAAAAAACCATTCTCATTATTTAGTATTACTTCATGCATACCACCACAATCTGTAGATACAACTATAGTACCCAATGCCATAGCTTCAAGCACAACATTAGCAATTCCTTCTTCCACACTAGATAGTAATAAAACATCTGCTAATTGTATTTGTTTTAAAACCTCTTTTAACGTTAATTTTTCTAAAAACGTTACTTCCTTTTCTAGACCTAATTGAAAACGTTGGTAATATAATTCTTCATTATTTTCAACACCAACAATTGTATAGTGAAAATCAATTTTCATTTCTTTTAACAGTTTCATACTTCTTAAAGCATAAGTATATCCTTTTTTCCAATGATCTCTACCTATTGAAAGAATATTCAATTTTCCATTTTTATCAAATCCTTTGGCTTGAAAAGCTAGTCGTTTTAATTCCAAACCGCTATATATTACATTAATATTCTTGAGAACTGCATTATATTTTAAAGATTCCAATAAAATGGCTTTTGACACTGCATGAAACCTATCCACTTTTGGAAATAAATTTTTATATGTTTTTGCTAATATTGCATCTGCAATTGGTGAATAATTTATATGTGCTCCTCTTAAACTCACAACTAATTTCATTCCAAATTCTTGTACCCACACCCAATCTTCAATACCTTTTGCCCACTGAAGATGAAAAATATCTGGACAATGATATAATACAGGGTAGTACTTTACTTTTAAAAATCTAGAACTTTTATTTTTATTTAAAATAATTTTATCTAGCCTTTTCTTATCACTTCCTTTATATAGGCTTAATAAAACACTGTATTTTATTAAAAGAAAAAGTTTACTTAATTTATTAGTAAAAGTTATATAATGAATATTCTTTTTTGAAACTGTTTTTTCCTTTTGAACACCAAAAATATAAACTTTTAATCCTTTTTCGGCTAAACCATAAATCAATCGTTCTATAAATGTTGTACTTGGAGCTACACCTGAATAAATTGCTATTTTAATGGGGTTATTCAATATTTTAGTTTTTTATAAAAATAGTACTATTTTAATTAAACTTGTATTTAAAAAAATGATAGTTCTATTTTCTTCGTACCATATTCTTGTATAGTTCAGTATGCATTTTAATAAATTGCTCCATTGAATATTCATTTTCAACATGAGTTCTCATTTCTTTAGCTAATTGAATACGTTCATCATGTTCCATATTCATAATATTTGAAATACTTGCTTTTAAATCCTCAACATTATTTGGTGCAAATAAGCAGTTTGGAAAAGGTTTTAGAATATCTTTTACCCCACTAACATTTGACCCAATCACAATCTTTCCTGAAGCCATAGCTTCTAATGGCGCAACCGGTAGCCCTTCTCCTAATGCTAATGTTGGGATTACAAATAAATCGGCTATTGAGTGATATGGTCTAACATCTGCTTTCTTTCCTAAAAAATGGATTGTTGAATTTTCATCAGTCATTTTTTTTAAACTTTGTGCATATGCTCCCTTGTCATTTCCTATAATATATAACTTAATATTTGGATTGTTTAATTCAATTACTGCATTTATTAAGTTTTCAATTCCTTTTACTGGAATTAAATTTACGATTGATACAATTACAAAATCATTTTTATCACTTGTAAATTCTTCCAAAAACTCATCGCTATTTTTAAATTGAGGTGTATAATAACGGATATCAACTCCCAATGGGATATCTTCTACCTTTTCTACTATTTTTTTTGAAAAGAAAAACTTCATATCTGAATTAATAGTAATAATCTTTGAGCTTAAAGCACTTCTCCATTTCCAAGCCTTATTTCCCCAACCCATAGATTTTTTCGTAAATACCCACGGAATACCAGCTAATTTTGCAGCTAACCCTTCAGAAAAATCAGAACTCCAATGCCAGGAATGGATTATATCAAATTTATGCTTCTTAAAAAAACGAATTATTTTTAAAAGTCGAAATGGAAATGTAAAAAAAGGTCTGTAATTTATAGCGAAGGGAAATAAATGAACTTTAACATCTAGCTTTTTAATTTCATTCATAAATGATCCTCTGCTATGAAAACAGCAAATCTCAGGTTCAAAAATTGCTCTGTCTAAATTTTTCACCAAATCATAAACAACTTTTCCGCTTCCAGCTGTATCAAAGTTTGGGATTGTATAAAGTATTTTAATTTTTTTACTTGTCATATTATGGACTATAAATATACTATTATTTTACATTCGTACAAGATTAGAAATTAGAATGAAAGCATACTTCGACAAGCTCAGTATGACAGGCTTCAACTCACTATTTATTTCAGATTAACTATTCATTGATTAACCACACTTCGACAAGCTCAGTGTGACATGCTTCGACAAGCTCAGTGTGACATGCTTCGACAAGCTCAGTGTGACATGCTTCGACAAGCTCAGTGTGAAATGCTTTGACAAACTCAGTGTGACATGCTTCGACAAGCTTAGTTTAACAGACCTCTACTTTCTTATAATTTCTTCTCAATTGTCAGTCTGAGCTTGTCGAAGACTATTTATTATTTATCCTCATTGTCAGTCTGAGCCTGTCGAAGACTCCCATATTCAGTATAGTTTCTTGAATACTCAACCAACTTATTCCAATCTTCATTAATTAATGCTTTTTTTTTTCCTTCTACTCCATCCCTTTATTTTTTTCTCTACTAAAATAGCTTCATTTATATTTAAAAAAGATTCAAACCAAACTAAAGTTATAGGTCTTCTTGAAAAAGTATAGGCGCTTTTTTTACTTCCTGATTGATGTTCAGTAATTCTTCTTTCTAAATCATTAGTAACCCCAGTATAAAAAGAATTATCTGAGCATTTGAGAATATAGGTATAATACTGTTTCATAGATTTTATATTTTTAATTCAAAATACACACACTTCGACAGGCTCAGTGTGACATGCTTCGACAGGCTCAGTGTGACATGCTTCGACTAACGATTAATTCCCTCTACATTGTCAGTCTGAGCTTGTCGAAGACTTTTTATTGTTCAGCTCCTCATTGTCAGTCTGAGCCTGTCGTTGTCAGTCTGAGCTTGTCGAAGACTACTTATTAAATTTCTCTTGAAATAAAGCCAATGTTAATAACATACTAACTGAATGAGAATATTTAACAGCATCCTTTTCTTTAAAGTTATCATAAAATTGTTGAATGATTTTTTTGGGGATTAATTCATCTAGTTTTGATTCAAACAACCATTTTTTTAAATACATATCATTTTCTTTACCAATAAATTGTAATTCCCAATTACGTTGTATAAAAGGTTTGTCCAATAAACTGTTAATTTCTCTTTTTAGCTTATTGGTTATTCTATACGGCAAATTATAAGGAACTTTATTAAATTGAAAATTATTTAAATTATAAGGTTTATTTCCTTGCCAAGTAATTTTTGCCAAATCTGGAGCATTATTTTTAATATAGGCAATTTGCAATTGTCGGTTTGCTAAGTATTCTTCAGGAATTGTACAAATAAATTCACACATGCTATCATCATAATAAGGTAATGTAACAGGTAGCACCTTTTCAAATACAGATAAATTATTTGAGGACCAACTTGTAACTGAATACTGGGTTTTAAATGCTCGTAATTTTGCATTTGTATTTTCAATTTTAAAACCGGTTAATAATTCCCTTATGCGAGATTCAAAATAGTTTTCAAATGTGCCTTCTAAACCCCAAGAATTCCATAATGAAGTTGCTAATTCTAATCCGCCTTTTTTTAGTAACATTTTAACAACAACTTTTACCTCTTCTTCAAAAGATAGTTGGGGCAATCCAAATGAATCAAATAGTAAATCTCCCATATGACCCAAAGAAAAGGAGTTCCCCATATCTTTAAATCTATTTATAAATGCCATTTGCCGAGGATGCGTAAACTCCGAATAACAATTATTGATTTCTGCTAAATCTTCAATACAATCCCATAAATATCCTTTTTTTATAGAAAATGATTGAAAAGGAAAATCACATTTTTCTGCTATTCTTTTTCCAATCTTATCCTCAGGATATCCTCCTTCAAATGAATAACTATAAGATGCAACATTTGGATGGTTTCTTAAAGCCACTGCTTGCGTTCTACTATCTAGCCCACCTGATAAAGGCAAGATCACATTTTTATCTTTTGTTTGTTCCGCAACAATAGTTTCAAACAACTTTGTAAATTCTTTAAGAGTTTCCTCAAAATCAATTTTTCTTGGAGAATAGTGCCATTGAAACCAAGGATTACTTTCAATTAAATAACCATTATTATCTAATTTATTTATTGTTCTGGGTCTTAAAACTACCTCATCTTTCCTGTAAGTATCTTGATCTAAAAAAAAACCTATTGCAGCAAAAATACAGATTGCCTCAAAATTTAATTCATGAGTACCTTCAAGCCTTGCAAAAGTTTTTTTAATTGGAATTATTGGGATTTTGATTGTTTTCATTATAAATTAAAATAAGGTTTAAGATACACCCAAATTATTTAAAAAATTTCCTGTTCAATCTAATAAACAAGTCATATGAAATGCTATTGTTTTTTAATAGTTTTAAAAATAACAAACCAAATACAAAACCAAAAAAAGATATATAGTGTTTTGAATGAAATAGCTGCAAACTATTTTTTACATATTTAATATCTTCTTTTAATTTTGACTTATACAAATACCTGACACAAACAAAATAATATCCTTTTAATAAACTTTGTTGGTGATTAGTTAATTTATAATTATTGTGAATATTAGTAATTAAATAATTTACAGAATCACATATTAATTTTACAGGTCTTTTTTTACTATCAATGGGTGCTACACAATAAAAGAAATCTACTTTATTGTCTAGCACTTTATAATTAGTACCTACTAGCAAAGCTCTAATTGATAATTCTATATCTTGCAACCGTTTTAGATCTGGGTTAAATTTACCGATCTTGATTAAAAAATCTTTACTCCATAAAATAGCCGTTGTTTGCCAAGCAAATTTTGCTTGTAAAAAATGATTTAAATAATTACTTGAAATATTAGAAAAAGGTTTTTTATATCCCTTTTCATCAAGTATAATACTATTCTTAAATACAACAAAATCTTCTACATCAATTAGCCGATTA
>Ga0193953_1000298_pt1 | contig 28024 bp, 17 predicted proteins | sample BB_4_MG_FD_140325 | JGI IMG/M metagenome (GOLD analysis project Ga0193953, IMG submission 140325) | Microbial mat bacterial communities from the Broadkill River, Lewes, Delaware, United States - BB_4_MG | ecosystem: Environmental > Aquatic > Freshwater > River > Microbial mats | place: USA...
GCTGATTGGGTGGGACAAATAAATTCAACCCAATCCCCTTTAGCTATATTTCCATTTTGATCCTTTGCAAACCAGTTGGGATGTTGCTGAAGTTTTTCAGGATTGTAAAAAACAGGAGCTATTAAAAATAAAGGAATACCATTTTTTCGTGCTACGTCACGAAAATTCTCATCCTTGAGCAGAGAAAGACTTACAAAAGCAGTATTTATCCCCATTTGATGCCATTCCTTTACTACCATTTTAGCATCATCAGGAGTATGATACACCTTTACTCCAATGAGTTTGTCTGATGAAGAATTACATCCTGCCATCCAGATGCAGGAGAAAAAAATAAAAACGTAAAAAAACTTTGTCATGACTCAATATTTAATGTGAGCCCGCAAAACATTGTACTACCCGTAATCAAAGATAGATTATTATTCCAATATCCATCTATTCATTTCTATGAATACGTTTCCAAATAAAAACAGCAAACACTCAAAAGAGGACGACCCCATTTTATATAAAATTTCCAACCTGTCTGACACTTCATATGCTTACAATATGAAACATTTTAATTCCCTTTTTTGCATTATATTTGCCATTCATCTAAAATCAATTGCAAATTACTAAACCCTTTTCATGAAAAATCTACTTTTTATTGCTTTTTCCTGCCTGCTTTTTTCTTGCTCAAATTGTGAAAAAGAATGCGCTTCTGCTACTAAAGAAAACCCACACATTGGCAGTTGGCAATTGCTTTCATCGGACTACATTAAAAAAGACACTACTATTTCTAATATTGTTGCCGGTCAAACAATGATCAAAATTATAACACCTACGCATTTTGCGTTCTTCTCACATGATACTATCAAAGGAGTTGATTCTACAGCAATGTATATGTCTGGTGGTGGTACTTATCGGTTTAAAAAGGACAAATATGTGGAAAACCTGGAATATTGTACGGCACGCCAGTGGGAAAAGCATTCTTTTGAATTTGACCTGGAAATAAAAGGTGATACATTGATTCAAACAGGAATTGAAGAATTGGAAGATTTAGGCTTAGGGGAAGAAAACATGTTATTAGTTGAAAAATACCTACGTATTAACTAACACATTCAAATTAAAGAATATTTCGAATAAGAAGGCTACAATTAAGAAATCGTCTTTTTTAATAAGTGGCTCTGCCACAAAAGCACCATAAAAGTTCAAGTTTTTTTTGTTCTTTTGTAGTTTCAATAAAAAACATCAACACAATGAACACGTTTCTAGGCTACATTTTTACGCCTCTTTTTCACTTTTATTACGTACTTCTATTAGTTGTTTTCCATCCTTTTCAAGCTGGTGCCCGTCATCTTTTTGGCGATCAGCCCCGACGACAGGTTGTGGATTTCCTCAACCACTTGCTTGTTATTGGTCTTGGCATTATGGGAGCTCGTTATAAGTTTAAAGGATTTGAGAAATTACCTGAGGGTCGTCCTATTATCATTGTATCGAACCATCAAAGTTTATATGATATTCCTGCAGTTGTTCATGGCTTTAGGAAGTATTATCCCAAATTTATTTCTAAAATAGAATTGGGAAAAAACATACCGACAATTTCTTACAACTTAAAATACGGAAAATCTGCCCTTATCGACCGATCTAACGGCGGGCAAGCCATTAAAGAAATATTTAAACTGGGACGTCTCATTGAACAGCACAATTATGCTGCCTGCATTTTCCCGGAAGGCACCCGGAGTAAAACCGGTAAAGTACGTAGTTTCAGGCCTGCTGGTATCTCAACGTTGGTCCGGGCAGCTCCGTCTGCAATCATTGTGCCCTTCGTAATTGATGGCCATAGCCGTATGATGTATAAAGGTATGTTCCCAATGAAGTTTGGCCAAAAAATAACCTATACAGCTTTAGATCCCATTGAACCTAAAGGTCGGCAAATTGAGGAATTAATCACGGAAATAGAAACTTTAATTAAACAAAATTTAGGTCAATAAATTCGAACAAAACAAAGATTTGTTCAAAACTCCTTAATATACAACAAAAACGACTCGACCGGTCGTTTTTTTTTTATCTATATAAAACGTATTTTTACCTAATTAATAAAGCACAAACGAATGAATATTTTTGATCGACATTCTTTTCACATTCCTGTTTTGGGCATTGGGTATACACTGGACACGCCTGTAAAGGTTGCTCCTTACGGTATATCTTCCGTTATATCCTTGGTTGACGATACGTTAATTGAGCAGATGCGAGAATTTTACAGTCAAAAATTTGATTTGCCATTTCAAGCCATCACCGAAAAAGTTGAGGATTTTAGAGCTAAACGCATCACTTCATATCTTAACATGGTGGATGAAATCGTCACATCCAAATTTGACGACCTGAAAAAATCAGCTCTTGAAACCGGTAGCGAACTGGAAAAGTATGTTTCCATGTTACCTGATTTATCATCGATAAAAGAGAAATTTAATCTTGCTCAAAAAAGCCGCCAAATTAAAGAAGAGCTTCAACACTGGGTACAAGATCATTTGCCGGTGGGTTCCATTGATGTAAACATCATGACAAAACTGGATAAAACCAACTACAAGGGAACCGAAGCACTGCCTATTGAGTACAACGATGCCCATGCAGCACTGCGAGGATTTGCAAATAGCAATTTATGTTCCTCATTGGTTCTGTCGGCTGGCATGAGTCCCCGTTTATACAGCTATTTGGAAAAATTTAAAGACTTTTTTCCAGATGTAAATGGCACTTTGAAAAAGAAAATCATTTTAAAAGTTAGTGATTTTCGATCGGCTTTTGTACAAGGAAAAATGCTAGCCGCTAAAGGTCTGTGGGTTTCAGAATACCGTATTGAATCGGGAGTAAACTGTGGCGGACATGCTTTCCCCACCAATGGTGTTTTAATGGGACCTATTCTGGACGAATTTCGTACCAATCGCAACAAACTGCTAAACACTTGTAAAGAGGTTTATGAATCGGCATTATCAAAGAAGGAACTTACTGTTCCTGCTCAAACGCCCGATTTGAAAATCACCGCTCAGGGTGGTGTTGGTACCACTGAGGAACATGAATTCCTGATGAACCATTACAAGTTGGATGGTATCGGCTGGGGGACACCTTTTATGCTGGTACCGGAAGTCGTAAGTATCGACCCTTCGACATTAAAGTTACTGGCAGATGCCAAAGAAGAGGATCTTTACTTTAGTGGTTTATCCCCGCTAGGCGTGCCGTTTAACAGTGTCAGAGGCGCTTCAATGAGCAAACTCCGATTACAACGCGCTGAAGAAGGGAAAAGTGGTTCAGCCTGTACAAAACAATTCCTCAAGTACAATACCGAATACACTGAAAAACCCATTTGTACAGCCTCTCGTCAATACCAGAAGCAAAAACTGGAAGAATTAAAGCAGCAAGAACTGTCTGCTGAAGAGTACAAAAATTCATACGAATCCATCATTGAAAAAGAATGTATTTGTGTGGGATTAGGTGTATCAGCCTTGGAATCAAAACACATTCCGGTAAAAGAAACGGATAAAGTAACCGTTTGCCCGGGACCGAACCTGGCTTATTATTCCAACGAAACCTCATTAAAAGAGATGGTGGATCACATTTATGGTCGCACTAATTTGTTGGATGATCGTCCTCGGCCGCATGTTTTCCTGAAAGAATTGAATATGTACCTGGACATTTTTAAAGACAGGTTACAAAACTATCAGAAGCATGAAACACCAAAAGAGAAAAAACAATTGAGTGTTTTCCAAAAGAACCTGATGGAGGGCATCAGTTATTACAAGTCTCTTTTCGAACAAAAGAAAAAAGAGGTATTAAAAGAAATAGATACGCTCATCTCAAAGTACTCGATTATCGATACTGAAATCTAATACCTGATAACAATACTAAATATTAAGTCCCGGTTACAACCGGGATTTTTTTTGCCTAAAAATTAAATCCCTGTGCAACCCTTTCTATTTTTGTTGCATTCTAAAAAGTGAAGAATGATTTAATCGTAAGTCCTATTTGTGAAGAAACTAATAAAGGCATTAAAAAAGAATAACCCGAAGGCTCAAAAGCAGCTGTTCGATTTATATGCAGGTTACTTATACCGCATCTGTTTTCGATATATGAGTAATCGGGAGCTGAGTGAAGAGGTTCTTTCACAAGCTTTTCTGAACATCTTCAACCATATCGCAGGTACCGATATATCCGAAGAAAAACCATTAAAGGCGTGGATGAAGAAAATAGCCATCAACCAATCGTTGATGGAACTGAGAAAAAACATACGATTTGCTGATACACTAGACCTAATTGAGGAAATTGAAGAGGCGCCCCTAACAACAGATGAACAATTATTAGAAGATGATTTAATTCAAATGGTGCTGGGTTTACCGGATGGCTACCGCACCGTATTTAGTTTATATGTCATTGAGGGATTTACACACGAAGAAATCGGGAAAAAACTAAATATATCACCCGGAACGTCTAAATCACAACTGTGTAAGGCACGCCGTATTTTAAAAGAAAAGATTAGAAAAACAGAAATAAGCTATGAAGCAGTCCGTTGAGAACAATATAAAAACAGCTTTTGATGCCTGGGATGAACACTCAAGTGACATTGGCTTCAATAAAGATACCCTCTGGCAATCCATACATCCAAATTCCAGGAAAAGCTCTTCAATGTTTTCATGGACACGGGTAGCGGCCGCCGCAATTATTCTATTCCTGGCCGGTGGCTGGTTAAATGCCATGTATACCAATCATCAATTGAAGAAAGAGAAACTAGCCATTGCAGAACAACTCATCCAATCACAAGCAAACACTATTAAAGATACACCTATAGCGGAACTCCATTCGAGCGAACCCCAAATAATATATAAAACCAAAATTAAACAGGTTGAATCACCTCAAACGCAAACTATGCTGGCTGATTTAGCAAAAAAATATCAGTCGGTTGAAAACACAAATGTGCGATTGCAACAGCAGATGGCAGAAACCACATTAAATAATTCTGTCTTGAACGACAGTATTCAAAAACTATTGGGTAACCTCCATGAAATTAAGGAAGCTTATGCACTGCAGGCACAAGCTATTCAACCAGCTAAAGAAAATGAGTTGGAGATAAAAATCGATGAAGCAGCCTTACTGGCTCTTTCTGAGAATCAATTACCCAAACAAGGAGTAAGTAAATCAACTCCCCAAAAATTTCAAATCACCTTAAAAAACAGAATGACTAAATCTGAATCATCGGCGCCACTTTTCAAAGAAGTCAGGTAATAATTACTTCATCCAGAAAATTCAATTATTCATTATGAAACACAAAATTATCATCCTATACATCTGGCTTCTATCCATTGGCCCAGTGACCTTTGCCCAGGACAAGAATGTCCCTTCCTTTTACCCGGATACCATCCGAATGCAAATGCCCAATGGAACCACCATCGATCGCTTACTAACCATCGATAAAAAAAGTAGCCTCTTTGCTGAAAATGACCTCAATGAAGCACTCTCCTCTTTTCTGAAACGATGGGCTGTCTTGTCTATTAATGAATTGAGCAAAGCAGAACCGGTTCATATTAAATGCTTTTCAGAAAAGGAGTACCTCAGTGATGTGCAGCACAGCATCACCATCGAAAAGAAACCGATCAGCCGAAAAATTACCTTTCCCCTGGATACCGCTGTAGTACTTTTCATTAGCGGGAATAATATTTTGGAACTATCAGCTGAAAATAGTAAGACGCTCATCTATTTCAATACCATTAACCAATTGGAGGACCTCTCAAAGTATTCATTTGATACCATCGAAACCAGCATTGAAACAGAGATGAGCAAAAAAACATCCTGGCACCTAAACAATACGACCAATACCATTTGGGTAAAGATCAACGATGAACAAAACAGTGAGATATTACATCGTAAAACCACCACTTCCTATGATACCAATCAAATTCTCCTGGGAGCCGGAGCAGGACTCGAGTACGTAAAAAACAACTGGAATGGCAGTTTCAATCTTAACATGTCATTTCTCTTTGGCAAAAAAAGAGTGAATAGACATGCTATTCGTTTTGCTTACGATTGGATGTATACGTTTTCTTCGACGGATGAAAAACACATCAATCAATGGCTGTCGACCGGATATGCGCATAATTTTTCAAAACATCCCGAACATAAAAGATGGCTTGGTGTATCATTGGGTTACCTCATAAATTCCCAAGGAGATCTCTTTTAAGACAACACCTTTCGCCTGGAAATTGACCGAAAAATTCATGAGCATGTGACTTTAGTGCCCCAGATCTATTTTCATGACTTTTTTAAAGACGTTTATCCCGGCTTAAAAATTAGCATAAGTCTTTAATTTCTTACAAAATCAACTTTCCATTAAGCTTTGACTTAGCCCTTTTACGCATTTGCATAGGGCTATTTTTTTGAATTTGTTGGATAATACCCCAAAGACAAACTAATTTCAAACTTCTCTTACTCACGCTAAAACCGCTACAAACAACTATCAACGGTCTTTTGCTACATCAACAAAAAGTTTCAATTTATTACGTGTTGCATAACAGTATTTTCTGAAATAAACTTCTTAACAGATTGTTGATATATTTGAGCATTAAACACTAAAAAAATTTATCATGAAAACCTCATTTATCGCCATTGGTTTATTATTAATCTGCACTTTCGCTTTTTCACAACGCGTCATTGATGAAAAAGCAGAAGTTAGGTATGTTCAGTTACCAATGACTGTCTTGCCTGATGTGGCTAGCTACACTTGTGTGTGGAACAACGAAGCCATTAAACAAGACATCCCGGAAATTGACACTGAATTAGGTTACAACCACCGAACAGTAGCAGGCTATTTGGCCCTGCAAGGATTTAGCTTTACCACCGATCACCCCGACGTTACTCTAACTTTAGAAAGTGGGCGTTTTGAGTTACCCACCCCGGCGATCGTTGATATTTCTGAAAGTGATGATGCGACTAATTTCAGAGCAAAATATACGATTCCCTTCAACTGGATGCTTAAAATTGATGGAAAAATTACTAAAACCATTGATCTTAGTGAATCGAACAAAATGGCTGTTGTTTTATTTCCGCCTAAGTTAGGATCTCTTGGGCAACCAGGTCAAGTAATTCCTAAAGCTGACGCAATTGAAAAGCATCTGGAACTAAAACAAGAGGAAGTTGAAAAATACGTGATTCAAACAGCTCTATCACAATTTTTCGCTCAAATCCAGGCCACTGTTCAATCCGAACTCTGCTATACACCCAAAGTCAAAGAGATTAAAATCAAATCGTTTAAAACAACGAAAAAAGAAGACTTCTCAGCCTGGGATAAACCCTACGAACGGGGACAGGAATTATTGACAAAAATTAGTAGTGGGTCATCACCATCTAAACTATACACTGAATATAAAGAAGTGTTTGAATTTTGGGATGCTCAAATGGAACAGCACAAAACAGACCTGAAAACCAATAAAAAGATTTTAAAAGTTACGACCCATAACCTGTTAGAATTATTAGCCCTGGTAAACCCTGCAGCTGTCAAACAAACATACATTGATATTTACAAAGAAGTAAATCATAACAATGAAGAACTATTTGCTACAATAGAAAGTCAACAGAAACGACAAGAAGCAAATACGGACTGCCAATCGGATTATACCCAACTGTGCCAACTACCTCCATTGCGAAAGTATTGCTACGAAACAGCCTATACCACTTCGAAAGGAGAACAAAAAACCGGTATTATCAAATTCACTTCACCTTATGGAATCAATCCTTTTGAAACAGGCAATACCTTTGATTTATATGATTTAGATAATTACTTAGCTGAAAACGGCAGTGTCACATCGAAGCACAAAATCGATCAAAAAGGAATTCAGTCGTATGAACTATTGGGCCAGAAATACACCAAAACAAAATATACTGATCCTACCGCTGTGAGTATCGGTGGTAACGAGTCATTTTTAGAAGAGGTGGTCATTGGTAAAATGTCTGTTTTCAAGTATTACGGCATGGAAATGGGTGACGGTGCTGTTATTGGCGGCGGTTTGACAAATAACAGCAATGCTCAACTGATCGAATCCCGTTGCAATCCTCAATTTGTGGTTAAATATGGTAAAAAATCAACGGTCGTTTTTAACTATAGCAAGCTGGCTAGCCTATTGAAAGATTGTAAAACTGTTGCGGACAAGATTAAAGATGGATCCTACGGGAATAAACAAATTGCTGAAAAATCATCTAAGCTTGGAAAATTCATGCAACAGGGTACCCACAATGAAATTTCAGAAGAGGTGATTTTAAAAATCACGGAAGAGTTTAATACTTTGATGTAAAAGAAAATACAATAAACAAAATAGGAGGAGCTGCGGATAGTAGCTCCTTTTTTTGCAGATATACATATCAACTGATGACCATCAATACCGAATACACATACTTAGGTTAACAAGTATTGGCTCTTTATCCATCCCCTACTATATCAGTGGGTCGGACGATCCAAGTCGTTGGTGCAGTACGGCTTCTTTGCCTGAAGCTCTAAGTATGATTCAGGTAACAGTACAGGTAATAATTTCACCAACTTGCGTATCTCACCCTATCGGGCAGGGATTGCAGTGGATACCCCGCAGCCATCGAAACGTGGCTGGATGCATTGACAGGTACTGCGAGGAGTAGGAATGGAAAGCCCAACGGTGAGCCTGAGGCGAGGCGGCACGCCTTAAACCAGTAAAAATTAAAAGGGGAAAAGCAGAAAGGATAAGTACAAAACTCTTCATTCGATAACTCCTTACTAACCATTAATAATCAGATGAAGGAAAGACCGAAGCCACGTTTGGCATCCGGTCATTTGTAAGCGGAATATTGTTAACCTTAGGAAACAATCTCTTAGAAATCTTAATATATGATGGATTAAAATTCGATGCGATAACTCAGAAATGGATAGATCATGGTCATTTCATGGGGCTCAACGGTTTGCTTGTCGAAATTATAAGCCCACCCAAACATCTCGCTTTCCATCAGTGTATTTTTAAACTGCATGACCCATACATGTGACAGCTTATCGCGATTGATGCGGTAGTTCAGAGCCAAATCAATGTAGAACTTATTATCTTCTTGCCACTCAAAAGCACGACTCTCATCTTCCACCACCATTTCGAGGCGCTGTGATTCTTCCAGATCAAATGGTGTAAAACGATTGCCGCCCATGAAGGCTATTTTCCCGTTCAAACTCAATATATTGTTCTTGCGGACAGTCCATTCTTTTCCTGCCAGGAGGTTAATCACCATGTTTCGGTTGTAGGAGGTATTGCGCTCCACCCCATCGCCCCCTTCATATTTGGAATCGAAGAAAGAACCAGTGAGCATGTAATAATAGCCATCGCGCATGAAGCGCTCCAGAGTAATGTCGACACCCATATTGATGCCTGTCCCGTCGTTCACCAAAGGATCGGTGAAATACATATCGTAGCTATAATTAAGCAATGACTCTGATGAACCATCAATCACAGGTACATCGTAAAGTTTTTGATAGTACGGTTCTATTTTTGCCCGCATCACATCACTAATCAGCCAATCGTAGGAAAAGACGATGTGGTGTGCTTTGGTAATATGGAGATCGGGATTCAGGGCAGCTCCATTTTCATCTTCGGCCTTGTAAAATCGCAAGGGCTCCAATCGACTGTGCTTTCCGTAAGCCAGGCTAAATGAATGTTTTGGAATAAATCGCCAGGTCATACCCAAACGCGGCTCGGGTACCACTTCTTCGTTCAACCCAAAATAGGATACATTTAAACCGGCATTGATATCAAACACAGGAGCCACCCGAATTTTGGACTGTGTGTAAGCTTGCATGTACCAGGCATTATCTTTTTGATTGGCGATGCGCACCAGCTGATCATGGTCGGCCGGATCGGGGTTGCCCATGATATCCAGGTCAAAATTCAAATGGTTGTATACGATCCCCGTGCGGCTGGTATGTCGGTTTCCAAATTTATGATTCAGGTAAGAGCTGATGGTTAGTCGGTAATTCTGCTCCTTGTGATCGGCCAGTGGCACTACTGAGCCATCGCGCTGCCATTGATTACTCTCCATGGTAAATTGATCCCAGGTACCGGAAACCGAGGAGAAGAGGTAGCTTTTTTTATTCAGGTTGATGCGATGATTAATACCGCCGACTGCCATATCAGAACCTGTATCGTATTGATTATTATCCCATGACGTTTCCCATTCCTGTTGATCCTCATCGGGATCAAAGGCCACGCTGCTCAATCCGGCAATGCCCCACAGCGAAAATATACCAGCCTTTTTTGTGGGCAGATGCAGCTTATAACTTAAGTCCTGATACTTGGGTAAGCCCACGTCTAAAGTGGCAATCTGCCCGACTAATCCCATTGTTGAATAGCGATAATTGAACAGATAGGCGGCTTCACCTCCTTTTTTAAAGGGGCCTTCCGAACCTATATCTATCCCTTGTGTCCCTATCTGAAAAGCTGATTCCCGCTTATTATTATTTCCATTTCGCAACTTAATATCGAACACACCCGACATGGCATTGCTATACTCGGCTGGAAAAGCGCCTGTGAAAAAATCGGAATTATCCAGCATATTCACACTAAAAACGGTTTCGATACCCCCACCGTTATTCACCCCATTTAAGTGATTGGGGGCCGGAATCTCAACACCTTCCAGTCGCCACAAGATACCTTTGGGCGCATTGCCCCGTACAACAATAGCATTGTCATTCACCCCTTCTGACATGGAAACACCTGCAAAAGAACTGGCCAGACGGGATGGATCATTCCAGCCACCGGCATAACGACCTGCTTCTTCCACAGAGAATGAACGCGCCGATAAGGTAGCCATGTTATTTTGGGCTTTATCTTTTCGAAGCTTGGGTTTTATCACTACCTCATCCAATTGCCGGAAGGCTTCTTTCAAGGTGATAATCAAGACCACTTCTTTACCTGATCCGACCATTAATTCAGACATGACAACTGGCTCATAGCCCAATATACTGACTTGTACCTGATGCCGTCCAACGGGTACATTCTCCAAAATGAAATACCCATCCATATCGGTGATGGTTCCCATTTGCGGATCCGTATCTACAACCACCACATGGACGCCGGGTAAGGATATCTCCGAATCCTGATCCAGGACTCTTCCCCGAATGGTTTGTACAGGTGTTTGAGCTTTTAGACCAATGCCCATGCATACGAACAGCATCCCCCAAGTAAATAATTGCTTTCTCATCTTTGCTCATTATTGAATTATTATTCTGTGACAAATGTAGGGGTGATTCAATAGTGATCCTATACTGATATTTCAGTATTCTGATGGTGATGAAACGCTGATATTTCAGTGGGTATAAAACGTGGAAAGCACACAAAAAATAAAGGTGATATTTCCAGAAAAGATAAGTACATGAATATTCAAGCCTCAACAAGGCTTTCCGCGCTACAAACTAAAAAATAAAAAAAAGGGTTCAACTTGCCGCCGGAACCCTTTTGAAAATATCTTAATTACCGAACATCTATTTTTTTGGTTTCAAGCGGGCCAGCTCCTTTATTACTTTCCCTCTTTCTTCTTTGATGCGGGCAATATCTTTCAATACAAATGAAATCTCGTACCCATCCCGAATAGCTTCTTTATCGAATTTCTCCATCAGGATATAGTAGTGTTTCTTACCTATGAACTGCACTTTAAGGGACTGTTCCCAATTGGAAGCGATAAAATCAATGACGCCATTGTCCTTCCCATCTTTATAATTCACCACTTCCCATTTGTTTTCGCCATCTTCAAACTGGCGGTTCTGAAACCCATCTTTAGCCACAGTTTCACTCAATACCTTGTTTCCACTATTATAGACCTTTATTTGATTGTGATGAATCCATTCCAATCCGGTATAGCGACTGGAAATATAAAACTCACCGTTGGTATCCAGGTGCGCCCTCAAATAAATCCGATGATACGAATTTTCCGGTTTCTGCCGCTTGTGAATCAGAATCGTTTGATGGCCATACTCATCAGATTCCCGAAAGTTCTTCATCAATGGCTCCAGCTCCTTCTCTTTAGCTTGTAACATACTATCGAGAAAAACCAGATTTTCCTCCTGTTCACGAATTGTGATGGTGCGTAATAAATCTTTCGCCCGGATAACGTATTCGATCTGATCCGGAAAAAGATCAGCGATAGAATCGATAATTAATTTGGCATCATTAAACTGCTTGGCATTAAAAAGGCTCTCTGCTTCAACAAATTTACCTTTGGCCAGTTCTTCACGTGAAGGGCCGCAACTTGCAATAAAAAAGAGTAAACAACTTATTATTAACAATCGATACATAGACATTTCTTATTAATTGAGTTTCAAAAATAATAAGAATAATGCGGGGGAAAGCAATAAGCAAAATGATTTATCAATCATTTTGGTATAAAAGCAAAAAAAGCTGCCTTAATAAAGACAGCTTATTCCCGTTTACTATTTGGTGAAAAGTTAATTAAGAAACTCCAGTTCCTTAACATTCACATTCAAAGCCGAATTAACCTCGCCAGCCTTGTTTTGGAAGCCTTCACTTCCGGGGATTCCCTCTATAAGAACTCGTTTACCTTTTTTCAGATATTCAGAAATTTTTGTGCTTTGCCGGTCATTTTTCCAAATCACCGCTTGAACCCATTCGGTTCGTTCCACTTTATTTCCTTGAGCATCTTTGTAATCCATTGATACTGCCACACGGAAATTGATAGCCTTTTTTTGGCCTACTTCTTTTACTTCTGCATCTCCACCAACGATGCCATTGAGTATTAATTTTAGCATATCGAAAAGTGTTAATTACTACTATCTTTAAAGCATATAATAAATTTATGCTAATTTTAAATAGCAATCAACTATTTGCTAAAAAAATATAGATTTTTTTTCAATTCCTACATTTTGATAATAACCAATAAGATGCAAGGTCTTTAAATTAGAGGTAACCCGAATTCATATTTTCATAATGAATAGAATAGACACTAACTAGTAATCTTTCTCTTTTTCTTGTTTAATAAGCTCCTTGGTGGATAATAAGCCGCAGGCCGCATAAATATCTTCCCCTCGTGACCGGCGAATGGTGGTGGTTAATCCTTTTTTAGATAATTGATCACGGAACCATTCCATGGTTCTAAAATCGCTGCCACGAAGCGGAGAATCCGGAATCGGGTGGAAATGGATCAAGTTAAGCCGGCAGCGAATCCCATTTAATAACTTGGTTAATCCTTTCACGTGTTCAGCGGAATCATTGACACCTTTGAACATGATGTATTCAAAAGAAATGCGGCGCTGACGACCAAAATCATAATCCCGTAAAGCGGCCACCACTTGCTCGGCAGAGTATACACTTTCAATGGGCATCAATTGATTACGCTCTTTGTTAAAGGGAGAATGTAAACTAATGGCCAGGTGCGCTTCGGATTCTTCAATAAAGCGACGCATGGCAGGCACAACCCCGATGGTGGAAACATTTATCCGGCGCGGGCTCCAGGCATATCCCCAATCGGATGTGAGAATTTCCAGACTGGTCAATACCTGGTCAATATTATCCATGGGCTCACCCATCCCCATATACACCACATTGGTTAAGGTCTCAAACTCGGGTAAACTGGCAATCTGATTCACAATCTCGCCAGCCGTTAATTGGCGCTGAAATCCCTGACGAGCCGTCATGCAGAACAGACAGCCCATTTTACAACCCACCTGTGAAGAAACACACAGTGTATTACGATTTTCTTCAGGTAAATAAGCTGCTTCAATAAATTGGTGTCCTTTGGTCTCAAACAGGTATTTTTTGGTTCCATCCACTGACTCTTGTACAGATTGGGGAGGGACTAGACCAACCACATACTGCTCATTAAGCAACTGACGTGCTTTTTTCGAAAGGTTCGTCATCTGGTCAAAGGTGGAAACGTGTTTTTTGTACATCCATTCGGTTAGCTGCCTGGCCGTAAAACCAGGTAACCCCAATTGTGATACAATGTCTTTTAATTCTTTCAGCGTTTTTCCAAACAGTACTTCCTTCTCCATTCAACCAGTCTTTTGTAGTTTAAAAATAGATCTCCGCAATAATGTGATCAAAAGGAATTCCTTTGGATAAAAGAATTTCCCTGACATCAATTACCATCTGAGAACTGCCGCAAAGATAGTATTTAATATCTGTTGATAAGTCATCCTTATTCCTAAGATAGTCAGTCAACCGCCCCGAAATAACCCCATCACCGGCTTCTGCGGTGCAAAAACGCAAATAGTCTGAAACCAACTCGGTTTTAAACAATGTACTAAAAAAGAAACTTTTTAAGTACCTGGCTCCATGTATCAACTGCACATTATCAGTCCGTCCGGACCGAACCATTGAAACAAATGGCGCTATGCCGGTTCCTGTGGCGATCCACACAGCCCGTTCGGGTGAGCAATTGAATTTACCAAAAGGATCCGATGCAAAAACCGTTTCACCAATCGATAAAGAGGCTAGCTGAGGTGTAAGTTCTCCCTCCGGATTAATATCAAACAATATTCCGATGTAATCATCTTTTATACCCGATGCGATACTATACAGACGCGGCTCCAATTCCGGTTGCATTGCCAAAGCAATCACCTGGCCGGGAATAAAATCAACTGTTCGTTCTAATTTTAAGTAGTAGACACCGCTTGATATCTCTGAAATATCAATGACGCTCAGCGGGTTTAGTTTTTTTCGTTTACGCTCCACACTCATACCTGGAATTTGTCTTTAAACAGGCTTCTATAAAATTTGTTTGAATCACCATGAAAGTTATTTCCTGCTTGATTGTTCATACCACCATAAAAGGGATACTATTCAAAGCATCCCTTTTTATGTTGTAGCATATAAAAACCAATTACATTGTCACGAAATCCGATTCTATTTAATGGGTAAATAAATCTCTGTCACCCACTTAGCCGGATCCGATTCTGATTGAGGATCGGTGACATATACCTCCAGTGGATCAATGGTTGTATTCTGTTTCAGTTTCTTATACCGCAAATAACTATAGGCCGCTGACCATCCATTTCCCAAATGCTCGTAATCCCCGGTAAATACAACTTTAACAGCTTTCAGAGAGGGGACCACACCATTATAAAACGGATCATTCGTCACAGTAAAATCAGCTGGTACAGGCACTGCAGATGAATAGGTACATTCGGGATCGGTGAAATCAAATTTGTGATAAACCGATAATGCTTTATCATAAATTATGGTTTCATTGGAGCAAAATTCACTCAAGGCGGTAAAACTTTTTTTCATCGACGGCCCTACCTCATCCATCGGACAAGTAACTTTAATGCCGATATAATGGGTTTCCGGAAATTCAGCGACGCCTTCAATTTCAAGATGAGAAGCAATGCTTCCTTTCTCCAAATGATCTTTCAGCATTTTCAGGCCTCGCTCATAATCCATGCCAATCCAGGGCTCCATTTGCTTAACCATAAATTTAAAGAAGAATGGCATTTTTCCCTTCATCCCCCAGGTAACTTTTGTTCCTTCACCAGCCGGTTCAAAGTGCCAGTATACATTTGATTTGGATTTGAATGGTTTGAGAAAACGAATTTCCTGATCAATAAAGGTGTTTACATCCAATTGCTTGTGCTCAATTTCTCCGGAACCCACCATTTTACCAACCCAGGCATAAACAGCTCCTTGTTGCTTACCATTGCCTGAAATGGTTACTTCAGCATCGGGTTCCACACAAAGCCACGGCGACCATATACTCCAGCTATTAAAATCAGAAACGGTTTGATACACTTTTTCCGGAGAGGTCTTTATGATGGCTGACTTTTTAACATGATATGATCCATCAATGGTCATTAACCAAATGATGCCGCCCAATAAAATGGCAACAATAACAACTAATAAAATCCACATTATTTTTTTCATTTTAGGTGATATTAAAAGTGATTAGCTTTACATCAACTGTTACATAAGTAAGATATGAAACACGCTTTTCAATTTCAAGTTAGAGCGCGTGAATATCTCACTAATGAATACTATTACCTTATTTTGAAAAAACAGACCTTTCAATACATTAAGAATATATAGATTTGCAAGGATTCATAACACACCCCATTACCACAACTATGATAAAAAAATTACAGCTTCGAAAAACTACATCTGTGGTCATTGCTACTCTTGCACTCATCATGACTACCAGTTGCAAAAAGCAAGAAACACCACCACCTAACATCATTGTATTTTTAGTGGATGACATGGGATGGCAGGACACCTCTGTCCCCTTCTGGCAAAAAGAGACACCCCTAAATAAAAAATACCATACACCAGCCATGGAGCAACTGGCTGATCAGGGCATGGTTTTCACGCAAGCCTATGCCTGCAATGTCTGTTCACCAACCCGGGTTAGTTTTTTAACGGGTATGAATGCAGCCCGTCACCGGGTCACCAACTGGACATTGCGCTATAACCAATCCACCGACAGTAAGGATGACCTGATTGACTTTCCGCAATGGAATATTAATGGCTTATCTCCCGTTGACTCTATTCCCCGCACTGTGGTAGCAACAACACTACCTGAAGTTCTTGGCAACAACGGATATTACACCATTCACTGCGGGAAAGCCCATTTTGGCGCCATCTCCACACCTGGAGAAAATCCATTAAACCTGGGTTTTGATGTCAATATTGCCGGTCATGCTGCCGGTGCACCGGCCTCCTACCAGGGTCTTGAAAATTATGGCAACGACGAAAATGGAAAGCCTTTAAAAGTGTGGTCGGTGCCCGGTTTAGAAAAGTATCATGGCCAAGACATCAACTTGTCAGATGCTTTAACCCGGGAAGCGATTTTGGCCATGGATACCGCCCTAACGAATGATCAACCCTTCTTTTTATACATGGCCCATTATGCTGTGCATACACCTATCCAACCCGATCATCGGTATTATCAGAAATACAAAGAAGCCGGTCTGCCGGAAGTAGAAGCGCGTTATGCCTCCTTACTGGAGGGGATGGATACAAGCTTGGGCGACATCCTAAAATACCTCAACCAAAAGGGAATTGCTGATAATACCGTTATTCTTTTCATGTCTGATAATGGTGGATTGAGTGCCCACACGCGGGCCGGCCAACGACACACTCACAATAAACCCCTAAACAGCGGTAAAGGTTCGGCTTATGAAGGTGGCATCCGGGTACCAATGATTGGCTACTGGCCTAACAATACCATGGCGGGAAAGCGTACTGATAAACTAGTTATTATTGATGATTACTTCCCGACTATTCTGGAGATAGCTGGCATTACAAATACCAACTATATACAGGCGATTGATGGAGTCAGTTTCGCTTCTGTACTAAAAGGGGAAACCTCCAGTACTGAGCGTCCTTTATTCTGGCATTATCCCAATAAATGGGGTGCTTCAGGTCCTGGGATCGGCACTTTTAGTGCTGTTCGACAAGGGGATTTCAAGCTTATCTATTGGTATAAAACCAGGATGTTTGAATTATACAATTTGGCCGATGACATCAGTGAGCAGAATAACCTGGCCCAGGATCAGCCGGATGTTGTAAAAGCATTGGCGGGTGTATTAGGGCATTATCTTCGTGAAGTGAAAGCTTTGAGACCTCTTGACGCAAAGACGAAACAAGTGTTACCCTGGCCGGATGAAGTATAAGCCCATTTGAGATAATCAACCCTTATTTGCTTATCTCAAAAAAGGATTAGAGAACAACAAGCAGTCATTTGATAGATGTCATCATCCATTTGATGACTGTTTGTTACCATTCAAGGCTAGCGCGATTTTTTTCTCTCTTTTCGAAATTGCTGTCGGTATTCCTTACTCATCTTTTCAGTTGCATATTGGAATATTAAACGTGCCGCATCATTTTTCCATTTATGAAGAAATGCTTCAACTGGTTGGGGTTGTTTTTTCCAGCATTCACGTAAAAACCACCCCAGTCCCTGATGAACCACCCGCTCCTGATCCAGCATTAAGGCATCAACAAAATCCAGAAGCGGTTTTAATGCATACCCCTCCTTGAAAGGTTTGATAAAAGCAACCGGAACCGCTCTTCGCTGAAACTTATTGCCGGCCAGTCGCCAACATTCAAAATCTTTTAACGACACGATTTGTTCTCGCACAAAATGGGTCAGAAGCTCACTACCAATAACATCAGTGTGCGCCCAGTTAATTATGCCAATGGAAAACCACTCCTGAATCTCATCAAAAGTGGTTCGATCAAACTCCTTTATGAAAGATTTAGTTAGCAAATAGGCAAAGCTGGTTTCCTCATATTTACCTGAGGCAATAAGTAAACGACTGGTGGATAAAACAAAGCCTAAATTCACTTCAGGTTGGGATAGAATCGCTTTACTCTTTTCCTCTACCAATTCCTGCGATAATCCATACGCATCGTAACCTTCTTTAAAGTAGCGTGCATATTTAGAGACAATCGCTTCATTCTGATGAAGTAGACAATAGGCTCTAATGTCCTCAAATAGTTGTTGTGGTTGCATAACAGTAAAGTAATGGTTGCATATTAAACTAAAAGGACTTCAATTGCCGGACTAAAAGGGATCACAAAATAAAACGTTGTTGGTCCTCCGGCTTTCGACTCCAGCCAAATTCTGCCGTTCAAAAGCTGGGTAAGCCCTTTGCTAATGGCTAAACCCAAGCCTGTCCCACCAAAAAGACGTGAATGGGCCTGATCGGCCTGACGAAACCGTTCAAAAATCAACTCTTGCTTTTCTTTCGATATACCAATGCCTGTATCCTTTACCGAAAAGAGCAGAAAGTCCTTATCCTCTTCCACAACCATTCGACAAACCACATCAATCGTCCCTTTCTCTGTGAATTTAATAGCGTTAGTCCCAAGATTCGTAATAACTTGTTTCAGCCTTAAATCATCCGATAAAAATTTATACTCCTCAAACTCAAAATTCAGTGCTATATGCTCCTTCTTCTTTTCTTTAAGTTCATTTTTTAAGATGTATTGAACCTCCCCCATCAACTGCGATAAACTAACCGGAGTTGGCTTAATCTCCAGTTGTTCAGATTGAATTTTGGAAATATCAACAATATCATTGATAATCCGCAACAGATCACGCCCCCGCTGATTAATGATATCGACATATTTATTACGCGAGTTAACAGTCAGATTCTTTTTGGTTTTAAGCAATTGAGAAAAGCCAAGAATAGCATTCATGGGTGTGCGAATTTCATGTGACATATTAGCCAAAAATGCAGACTTCAAATTATCCGATTCTTCAGCTTTCTTCAACGCTTTTTGCAAACGCACCTCTTTCTCTTTCAATTGGGTGATATCCTGAATAAAACAAATTCGGGTAGTTGAAGTAAGCACCACAAATTCATATAATACATCCAATACTTCCCGATTACGTGTTCGTAACTGTAAATCAGAAATACGAATAGACTCATTAATCTTTATTTCATTCAAAGCAGATTTAATCTTTACAAAATGATTGGATTGCAGGAAATAAGCCAGATTGGTTTCTAATAACTCGGCTTCAGTCTGCTTCAACAGTTCTGTAGAAGCATGATTAGCCATCAGAATATTCATCTCATTGTCCATGATTAATATACTGATAGGCGCACTTTTAAAGTAGAGTTTAAATTTTCGCTCACTTTCACGTAATTCTTTTTGAGCATTATTTTTGTCAGTGATATCCTGCGAAATAATCTGTACACCTGTTATCTTTCCATTATTTCGAATGGGCTGATAATTGGATAAATAACTTTTTTCCTGACCATTTATAAAGATTGTTTCTTCAAAGTCAGAAACGATGCCTTCTTTTGCAATTTGGGCCAGCTGCCGCATATAATAAGAGGCGTTTTGAGGATCTAAAAACTGATTTAACCGTTTTTCAATAAGGTAGTCTGCAGCTTGATTAAAGTTCCGGGCCCCCCGCTTGTTAATAAACTGCACCTTCCCATGTAAATCGATCAGCGCAATACCAACGCTGGCATTATTCATTAATTCACGATATTTTTTCTCGGACTCTTTAATCACCTGAGTCGCAATAACATTTTCAGTGACATCTTCAATAATACATGCTACATGATCCTTGTCCGGCTGAAAAGCAGTCACCAATATCCACTTTTTCAATTTTTGATCAAACGACTGCAATGACTGGGGTTTTCCATTGTCCTGAATTTTGCGAAAAACGGTAAATAATTTCTGATCAAATACCGGTTTAAGATACAGTTCTGTAATGCGCTTTCCAATGATATCTTCTGGCAGAATATTATAAAGTGCCATAAACTCCTTATTTACCTCCTTAATTTCAAAATCAACAACCCCCTCCTTGTTATAAAGTACTTGTGCCATAAAAGCACTATTAGACATATTCGCAAACAAGCCATAATACTTTTTTTCACTGAAATAAAGCTTTTTCAAAATACTCTTTTGAAAACTCATTGCTTTAGTTAGCTCTTCGGTTCTTAACCGCACTTTACGTCGTAAAAAGAAATTCCACAATAAACTACTTAGTATCAACAAAACACTAAGAATAGTAATGGTAATATTCTTATACTCGGAAAAATTACTTTGCGGCATGCATTCCCGAACCGCAAACCATTTATCGAAAATCTCACCATATCGCCCCGCCTCTCTGAGATTAACCAGCCCATTATTAATAATAGCCGCTAATTTTTCATTTTCATTAGACACTGCAAAACATCGTTTAAATACTGCATCAGAAGGTGTAAATTTTCTAATATCACTCAAACTGTATTGTTCAACCAAATAATCCCCTTGAAAAGTAGGCACAAAAAGAGCCATTGAACTCCCCTCAACCAATCCTGGAAACAAGGTATCAATCCGATTACTCACAGAAATATTTCGATTTGAATCAACGGTTTGAACATAATTCAAGAGTACCTCATCACTATTAATCCACACATTCTTTTCATCAAACACATCCAGCTGATTAAAATATTCGTGAGAATTGCAATATACCGAAAAAGGAAGGTAGGCTATCGGACTGGAAAATCGCCAATGAGGGTTGTTTGTCTCAAAGATAGCTGAGGTGAATAACTCGTCATTCTTGGCATTCATTTCCTGCACCAGAACATCCCGATTACCCAGAACAATCTCAATTTCGTATCCCAATAATATTTCAAACTCCCGAAGCAAATCAATACAAAACCCTTTGGCATCTCCGGAATTAGTTAAATACTCAAAAGGAGCATCATTGGCACTACCATAATAGGTTAATCTTGGTTTTGCAAATAAAGAAACTGTAAGCAGATGTATGATAAAGAATATAAACAACTGTTTCATGCTTCAACAGATTTAATTTCGGGCTATGCAAGTGACTTGATAAGAATGACCAGAAGTAATAATTTAGCTTCTTTCATTAAATATAACTAAAAACATGAACTTAAACCACTATGCTACAGCACAAATCTAGTAATTTGAAAAATTTACAACACACAATTCTATAGAACAACTATATAATCTCTGCACATATATTTCCAGACCCTATGGATTCTTAAAACGAAAAAGAGGGTGCTTTTAGTTAAACACCCTCCTTCTTAACTATCTGGAAATTTTAATTCACCACTACCCTAAAGGTTTCTGAATGGCCTTCACATTCTACTTTCAGAAGATAAATGCCACTTTGATTTACCGTTATTTCAACGGAATCATCATTTACAAATCCTGATTGAACAAGACTTCCGCTTAAGTTATATAAACTCCAATAAGCTCCCTTACAATTATCTGTAAGAAGCCTAAAATTCCCTTTATTTGGATTCGGGCTGACTTTTACAGCCATCAACGCCTGAAGATCCAAATTCGTTGAAACCATGGAAATCTGAACCTCTTCACTGGGGTCAGATTCGCCATCCAGATTTGTATAGACAGCTGTTACATAATATTTATAAACACCATCATTCTCTAACTCTTCACCAAAAGTCAGCGCTGTTGTTTCGGCAACTTTTTGATCATTTCGATAAATATTATACTTTTCAAACTCACCATCCGGCGTTCCTTCCGGTGCATCTCTCACTATTTTAACATCATCAATGGCCATTTGCCATCCATCAGTAAATTCATATACAAATGCAATTCTAATGGACTTCCCACTATACTCCGCTAAATCAACAACTATTTCACTCGCCAATTCATTGGCCGGATCACCATCGGTATAATACAATGCCTGATGCCATGCTGCATCAGCATAAACCATCACTCTAAAATTGGTGTGATAATAAGTACCATCACTTGTTTTACCATTCATGTACCAGGTCCAGAATTTCAACTTATCGTATTGATCAATGGGTACTTCTTTTGTTATCATCCAATTAAAGCCAGGCGCACTATAAGCAATGGCAGCAGAGCCGGTACCATTCTTAATATATGTGCTCCCTTTTCCACTAAATGATGCCGGTACACATTGAAACCATTTTTTCCCATCGGGTTCTGTTGGATCCGTCTGATCGCCTTCTAGAGTTTCACTGTACTTAAGCTCCCATCCCTGCGGTAACCAGTCAGATTCAAAACCCTCGCTCAATTTCACCGATCGTTTAATAGAAGTATTTACAACCTGCGCTACAGGTGCTTCCCAATTAAGAGTGACAGCTCTGTTAGTAACACTACTAATCAGGTTTTGTGGTTTTGGAAAAATAAGCGCCCTGGTATTTATGAGGTTTTCCTTGGTTGCCGTACCTTCTCCATCAGCATTGGTCACACTTAAACTAATGGTATACTGACCTGCCTCAAGGAATTTAATGCTAATTTCTTCGGATTCTACAGTGGTACCATTCAATAGCTCAACTGTTTTTGGCTCTATCGTCCATTGACGCGAAATAGCAACTGGCTGGCAGAGTGTTTCGTCCTTAAAACTAACAATCATTCCTTGCCTTCCGGACAATTCACCCATGGCAGTGAACTCAGGTACCGGAATACCAAAGCTTACCGGCTTCGCATAGAAAGTTAAAAACTCATCCCATTGAGTTTCGGAAATATTCAGATATTGCTCCGCATCTAAATAAAATTGAGCATTGGGACTAATTGATATATCTTTAGGGATCCAAATTTTCAATCCTGTAGCATCAGGACGCTCATTTTCCAATGATTCAATAATACTTAATTCATAAGCTGCCAAAAGCTCATCAATTTTTGCTTTAATTTCCTCCGAGATACCCTCTTGCTGTTTAAGTAAATTCAGAAAATGCCCTAGATCTTTGTGCTCTTCATAATCTTCGCCATCGGAATACCAAGCGGCAGTTCTGGCTGCCTTAACCTGATCTTTTACATCCACCATTTCGGGTATAATAATTTCGGCAAAAGCATCTAAAGCCGGCACAAAATCCCGCATGAAAAAATCGGTACGTGTAGCAGTTTGCGTCGTAGCTCGTGATCCTTGCGTGCCATCATCGTATGATTTATCATACTCCACAACAATGTGACGGGCAAAATCATACACATCCACTTCAGGATTATTATTCAGTATGCTAAACTGCGTTGTGTAATCCCATCCATCGCCTGGTTCGGTTTTTTCTGAAGCCACTACTACCTTCGTATAATCTTTCAAGGCATACACCGTTTCAACCTGACCTAGCAAACACACATCAAAACCAAAGATATCAAATCCTTGTCCGTCTACTTCTTTAAAAGCATTAACCGCATCAGCCAATTCCCACAATTTCATATCACCACAAGCAGCCTTCCAGGTACGGGATGATTTTCGGAAGATTCCGGAACCGTGGTCCCAAACATTACAGCCATAATGTTCGGCCGGATAATTGTCTTTACACCACAGCATGAAATCCTCCAGTGTTTGAGCATCATTCATGTCAAGTCCTTCATTGAAGTGCGTACTTACTAATGGTGAAATCATCTCAGAATTCATTCCTGCCGGATCTTTCGTCACATAATAAATACCATCCTTGGCATCATCGTTACAGTCGTATAAAACCACATAATTAATCTCGCCCGGTATGGATCCAAGTACTTCCCATTCATTCAGATCCTTATTCCCATCCAACCCGGTATTATCTTCATACAGATATAACATGTAAGTCCACTTTGCAATACCGCACTCTGCTTGAATGTCAACAGTGAAAGGATTTTCCTCACTATTGCTATTTACTATTAGTTGACCAGCATCAGGTGTGGCAGTTTCACCAACAGGTGTATACGATATGACGATGTCAGCTGATTGCTGCACAGCCAGAGTTACGTTTTCAGGATTCGTCTTAAAAGCAAACCTATCGCCTGTTAATGAAATGGATCCCAAATCAATGGATTCACTCCCCACATTAACAACCTTCAACGTATAGTCAGCGGACATTCCTGGCTTCACTAATCCCAGATATTGCGCCCCATTATTTGTTACTTCTGCATTGTTATAATCCACTTGCAGATGTTTACCAACCAAGGCTGTTACTTTAATATTATCAAACGCCACTCCTTTGGATACGGCTTCCAAATTGGTATAATAAAGACCTAGCTGATACCCATCTTTAAGCGCTGAAAGCGGAAGCTCCAAGCGTTTTGTAATCCAATCTTCTGAATTATCAAATTGCGCAAGTAATTCCCATTTTGCATTGGGATTTTCACGGCCAATAATAGCAAAACCGGACATTTGAGATACATAATCCATACAAAAATAGACCTTCCCAAATTGTCCCAGGTTCATTGGAGGTAGTGCAATGATATCAGCCACTTCACTATAAGCAGAGATACTACCCGGTACATCAGAAGTGTTCACACCAACAAAAGAACCATCATGATCCGGAAAAGCATATCCACTCTTTGCAAAATCAGTAGATTCACCGATTTTAAAGGCATAATCACCGGCATTAAATAACCACTCACTCGTATTTGCTTCGAAATCCTGACCATATGGTAATTCCACTATTTCGTATGCTCTCACAACGTGCTCATCTGACGGAAATGACTCACTGCCTTCACCATTCACATAAGTTACGTAATACTTATACTCATCTGTTTCCAGACCCATATCCATCCATTGCGTCTGAGATTTATCGGAGACTTCATGTACAACGACATCGTCCCGGTAAATATTCAACTTGCCAAAATCAGCATTCAGACCTTTTGATGCGTCATTCACCACTTTCACATCATCTATGGCTAATTGCCAGCCATCTGTAAACTCATAAACAAATGCCAACTGAACCGTTTTGGCATCATAAGCAGACAGATCAACTGTAACAGCAGTTTCGTATTGATTTGAAGAGGCCCCTTTGGTGTAGTACAAAGCTTCCGTCCACACATCATCAGCCTTTACCATTACCCTGAAATTAGTATGATAAAAAATGCCATCATCGGCCTCCCCGTTCTTATACCACACCCCAAATTCTAATTGGTCACCATTGGTGATTTGCATCTCGGGTGAGATTAACCAATTAAATCCGGGTGCATCATAAGCGATAGCGGCCGAATAATCTCCGCTTTTAATATAGTCACGTCCCTCCGACTGAAACTGAGTTTCATCGCAATGAAACCAGCCTTTATCACCGTCTACAAGTGCTTCTAATGTACCATCCAGGGCTGTCGACTTTTTCAGCTCCCAATTGGTAGGTGGCCATACGCCGCCTTCAAATCCCTCAGCCCACTTAATTTCTGTTGTTAATGAAGGCCAACTAATGGTTACATTATTATAATCCGTATTTACTTCCACTCCTTGTAATGGTGGAACATCCGAGCTTCCGGGCATTACGGTGATGTATTCAGGTTTTTCCTCAACAATGTTTCCATTTATAGATGCAGACACTGTTTTTTTACCGATTGTAGAATAAGCCACTGTGGCTTCAGCATCAGTTGAAGTGGCAGGAACTGCGCCATCCCCAAAATTCCAATTAACAGATGCGTAACTTCCTTCCACCAACAAACTAAAAGTGATGTTTTCATTCATCCCGACTTTGGTCGTTGAGGCTTCAAAATCAACAACAGGATCTGTTGTTGAAACAACAATTAACCCTGTTTGAAAAGATTCACCTCCGGCATAAACAGCAGATACCGCGCATTTGTAAGTGTTATTACTCAAGTTTTCCAAGGCATACCTGCGTACATCACCTGCTACTTCATCCACTAAGTCACCATTGACATATATTCTGTAAGCAATCGGCTCTTCACCTGCACGTACGTTTGTATATTTCTGGTAATGCACCATTGGTAAGCGCTCTCTTCCTCCAACCAATGAAATAGGTTTCTTGTCCGTTTTAGCCTCAAATTTTAATGGCGCTTTTCGAAATGAAGCCGCCTTAGAGGTGAAGCCAGCGATCGATTCAATACTAACATCATCCACTGCAATCGCATAACCATCTGTGTAGCTCTGAACAAAAGCAATTTTAATCGTTTTATTCGCATATTCAGACAGGTTTATTACAACAGGCACCGTCATATCAGACGACTCCGACTGAGCATCCATGCTTAATGCACTAACCCATCCGGCGTTTCCTTCCTTGATCATCACATTAAATTGAGAAGTATACGAGCTGGTGTTCTTAAAATAAAGGAAAAAAGAAAGCTGTTGTTGACCTAACACTTCAATTTCAGGAGTCACCAACCAATTGGAATTAGTCTTTTCGTATCCTATGGCCGCGGATGCCACACCTGAATGCACATAGTTGTCCGTTGAACTCATGGTCCATGTAGTAAGACCCGGCTCCAAATCCAGTGGTTCACCGGATATGTTATCCGACCGTTTAATCGCCCATCCTGCAGGCGGAAATATACCCGATTCGAAGCCTTCCGGGTTATTAAACACCGGTGTTTCGTTTGGACTATACCATGAAAAATTTATGACGTTATGATTTGCGGTGGCTCCGAAGAAAGCAGGCTTTTGAAAGTCTGCACTACCGGTAACCACATCAATGTAATCAGCTTTTGTTGTTGTTTCGGTATCTGTACCATCAGAAATCGTTAAAGAAACAGTTTTAAAACCTCCTGTATCATACGTTACAGCATGCGGACCGATTCCTTCAGCAGTAGCTGGTGAGGCTCCTACACCAAAATTCCAGGTATAAGTGTTGATGTTATCGCCAACAGATGCATTCGTAAAAACGACGGTTTCACCTATCCCCAGTTGATTCGTATCGGCTGAGAAACCGGCATAAAGTCCGTCCCCAATAACTTCGACGGAATAATCTTCCACTTCTCCAAAGGTAAAACTCGCGCATGGTTCCGGCTGAGCACTATACCGACAGCAAACCCGCATGGTGGTTTGACCGGGCACAGCATCTGCCGGAATGGTAATTGCGCCGGTAAAATGACTATTTACCGTGGCATTACTCAATGTTGTTTTTTCTTCTTCAGCAAAAATATAATCGTGGTTCCAATCTGCCCAAACAGCCACCTGGTCATCGTCATAACCGTCCACCATAACAGCAATGTCAAAACTCTGTCCTTGGGGGAATGAAGCAGATAGCACTTTGAAATCTCCATAATTCTCCCGACCTGAATCATTATTAACAGTCCCATAAGTAACATTCGAGATAAACTCATAATTTGAACTCGTAGAGCCACTTTCACAGTAAGATTCCGCATTTTGCCCATGTATAATCGAGCCTAACAGAATTTGTGCCAATAATAAACAGAAATTAAGAAAATAGAACTTTCTCATAAAAAAGGTTTTAGTGATAATAATAGGATATGAATAGTTAGCACACCGGAATAGGGCATGCCATTTTTTTAAACCTAACTATTACCTGCTTCCCCAAAACCAGGTAATATTTAGTATTAGTCAATAAAACCGATTACTAAAATATCAATGTTCAAACAAAGTTAAACACATTTCTTACTTTTCAAACTTTTAGGGCAATTTTTCGAATCATAAGTTATCATTAAAAATGACAGGGATACACACTTTTGGCTAATGCCGATACATAATCAAAGAACAATGTTTTATCGCTCTCTTTGATTAGTAGTCGTTATAATTCCCTCTCTTAAAAAATAGCAAGGATTCAGAAGGTCTAAAAGATTTTTTATACAAAAAAAGGGATAAACGTATTGTTTATCCCTTTTACTTGTCGGGGTACCAGGATTCGAACCTGGGACCCCCTGGTCCCAAA
>Ga0193953_1000299_pt1 | contig 27955 bp, 18 predicted proteins | sample BB_4_MG_FD_140325 | JGI IMG/M metagenome (GOLD analysis project Ga0193953, IMG submission 140325) | Microbial mat bacterial communities from the Broadkill River, Lewes, Delaware, United States - BB_4_MG | ecosystem: Environmental > Aquatic > Freshwater > River > Microbial mats | place: USA...
CCCGAAGCAGACCCCGGGGAGACGCCCGAGGCGACAGACGATGAATAAACCATAATGAAAATGGCGGGGCTTGCCCCGCCATTTTTCGTTTACGACCATTTTTTCTTTGGATTCCCTGTGGGCTGTTCATAAACCATCATGGGCGCCGACGCTTCCCCCGTCGTTGTATGGGGGGCAGTGCCAGGACGTCACTGCCGGATCCTCCCTTCGGGAATCCACGGTCTGCAACGCAGTAACAAGAAAGCGATCGACGCAAAGCAAAGGACTTATGGAAAAAAAGACAATGAATATAGGTGTGATTGGCGGCGGCAGCTGGGGAACAGCCCTGGCGTATCTTCTGGCGGAAAATGGATTCGACCTCGACCTTTGGGTGTTTGAAGAGGAGGTCAGGGACCAGATTGCAACCGATCGCGAGAACAAGGTGTTCCTGCCCGGTGCAAAACTGCCCGAGCGGATTACCCCTACCTGTGATCTGAAGCAGGCTGTCAGCGGCAAAGACCTGGTACTCGTGGTGGTTCCCTCTCATCACATGCGTGTCATTGCAGGCTTGATGGCCCCTCATATGGACAAGGATACCATCGTGGTCACCGCCTCCAAGGGCATTGAAAACAAGACCCACCTGACCATGACAGGGGTCCTCGACGAGTGCCTTCCTCAGGTTCCGTCAGAACGGATTGCTGTTCTCTCGGGTCCCAGCTTTGCCAAAGAGGTGGCGGCAGGGGTTCCCACTGTGGTGGCGGTGGCCGCCAAGGACCTCGAGGTGGCCAAAAAGGTCCAGGAGACCTTTGCCTCGACGGTGTTCCGTGTCTATGTCAACTCCGACCCCATCGGGGTGGAGGTGGGCGGTGCCATGAAGAACGTCATCGCCATTGCCGCCGGCATGTGTGACGGCATGGATGCGGGCCTCAACCCCAGGGCCGCCCTTATCACCCGTGGCCTTACCGAGATGACGCGTCTGGGCGTAAGGATGGGCGCAGAGCCCCTCACGTTCTCAGGGTTGGCTGGGGTGGGCGATCTGATCCTCACCTGTACCGGCAGCTTAAGCCGGAACCATACCGTGGGTATGAAGATTGCCCAGGGCAAGACCCTCGATGAGATCCTCGACGAAATGCGCATGGTGGCCGAAGGGGTGAAAACCACCCGCTCGGTCTACAACCTCTCCCACAAGCTGGGGGTGGAGCTGCCCATCTGCAACGAGGTCTACCATATTCTCTTTGACGGCCGCGATCCGGCCGAATCCATCAACCGCCTCATGACCCGAGACCTGAAGCACGAGATGGAACTGTAGGGCAAGAAGAGCAAACATGCCTCCGGCGGCCAGGGGCTGAGCCCCTGGACCCCAGGTTCGCGAATGCTCCCGACCTTCGTTCCTCAGGTCGATCGCATTCGCTGACGGGCTTCGCCCGTGGGCAATGGTTGAGGTGGAGTAACATCCAGACCGAAAAAACCTGTGAGAACACTCAGGCCCCACTTTATGGGTGAGGTTTTCCTCGGGAAACCCTCACCCATCACCTGTTTGTCAAACACATCCCAGAAAATCGGGTAAACGTTTGGCCCCCGGCAGAGCCCCCGGAGGTAATGCCGATTTTTTTTGTAGCTGGAATGGTCATGTCGTTTGCGTAGTCTTGGTCATTGATCACGGGCGCAGCCCGTCAGCAAATGTGAACACCCCGAGGTACGAGGGGTGGTGAGCATTTGCGAACCTGGAGGCTTCGGATGGTGACGGAAGGGAAGGATGATCGGCAGGGGCATCGGCGCAGGCTCAGGGAGCGGTTTCTCGCCGGGGGACTGGAGGGCTTTCACGACTACGAGGTGGTGGAGCTGTTGCTGACGCTGTCCACGCCCCGGAAGGATTGCAAGGGGCCTGCCAAGGCGGCCCTTGAGCGGTTCGGCTCCCTTCAGGCGGTGTTTGAGGCCGAGGACCGGGAGTTGAAGGCAGTTGCCGGAATCGGCCCATCGAATCTTCTAACCTTGCGATTGATTAAAGAGGTGGCGGCACGGTACCTTGAGGAGCGGATGGTGAGTCAGCCCCGGATCCTGAACTCCCGGGAGCTGCTTGATTTTTTGAACCTGAAGATCGGGCACAAGAGGCGTGAGTGCTTCTTTGCTGTCTATCTGAACGCCAAGAATTGTGTGGTGGCATCCGAGGTGCTTTTTGAAGGGAGCCTCACCTCCAGCGCCGTTTACCCTCGGGAGGTGGTGAGCGCCGCCCTTGCCCACAAGGCGGCGGCGGTGATTTTCGCCCACAACCACCCTTCGGGTGAGCCGGAACCCTCCGGGGAAGACGTCCGCGTGACGAAAAAACTGGTGAACGCGTTGCGGGTCATGGGTATCACGGTCCATGAACATCTCGTTATCGGGTCTGCCGGGCATTACAGTTTTGCAGAAAACGGCTATATCGACCGCTTTGTCCGAGAGGCAGAGGCGGCGATCTCCGAGCCTTGAGGAGTCCATTGTTGTGACAGATGAACCAACCAAGCCGGTATGTTACGGCGTGTTAGAAAACGTATTCCCCCTGGGGGACGACGGCCTGCGCCATTCGCCGGAGTGCTGCATGGCATGCCCCCATAAAACCCCCTGCCTGAGGGCTGCCCTTACCACCGATCCCAAAGCGGACGATGTGAAGGAGGAGAAAGTGGACCGGGCTTATGCCTCGGGGAACCTCTCTTTTTTATCCCGATGGTCAAAGAAAAAATCACTGGCCGGCAAAAAGCGGCGCTCGTAGCGTTTTTTCAAACAAAAATGAGCCTCCGGCGGCAAGGTGTGCCACCTTGAAAGCAGGTTGCGGATGCGCTTTGCCCCTCGTTCCTCGGGTCAAATCATATCCGCCGTTAGTGTGGAGAAAATTCATTGGCACTTTGTAACTATTCAGCCTGCCCCTGCGGGTCGTTTTTTGAGATGAGCCCCGAAAACGTTCCGGTTGTCGTTCCATTTTTCTTGGGGGCCCAGGGAAAAGGGAGCTACAGGCTCGTTAAGCCCAGGCTATATGGCTTGCCAACATCGGCGAGGCAATCGAAGCTGCGCTTAAGACCTGTTTGTCAAACTTTTCAAAAGTTTGGCCCCCGGCAGGGCCGCCGGAGGCTTTTTTTGAATGTAAGTTGAATCGATACTTTTTCGCCTGGGACAGGCGAGCATATACCCCAACATTTTTAAGGAACCGTAGAGATGAAGACAATCAAGGAACTGGACATTACTGGAAAGCGGGTCTTTATCCGTGTGGACTTCAACGTACCCATGGATGCCACGCAGCGTATTACCGATGATATTCGCATTCGAACTTCCCTTCCGACCATCGAGTATGCTGTGGCGCAGGGTGCCAAGGTGATTCTTGCATCGCACCTGGGTCGCCCCAAGGGAAAGCGTGTCCCTGAGATGAGCCTTGCCCCGGTGGCAAAGCACCTGGAAGGGCTTCTCGGTCGCAAGGTGGCCATGGCGCCTGATTGTGTCGGTGAAGGCGCGGAGGCTATGGTGGCAGAGATGAACGAGGGGGACGTGCTTTTGCTGGAGAACCTTCGCTATCACGATGAGGAGCAGGCCAACGACGCTGCCTTTGCCGGGAAGCTGGCCACTCTTTGCGATGTCTACATCAACAACGCCTTTGCTGTGTCTCACCGGGTTCATGCCTCGGTGGCAGCCATCACCGAAAAGGTGGCGCAGAAGGGGGCCGGCCTTCTCCTGGAAAAGGAGATCGCCTTTTACAACAAAGCCATGGGGGAGCCTGTTCGTCCTCTGGTTGCGATTATCGGGGGAGCAAAAATCTCCAGCAAGCTGGGGGCTCTCACCAACATGCTGAGTGTCGTGGACAAGGTGATCATCGGTGGAGCCATGGCCAACACCTTCTTAAAGGCCCAGGGTCTCTCTGTTGGGAACTCCCTGGTGGAGGACGACATGCTGGAGAGTGCGCTTTCTGTTATCACCACCTGTCGGGAGAAGGGCATTCCCCTCTACCTTCCCGTTGACGGGGTGGTTGCTGGCGAGTTCAGCGCGGATGCCGACTCCGAGGTGGTCTCCGTGGATGCCATTGCTGGTGATGTCATGATGCTCGATATCGGCCCTGAGACCGGTGCAACCTATGCCAAGGTGGTTCAAGAGGCGAAGACCATTGTCTGGAATGGGCCCATGGGGGCTTTCGAGATGGCGCCCTTCAGCCATGGTACCTTGGATCTGGTGGCCGCTGTAGCCGAGGCCGACGCGTTGACCGTCGTGGGGGGAGGCGATACGGACGTGGCCCTTCATATGGCAGGTGCCGAAGATAAAGTCTCCTACGTCTCCACGGGTGGTGGTGCTTTTCTCACCCTTATGGAGGGCAAGCCCCTTGACGGCGTCACCTACCTTGACGCGTGATATGCTGGGGTGGTGCACGGCATTTAGGATGCACCTGTCGCTGAAAAACATCAATTTTAAACGATAATGCGACCAAATAAACGGTCCTGCTACTTTGTATATGAAGTCAGGGCCGTTTTTATTTGTTGATGAAGGTCTTAAAACACACTGAAATAGCAGTCTATCTCTTCGATTTCGTGCGCTATCCTGTTGACCCTTTCCAGGAATCGTGGTACAAGATGTTGTGATATGCCCAGCCATGACCCGCTAAAACTTCGGATCACAGGACTTGCACCGGCACTGGAGGGTATGACAGCTTTTCAGCACCTGCGGGGGACTTCCTTACACAGTAAGATATCAGCGATTTATCGCTTGCCTCGAAATGCTGATACCACTGCAGCCTCTCCTTTCGCGCCCGGTGATCTGCCTTTGATCGCGTTGGGCGTTTTTTATATCCAGACGACATTTGAATGTGGATCAACACGTGAACGACGCTGACCCTTTCCATGAGATGGGGAGCGATATACCTTTGACGGGGGGTTCTTTTGGGATATTGGGGTTACAGGGAAGAGCTCAGCCGCGCCCATAAACTGAGGCGCATCTACTATGAAGTCCTGCGGGATGATCTCGATGAGTTCGTGCTTCAGTACGGCCTGGTCGAGTCGTATGATAATTTTAAAAAAAATAACATGGATTACCCCTTCGTTGAGCGGCGTGAGCTGAAACCGAGGGCTCGTATTCCTGGTACGGAGTATGAGGAGCACAACGCCTTTCTCATTATTTTTGTTGAGGACACCATCCCCGCCCCCTGCAAGAAGTATATCCGGTTTTTCGATGTCAACAAGACGGTGAAAAGCAACCTGATTGCCTCCGGCATCCTCGACCTTTCCGATGAATTTGACCGTGGCTGGAAGTATCTGGACTCCATTGAGTTCAGTGACTTTATACGAAAGTTGCTTCCCGTGGACTACGCCCTGCTCATTCAGAGGGATCCGGTATCACGTGCCACGGACCGCTACGCTCTCTCCCATTACCATGTGCGGATCGATTGGCCCATTGCCGAGGCCGCCGAAGAGATGGGCAAGGACCTGCGGTACATTATCAAGGATCTTTATGAGCGCGGCGACAAGTGTGCCGAGGATATTCAGAAGAAGTTCTTCGAGATGCACGGCCTGCCCATCATGGCCGGCGGGCGACGTACGGCGGCCAGTGTGGCTGCGCAGTATCTGAAGCGTCTCAACTCCATCTCCACGGTTTACGTTTCCAGCAGTGAGTCGCGCTGTGTGCTCAGGTTCTCCGAACGAGGTTTCTCCAGGTACGCCCTGGTCCGATTGCCCCTGGCGGAGATGCTGGAGGTGGCCGAGGAGAACTCCATGAACCTTGAGACCTTCACCAACAATTACGTCATCGATTACGAAGAGAAGGATGGCGTCTGCATTTTACGCGTGGATTACGATCACACGCCTCCAGCCAGGCCGCCCCAGGACGGAAAGATTCGGGCCATCAAGGCGGAAACGGCCTGGTCCACCATCTGCAATCAGCTCATCATGCCCAGGCCTGGTGTGTGGAAGTACCCCCTCCTGAGTGTCAACATGGTCTATACCTGATGGCCGTGACACTCTTTTAAAACAACAAACGCCCCGCTGAACTGTTCAGCGGGGCGTTTTTTTTTATGCGTGGACATGGTCCCGGTCGGTTTTTACGCCAGCGGTCAGTGGCTTTCGCCTGAAATGAGCCGCCGGTTGCAAAGCCGGGCCATTTTCTACTCGCCGAGTTGACGCATCATGGCAATCTCATCACAGTCGGGGAATTTGACGCAGGTAATGCAGTCGCTCCAGATTTTTAACGGAAGCTCCGCCCGGTCGATGAGGTCAAACCCCATTTTTTTGAAGAAGCCGGGCTGGTAGGTGAGGGTGAAGAGTTTTTTGATGCCAAAGTCCACCGCTTCATCCAGGGCGCTCTGGGCCAGCATTTTTCCGATCCCCTTGCCTGTGTGGTCGGGGTGTATGGCAAGGGAGCGTACTTCGGCAAGGTCCTCCCAGCAGAATTGAAGTGCCCCGCATCCGATGATGCCCGATTCCGGGTGCTCATACACGAAAAAATCCCGCACATGGTCGTAGAGTTCACTCAAGGGTCGGGAGAGGAGTTCGCCCCGGTTTCCATATTCTGACAGAAGGGCGTGAATTTGCTTGATGTCCTGGATGGTGGCTTTTCGTATCATGGTTTTTGTATCGCTTATTCACATGGTTGTTAAAGGAGATGGTACGGCAAAGCGGTCATTTGCCCTAACCCGGATATATCATGAGAAAACAGTCAGGCCGAAATAAAAGCAACCCATGACTGATAGTTACTGTGAATTATAAAGATATTTCAAAAATACATAATGCAATACACAGTTTCCTGCTCGCTATTCTCACCCTTCGGGCGAGCCGAGTGCACCCATCTTCTGCGTTATCAGAGCATTGAGGTAAATAACTACATCTGCAGCTCTGATGCCTTGAATATGGGTGCACTCAACTCGTGAAATATCCGGGCTAAGGCGGCGCTTGGTCGTGTGGGGAGGCACTGGTGGCATCGAAAAGAGTCGACGGCACCCTGCTTGATCCTATCCTGTTGGGTTGAGCGGCAAGGGCCCGAGGCTGTCGCGCCGTGATCCCGATGGTGCGATGGAGCCGTTACGACCGGGGACCCGCAAAGGGCTATGATGCGTCAACTGGCTGAATGTATAACTGAAAGGGTTGTTAAAGGCAATACAAAACCGGAAAGTTCGTTTTTTGGGACCATCTCAGGGTGAGGTGGTCCGATGGTTTGTGTGGGTGGTGTTTTAAGTATTTGAAATGATAGATAAAACCTTGGTGTGGTTGGTGTGGCACTATCATTGCATTGTGTCCAGCCTGTGGCTCTTCAGGGGCTCTTTGAGCAAGTTCGGGGGCCACAACTCCTTCATATGAAGACGCTTTGTCTGTATCGCTGTGTGTTGGCAGCGATACCCATTCCACTTGCGGTGCGAAGTCTATGACCCATGGCGATGCAGGTGGGAGGTGATAATTATTCGAATTGATACACAAGGCCCCTTAACTTGACGCCAGGGGCCGGGGCATGCACGGTGAACCGTCAGCCCAGGGAGGCGATCCCCTATGGGATACCAACTTTTTACAGGATGCAACATACCCGCGAGGCTGATCGGCTATCGCCATGCCACTGTGGCTGTTTTAAAAGCATTTGAGGTGGATATCTGCCATGAAAGCATGTTCAATTGCTGCGGCTACCCCATGCGAAACACCGACCCGGAGTTGTTTCTGCTTTCATCGGCAAGGAACCTGGCCCTGGCGGAGAAAAAAGGGCGGGATATCCTGGTGATGTGCAAATGCTGTTTCGGCAGCTTTAAACGCGCCCAGAATGCATTGAATCAGGACCTTCAGCTTCGAGATGAGGTGAATGCCATCCTGAAACGTGAGGGGCTGGTCTACCGGGGCGTGGGGCGTGTGACCCATATCCTCTCATTTTTCCGGCACAACGTGGGGCTTACGGCCATTCGTCAGCGGGTGGTGCGGCCGTTATCCGGTGTCCGGGTCGGCGCGCAGTATGGCTGTCATATGCTGCGCCCAAGCAACATCAATGAATTCAATGAGGCCGGTGTTCCGGAGTTTTTCGACCTGCTTCTTTCGGCCATTGGTATGGAGAGTCTTGATTACAAGAAGAAATTCGATTGCTGCGGTGCGCCATTAAATGGAATCAATTCCGACTTGTCCGAAAAGATGACGATTCAGAAGCTTGAGGCGATTCGTGAAATGGGGGGCTCCCTGGTGGCCACGGGCTGTCCTCACTGCCACCTTCAGTTTAGCGGTGTGGCGGGGAAGGGTGAGAACCTGCCTTTGCCGGTTGTCTACCCCCAGCTTTTGGGGCTTGCCATGGGGCTGGCACCGGAGAGTCTTGGAATCAGTGATGGTGAGGCCGAGATGCTGGCTCTGGCCTTTGAAGGGGAACCACTCCGCCATAGCATGTAGTATGGCATCGGAAAGGGGCCAGTTTTATTGCCTCCGTACCGGTAGAGGGAGGGATGTGCCTTCTTGCGGAACTCCCTTGTGTCACTGCTAAAAAATCGTCAATGTTTCTTGAAATAACCTGTCTCATATGCCATAAATTCCAATGGGTTCAATTTCTTTGGGGGGCCCTTTGTCTTATTTGTTGAGAAATTGGTGATTATGTGATGCGTGCCTGGTAATCAATGTTCAGGGTTCAGCACTTCTGCATGGTGTCTTGAAGCCAGCCGTTTGTAAGAGAGACGCATAGGGGAAGACGTGTTCTCCGGGCCGGACTTGATGTGTGACATGAGATGTTTTGTGCGATGTGTGAGGGCCCGAAAAGAGTTGATACACCTGCCTGGTGCATTGAAGGCATGGCATTCATTGGCATTGATCTTTTCTTGAGCCGAACGGGTATGAGCCTCAGCTTGCAGAAATAATACAGCTTCAACCAGAGCAAGTTGTGGGATGCGTGTCTGTTTGTGCTTGTTTCTAAAATGGCCGAAATGATCATCACGGCCATTCCTACACCAGTGGCGGCATGAAACTAAATCCCATAACACTCACATTTTCCGGTGCGGATGAAGAACTTGAAGAGGCGTATCTGAACAGAGATTTTGAGAAGTATATCTGGCAGATTCGTATCGTCCTGGTTCTTGCGGCCATCTTCTATATCCTTTTCGGGTTTTTGGATGTCCTGCAGGTCCCTGAGTATCTCTCCACATTCCTCATGATCCGGTTCGGCTTTTTTCTGCCGGTGGTGATGCTGGTTCTCTGCCTCTCCTTTACCCGTGTCTTTGTCCGTATCATGCAGCCGCTTTTTGTGGCGGTCCTCATGGCAGGTGGTGGCGGAATCATCATGATGCTGTGCCTTGCGCCTTCCCCTGCCGGGTATACCTATTTTGCCGGGTTGATACTGGTCTTGATGTTCGGGTACAGCTTCGGGCGGGTCAAGTTTCTCTGGGCCAGCCTGTCCGGCTGGTTCCTGGTGGGCCTTTACACGGTGGCCGCCCTTTATTTTTCCGAGACTCCCCTTTCCATCATCATCAACAACAACTTCTTCTTTATCTCCACCAACCTTGTGGGGATGGCTTCCTGTTACATGTTCGAATACTACAACCGGAAGAATTTTATCATCTCCTGCCAGCTTGAGAATGAACGCTGGAAGGCGCGGCAGGCGAATCTGGAGCTGGAGCACCGGGTGCAGGAACGAACCGCTCAGCTGGCCACCATCAACAAAAACCTGCGTGCCGAGATCGAAGAGAGAAAAAAGGTGGCCCGGGAGCTGCGGGAAATTCACGGTGAGCTTGAGCTCAGGGTGGATGCCAGAACCCGTGAGCTGGTCCGCATCAATGACGAGCTTTCCCAAGCCAAAGAGGCGGCCGATCAGTCGGCCAGGGTAAAGACAGAGTTCCTTGCCAACATGAGTCATGAAATCCGGACTCCCATGAATGCCATCATCGGCATGAGTGACCTGGCCCTGAATGAAGAGATCACACGGGATCAGCGCCGTGAGTATCTGGACATCATCCGTACGTCGGCCCGATCTCTTCTCGGGATTATCAACGACATTCTCGACCTGTCCAAAATAGAAGCAGGCAAGCTGGACCTGGAGGAGACCCCGTTTGATATTGGAAGCCTGGTGGAAAATATCTCCAGCATGTTTCTGGACCAGATCAACGAAAAGGGGCTGGAGTTCATTATCGACATCGGTGATGGAATGCCCGATCGTCTGGTGGGTGACCCCTTACGCCTTCAGCAGGTTCTGGTGAACCTTACCAGCAATGCCGTGAAGTTTACGGAGGAGGGTGAGATCACGCTGCGGATGGGTATGGTGGACGAGACCGACAGTCACGTGACCCTTAAGTTTCAGGTCGTGGACACGGGGATTGGCCTGGACTCCGAGATCAGCAGCAGTCTCTTCGATGCCTTTGCCCAGGCCGATGGCTCCACCACCCGGAAATATGGGGGGACTGGCCTTGGTCTCACCATCTGCAAGCGCATTGTCCAGATGATGGGGGGCACCATTGAGGTGTCGAGCAGTCCGGGGGAGGGGAGCACCTTTACATTTACGGCGCCCATGGCCAAGGACACCACGATTCCCTTGCGTTTTTCCTATGATACCCCGACCCACCTTCAGGATGTGCGGGTTCTGGTGGCCGAAGGCAATGCCACCTTGATGGACGTGCTGGATCGCATGCTCGGTTCGTTCGGATTTGGCGTCTCCTGTTGTGAAAATGGCATGGATGCCCTCTCTGTCCTGGCGGGCAAGCATCAATTTGACCTTCTTATCGTGGACATGAACCTTCCCGACATGGATGGGGTGGAATTGGCGAGAAAGGTGACGATTCAAGGGGCGAGCAGGCGTCCCCATGTCATTCTTCTGGATGCCTTCAGTGCCGGTGTTAACCTGTACGACAAAGATCGCTTCGGCATCGACCGAGTGGTGACCAAGCCGTTGCGGCCCTCCACCCTTTTTGATGCGATCATGGAGACCTTTGGTGAGGAGGTCATCTCCCAGAATATCGCCATGCAGGAGTCTGTGGAGTATGCAGGCACCTATGGCGCTGTTGAAGGGGCCACCGTTCTTCTGGTGGAGGACAACCGGATTAACCAGATGGTGGCAACGGAGATTCTCACCTTTTCCGGCATCCGCGTGGAGATCGCCGAAAATGGCCTTCAGGCCATCGAACGGATCAAGGAGAGGGCCTACGACGCTGTTCTCATGGACATGCAGATGCCCCAACTTGACGGTATGGAAGCCACGCGGATTATTCGAAATGAGCTGAAGTACACAAAGGTGCCCATCATAGCGATGACCGCCCATGCCATGGAAGGGGATCGCGAAGCGTGCCTGGAAGCGGGCATGGACGATTATATCCCCAAGCCCATCGACCGGGCACAGCTGATGGAGGTGCTCTCCCGATACCTGCATAACAGTGGGCCCGAAGCAGGCCCAGCGTCTTCTCCGGAACCAATGCGTAAGGCCCCTGAGATCTTGCCGGCTTTGAATATCCATGAGGGGGTCGAGCGTATCGGTGGGAGCCACGAGATCTACCGATCCATAGTGAAGAAATTTGTGGACCTTTATACCGATCGCCTGGTGGAGATTCGTGCCATGGTGAATACCGGGGATTATACGCGGGCGGCCCATGAGGTCCATGCCATCAAGGGTGCCTCTTCCAATATTTCGGCTAATCTTCTCTTTGCCACGGCCAAAGAGCTTGAATCGGTTTTGAAGACAGGTCAGGAGGCCGAGGCCCTTGAGGGAGTGGAGGCCCTGGAAGAGGCCTTTGTCGATGTTCGCAAGGCGGTCTCCGGGCTTTGAGGTGCAGGGGTGGTCGCTGATTCCGGCGGGCCTCCGTTTTGTTGCAGTGCAACCAGAACCTATGCACCGGTGGCATGTATTGCAGGGCACCGCACTGTCGGCGAATGCGGCCGTGGGGTGTCCGGGGCAACGACACCGGCTGTGCATTTGCAATCTGCTTTTGAGACGAAATCACGCCGTACTGTTTGAAAAAAGGGAAGAAAATCCTGTTGCCACTGTGGTGATGTGGTATACTTATGACCATAAAGGCAGGTGTGCGACTGGACAGAAACCTCCCCATCAAGATGGGTTTGAGTCCTCCTTTATTCCACGTAATTTGAGACACTCTTCGTCTGACTCTGTTTTTCCGATATTCCCCCTATCATGACCCCATGGATCTGTTTCCTTTTGTTTGATGCGTTCTATTCGTGATGTCGCACCCAATGCGACCCCACATGCGCGCCGAAATCGGCGGGGACCCTTACGCCCTCTCGGGATAAGGTGAGGCAACCTGTTGATGCGAGATCTGAAAAATCCCTGCATTCGGCCACAAGCATGGTGCAAGCCTGAGCTGAACACGCCCTGAAACGCACAGACCCGGCCCGCCACGGTGGCGGGTGAAGATGATCCACACTGATGGAGACCTCCCACGCTGTCCGGTATGCCTGCCTTTTATTCATGTTAGCCCGGTGGTTGATTGCAAGGATGACGAGGTGCGCTGCCCCTTAATGCATAAGCAGTCTCCATTGCTGATAATGTACATATCACGCTGCCGGGTTAATAAGACTATCTCAAGGTAAGGACTGTGGTTCACAGTCCACCCATGCCGTTAGCCGCGAAAAGCGCTGGAGGAGACTCCAGATTTTTTTTTAGAAATGAAGGCGCTTTCGCTGTCTGCCGAGGAACAAGGAGGTGCTGTATGAGCGTCTTTATGGATGAAAGGCACAACAAACGTATGCATATTCCCGGCACGATTCAGTACTCACGCGCTCCGGCGGGTGATTACTTTGATGCCGACCTGCTCGACTGCACGGACAGGGGGCTCTGCTTTCAAAGCAAGTGCCCCTATCTTCCTGAAACGCCCCTGGTCATTCGCTCCAAGAACCGGAAGGATCCCTACCGGCAACAAGCCAAAGTTGTGTGGAGTCGGCCCATGAGTCGGTCCACCAGGGAAAATCCTGCGTACAGTGTCGGGGTGATTTTTACCAGTTGATAACGTGGTGAAAGGGGAGCCTGTCGAGTCTTCGAGGGGGGAAAACGGCCTGTGATCTCATGAGATCGCAGGCCGTTTTGCGTATGGTGTTGCAACCTGTCAGGGAAGGGGCTAAAATGACAACCCATATCGTCGCCCTGTCCCGAAGAATGAGAACATCGAGCAGAAAGCCGTGCATTGCAGTTTTGGGGTAACTGAATTTTTTCCCAATAACCCATTGCAGTCACGTTCTACTGCTTTGGCTCGATCATATTTCTTATGAAATGTCCGGGCTATGAAATCGTCTGCTGGAATTTCTTGTCCAGGACGGCATCGATTTTTTCAGGTTTTTTGTTCTTGAGCTGTTTGAGCAGGGCCGCATATTTCGCCATGTCCGTCTCTCCACCCCGGCTGCGTCCTTCCAGGATCAGGGGGAAGAAGATGGCGCAGAGAAGGTGTTGAATGGCGTGCTCTTCCAGGTCCCGCTTCTTCATGGCGTTTACGAATTGGATCACCTCGATGGGTTGTTTACGGATCACCTGGGTTTCCACAAGGCCGTGCAGCAGGATGTGAAGGTAGGGGTTGACCCCCTGTTCCGGCTGGTATTCATGCGTTTCAGGGCTTTCTACCCCGTCCACCTCTTTGATGAACATCGCTTCGTGTTTTTTGATAATCCCGGCATAAAAGATCTCTATCTCGGAAATCCCCTCCAGATTCTGATCCTTCACTTTTCCCCAGAGCTTTAACAGTTCTTCCCTCGAGATCTGAAAATCATCCATGCTCTTCTGTGCTGCGTCCATCTGTCACCTCGTTGCGGTCGGTTCTGTTGATTTTATACCGAATGTAAAAAAAGCAAATTAACCTGTTTTTCCTGTAAATGTCAATTTGGATGAGGCGAACAGGTCATACCATGGGGAGGTTGCCCTCCCCTTATGATTATGCGTTCTGGGCGCTGATGCTGTATTTGTCCATTTTCTTGTAAAGAAGGGTGCGGTGGATTCCAAGGCGTCTGGCGGCCTTGGCTTTGTTGAAACTCTCCTCTTTGAGGGTGGCGGTAATGATGTTTTTCTCCGCGTCGTTCAGGGCCTCTTTGAGGGAGGAGTGGCGCAGGGTCTCCTTTCGTTCGCTGTACTGCAGCATGCAGAAAGGGAGGTCTTCCGTGGTGAGGGTGGATTCTGTCATGGAAGCCACCGCACGTTCCAGGCAGTTCGAGAGTTCCCGCACGTTGCCGGGCCAGGCATAGCCGGTGAGAAGCTCTTCGGCCTCCATGGAGAGGGTCACACCGCTAAGGCCCTCCTTGTCGGCGATGAGTCCGAGGAGGTGTCTTCCCAGCAGGGGGATGTCCTCCCGTCTTTTGCGCAACGGGGGCAGGTGAAGGTGGATGACGTTGATGCGGTAGTAGAGGTCGCTTCGAAAGCTGCCTTCGGCAACCATCTGGGCGAGGTTTCGGTTGGTGGCGGCAATGAGGCGGAAATCAGAGCGAATCACCCGGGTTCCTCCCACACGTTCAAACTCTTTCTCTTCCAGGACCCGTAAAAGCTTGGGCTGCATCTCGAGGGGCAACTCCCCGATCTCATCGAGGAAGATGGTTCCCTGGTGGGCCATTTCGAATTTACCGGGTTTGCCGTCGTTGCGGGCTCCGGTGAAGGCTCCCTTTTCGTAGCCGAAGAGTTCGGACTCCATGAGCTCACGGGGGATGGCCGCACAGTTGATGCGTATAAAAGGGTGGACGCTTCGTTTGCTCTCGTGGTGGATGGCCTGGGCAAAGATCTCTTTGCCGGTGCCGCTCTCTCCGGTGATGAGAACAGGGAAGCTGTTGGAGGTGGCGATGAGGGCCTCTTTCTTGATGCGGTGCATGGGCTTGCTGTCACCCACGATACTCTCAAAGGAGTAGCGGGTGGAGCGCAGGTGGCGAAGCTCCTGCTCGTAGTGTTTCACCTTGGATTCAAGAAGCGAGTATTTTCGGGCGAGGCTGGCAATCTGACGGATGTCTTCAAAGATGATCTGCCCCACGGCAGCCACCACTTTGCCGTTCTGCTTAACGGGGATACGCCGGGCCAGAATCTGTTGGTTGTTGATGGTCTGCACCTGATTCATCTCGGCCTTGCCGGTCTGGGCCACGATGTGCAGGCGGGAGTCGCCCAGGATTTTGGTGCAGTGGGTGCCGATCACCTCTTCATAGGTGATGTCCAGAAACTCCAGGTAGCCCCTGTTGATATCGATGATGTAACCATCCGGGTCCACCACCACGGAGGCGCCGTAGGTGTAGTCAAAAATCAGCTGGTAGTGATCGATCTCTTCCTGGAGCTCTTCAATAATTCTGTCGTTATCGCGTTCCATGGGGCCTTTTTAATCCTGTGGGGGCGTGAAATTAGCCCACCTGTATCTGTTTTACGACACTTTTGGGTGTATCAAAGACGCTATATGTCGCATTTTTGATACAGTGTAAAGCTCTTTTTTGGGCCTTGATCCGGGGCGTAAGGATAATCCCATGTGATCTTGACGAGTTGAGGTCTTTTTAGACGGCCCGTGACGAGGGTGCCCCAGGCAGTGCGTGGGGGCGTTTTTTCCCGGAGAATCATCGGGTTGTACCATAGCGGCGGGCCGGATTCCACACCAAATGCTGAACTTAGGGGGTGTGTCGGCGATATGGATCTAATCTGTCCAATTTCTCAGCGAGTTATCGGTGTTTCCCTGTGGGCAAGGGTTCCGGAACACGTTAGGTTGGTTGGGTGTGATACGTTGTCGGGTTAAGTTCTTGAAAAAACAAGTTAAGGTAGGAATGGTGTGTTGTGTGGCATAACAATTGCTTTGACCAGAGGGCTGTGATGCGGAAGTTTTCGCAGGGAGTCAGCGCCCGATGTCCTCCGGGATAGGGTGATACTTTTCGCGGGCGTTCCCATCACGGATGACCCGGGTTGCAATGGCGCAACCCGAGCCGATACCAGCCCATGACCCTGCCGGGGGAATGGGCGAACGAGAGACATAGAATCATTCGCAAACGGTGATGCGCCAGATGCTTCAAACATACCGGACTCCCACATGCCGGCTGAAGAGATCGAGTGCAGGTGCCACGCCAAGGTGGCAGCCGACTTGTGGATCAGGAGATGGCCCTTCGGGTGACCGTGAAGGCCATGAAAAGGAGTGAGTGAAGATCATGAGAAATGCAGTCATTGTCAGTGGATCGCGTACCGCCATCGGGACCTTCGGTGCTGGCCTCAAGAGTGTCAGCGTAGCCGATCTGGGTGCCGTGGTGATGAAAGATCTCTTCAAGAAAGCCGGTCTCCGTCCCTCTGTAAGCGACGAGATGAAGGCGATCTGTCCTGACACCCTGAAGGATCAGGGCCTCACCGAACTGGAAGCCAAGGGGTATGATTGGGACGAGAGTGCCACCCCTGTTGTTGTTGACGAAGTGATCATGGGGAACGTGCTTCAGGCCGCCCAGGGTCAGAACCCCGCTCGCCAAGCTATGATTCGGGCCGGTCTTCCCAAAGAGACCCCGGCTTTTTCATTGAACAAGGTGTGTGGGTCCGGTCTGAAGGCCATTGCCCTTGCGGCACAGTCCATTATGTGCGGCGATGCAGATGTGGTCCTTGCCGGCGGGATGGAGTCCATGAGCAACGCTCCCATGGCGCTGCCCAAGGCTCGCTGGGGGCACCGCATGGAACTCACCGGTGTCGGGGAAGTGACCGACCTCGTGGTGTACGATGGTCTGTATGAAATTTTTTACGGGTACCACATGGGGATTACTGCTGAAAATATTGTTGAGAAATATGGCATCACCCGCGAAGAACAAGACGAATTGGCCCTTCTTTCCCATACGCGAGCGATGGAAGGGATCCGAAGCGGTGCTTTTAAAGATGAGATCGCCGATGTGATCATCAAGTCCCGCAGGGGCGACACGGTGTTTAATGTGGATGAACGACCCATGGAAACCTCCCTGGAGAAACTCGCCAAGATGCGCCCTGCCTTCAAAAAAGACGGCAGTGTCACCGCGGGCAACGCCTCCGGTATCAACGACGGCGCGGCCGCTGTTCTCGTGATGAGCGAGGAGAGGGCCAAGGAGCTGGGGCTTACCCCCATCGTTAAGATCAAGGGCTTCTCTTCCGGCGGTCTGGATCCGAAGTACATGGGTCTTGGTCCCATCCCCGCCGTCAGGAAGGTGATGGGTCGTCTCGGCATGAATGTTTCCGATATAGAAATGATTGAACTTAACGAAGCCTTTGCTTCCCAGGCCATCGGTTGCCTCAGAGAGCTGAATATTCCCATGGAGAAGCCCAACCAGTTGGGCAGCGGAATCTCTCTCGGCCATCCCATCGGTGCCACCGGCGCCAGGCAGATGGTCACCGGCATGTACCAGATGCAGCGAGAAGGCCTGTCTACCGGCCTGGTCTCCATGTGCATCGGAGGTGGCATGGGCATGGCCATGGTCATCGAAGCCTAAGTCATACAATTGTGTTGAGTACCGGGCGTGTTACGCAGGCACCCCTGGTCTACTGGCAGGAGAAGCCTGGCCCCCGCCCCGTTTTTAAAACTGGTAACGCAACCAAGTGGGCGGGGGCTACAACTCAACGAGACGTGATTTGACCCGGACAGTTCGCACCTGTCACGGAGGTCAATTTCCGACACACAACTTTACATGACAAGGGTGAGACAATGAAAATTATGGTAATCGGCGCCGGAACCATGGGCGCAGAAATAGCTCAGGCCTTCGCACAGAATAAGTTCGACGTGGTTTTAAGGGACATCAACGAAGAGGCTGTGGCCAAGGGCTTGGCCGGCATGGAGAAGCGCCTGGATCGCCTGGTTTCCAAGGGCAAGATTGAGGCGGGTTTTAAAGACGAGGTGCTCTCCCGCGTGAAGGGCTCTGTGGACATCGCAGACGCGGCCTCCTGTGGGCTGATTGTGGAAGCCGCTGTGGAGAACATGGCCATAAAGAAGGTGATCTTCAAGGAGCTGGACGAGGTCTGTCCTGCCGAGACCATTTTTGCCACCAACACCTCGTCGCTGTCCATCACGGAAGTGGCTTCCGCCACGGCACGGCCGGACAGGGTCATCGGCATGCACTTCTTCAACCCCGCCACCATCATGAAGCTGGTGGAGATCATTCGGGGGATGACCACCTCTGATGAGACCTATGCCACCATCAAAGAGGTCACCGAGAAGATCGGTAAGACCCCTGTGGAAGTGGCCGAGGCTCCCGGGTTCGTGGTGAACCGAATCTTGATCCCCATGATCAACGAAGCCATCGGGATCTTTGCAGAGGGTGTGGCTTCCGTCGAAGACATCGACAGCGCCATGAAACTTGGTGCCAATCACCCCATGGGGCCCTTGGCTCTGGGTGACCTTATCGGCCTGGACGTTTGTCTCGCCATCATGGACGTGATGACGGAAGAGACGGGCGATCCCAAGTATCGTGCCCACACCCTCCTCAAGAAGTATGTGAGGGCGGGTTGGCTCGGACGTAAGAGCGGACGAGGCTTTTACGACTACAGCAAGTAAGAAAACGCCTCGCAACAGCTTGTCTGCCGAATTTCATGGGGCAGGGTGCTGCGGGGCCATACAAGCAAGGCGCATGGGTTTGCATACCCGATGCAGGGAACGCATCGTTTCTGTCGCGAAAAAAAACATGGATAGTGGCATGCCGATTGCTACTCTGTTGGGCTCCCGGTTCTAATCGGGGGAGGGTGGCAGCGGCATGGCTCCATGGGATATTCTTTGAAAAATTAAGGGTGTGTGGCTAAGAAAAGACTTGCTTTGAATGAGCAATGCATGTTAAGGGTCCTTCTCACAATCAGTAAACGCTCACAAAGATGTGGGGCGTAATCAAAGCGATGAAGCTTGCTGAAGGGACCTTACAAGAGATGTTCCTGTTGCAGGCTTTTTTAGTTTTGAGACCCTGGTGAGGGAAGAGGGCCACGTCGCTTTGGGAAGGGCGTCGCAGGTGCTGCCATCACCTTTGTTCGAATACATTTATACGACTCAGACCAGAACCTTTAAAAATTGACGATTTGGTTGGCGATGCATCGACGATGCACCGCAGGGGGTAGCTTGTCCCAAAAATCCGGGAAAAGCGTTCGATTCCCCGTAAAATGGTACGATCGTACAAAAAAGGCACAACCAATACCTCACCCGATTTGGTTGGAACGGGTTCTTTTTTTCGCCCCTCGCAAGGCGGAAAAAAGAACCCTGTGGAGATGCGGTGAGGCGTTGAGAAAATAGGTAGGATCCGGGCGGTAGCTGTTTCGCCAGCCTGGAAAAGAAGGGACGATCCGATTTGAGGTGCAGGCACGATTCAGCCGGCCCTGGGATGACTACCCGGGGCTTGACCCTCCTGGATTGCGACATGACACCGAGATGTTTTTTTTGACGTAAGTGCCCCCGCCAGAGGGCATGTCGAGAAAACGTTCGGACAACACACCTGCACTTCCTGTGGCGATGGCCCGGGGTGCTGCCAGACACACCGGGCCGTCGTGCAGGGCATGATGTTACGGGAGAGAGGAAATACAGATGAAGACAACAGAACCCATCCGGATGGAAGCCGGCTTCATGAAGGAAGTGGCCGGGCGAAGTGGACAGATGTTCAACTCATGCTTTCACTGTCGGGCCTGCTCAGGGGGATGCCCCATGGGTGAGGAGATGGATTACCTGCCCAACGATATTATCCGCATGGTGCAACTGGGCCTGAAGCAGGAGGTGCTTGAAAGTGCTTCAATTTGGCTTTGTGTCGGTTGCCTGGCATGCGTTTCAGAGTGCCCCAACGGCATCAGCATTCCAGAAATGATGGATACCCTGCGCCAGGTTGCTCTGGAAGAGAAGGCCAAGATCAAAGAGCCTGAAGTGGTTGCCTTTCACCAGGAATTTTTGGGGCAGGTGAAGCGCTACGGGCGTTTGTACGAGCTGGGCTTTATGACCCGGTATCGCATGAAGTCCCTGCCCGCCCTTCGCGATATTCCCAATTACATGAAATTTTTCTTTTCAGGCCGTTTGAACTTTTTACCCGAGCGGATTCACAAGCGTGTGGATATGAAGAGGCTGAACGAGGTGTGTGATGTCTAAAAGCACGAATAAAGTGATCCCTTTGGGGAAACGACGTATCTGTATCTACCCGGGTTGTTCATTGACAGCCAGCTCGCGTGATTTTGCCGACGCCCTTTTTCAGATGGCCAAGATGGCTGGCATGTGGGTTGAAGAGCTCAAGGACTGGAACTGCTGCGGCGCGTCACCTGCCCACAGCGTTAACCCCGAGTACGCCACCCTCCTTTCGGGCCGTAACCTGATTCTTGCCCAGAAGCAGGGAATTGAAGATCTCTATGTTGTCTGCCCAAGCTGCTATATTCGGCTTAAAGAGGCGGTTCACAAGCTCGACAACGACGAAAGGCTCCGCAACAAGCTCTTCGAAGCTTACGGCACCGAGTACACCGGTGAAGTGAAGGTCCGTTTTTTCCTGGAAGCTTTGCAGCCCGGGGACGAGGCGATCTTTAAAGAGAGAATGAACCGGTCTCTGGAAGGTCTCAACGCCGTTATTTACTACGGCTGTCTCATGTCCCGACCTGAGCGGGTCACCGGTTTTGAGCTGAAGACCTACGAGTCCAGCATCATCAACTTTGTGGAGAACACTGGTGCCAAGGTGATCGACTGGGGTGCGTCATCCCGTTGCTGTGGTGCCCACCTGGCCGTATCGCGACCCGATCTCTCCGATCGCCTTGTGGATCGGATCCTCGAGCAGGCCAACCGTGCCAAGGCCAACTGCATCGTGACTTTTTGTCCCTTGTGCCAGGTAAACCTGGAGATGCGTGGTACTGCCAAGAACCGGCTTCCTGTTTTCTTTATTCCCGAGCTGGCCGGTTTCGCCTCCGGGGAAGCAAAAGCTGAAAAATGGGCGCGTCGCCATCTGGTCAACCCCATGCCCCTTTTGAAGACGAATCGAATTCTTTAAGGCTGATTGCCGGCCCGCCCGGACACCCTGATTGAATACTCCCCGAGAGGGTTTATCCTCCCTCTTTCGGGGGGCTTCAGGGCAAGCGGGCTGAAGGCTTGCTTACGTCAGGACGAGCGCAGGGCGCTCTCGTCTTGCCCAGGTTTCTGATGTGAGATTCTCACCCACACGACACAGCTTCAGCCTGTTTGTTATAAAAGCCCCCGGTTTTTTACCGGGGGCTTTTTGCGTTTTGAGCCTGGGTTTCACGTGTGTTCCTCATGCACTGAGGCCTTGCGTTACGTCCGTCTGGGAGCAGCACTGGTTGACCTGTGGTGGATATAACTAAAGTTTTTCTTTGCGATGCCGATATTAAGTAAAACCAAAAATTGTTATGTGAATGCCTGGTTAAGTCAATCTCGTACTTCAGGGGGATTGGGCGTTGGCACTGCAGGTTGTGTCTGTTTTTCAGGTTACTGTGGGTGGTTTGGATTTCTGCTGCATGCCTGTGCCAGGTGAATAAGCCGGAAAAGATGAGCTTTTCTGTGGGGATAGATAGTTTGACTGGAGACTTCTCCGGCCTCCTCTCTTCGGCTGATAAGTAACTTCAGGTTGTGTTGAAATGGAGGGTGAAACGTGTTTGCTTCGTTAAGTCTCAGAAAAAAGTTGGTCTCGGGTTTTACTCTGGTTGTTGTTGTGCTTCTGGTGGTGGGATTGACGGGGTATGTCAGTTTGAATCGGGTGATCCGTCAATCCAATAAGGGGATCATGACCCTGGAGCTTAATTCTGCAATGAGTGCGTTGATCGGTAAGCAGGCTCTCTATGAACGGGAAGGAAAACCGAGTCAGTATGAAGCCCTTGGTAAAGGGGTCGAATCCGTGGGCGGAAAGGTGGAGGGCTTTCAACAGCTCGTGGGGAAGACCGATGCCGTTAAGGAGCTGATGGCTGGGAAGGCTCTTTACGGGCAGCACCTGGCATCGCTCAACGAGGCCAAGCTCAAAAAGGCCGACATTCTGGTGACCCTTCAAAAAAGTGCATGGGAGGTCAAAAGTGTGGTGGCCCAGGAGGCTGGTATGGCAGAAGAGGCCATTCGTGAGGAGATGTTGAAAAACAGCACCCACGAGCTTAAGAAGAATGCCTTTGCGTCGGTGCGCAACCTGGTTGATGTGGCCCACGATGCCGTGAAAGGTATGCATGCGTCGGCACGTCCACGAAATGAGGCCCTTCACCTGATTCGGAACATGCATTTTGAAGGGGACAACTACTTCTTTGTGGTGGACTCTGATTTTACCCTCATGGCCCACGGTGCCAATCAGACGCTCGAAGGGATGGATTTTTCCAGGATCAAGGACAAGAAGACCGGGAAGGCCTTTATGGTCGATGTGGTGAATGGGGCCGTGAAAGACGGGGCGTCCGTGACGGAGTATTTCTGGACCAAGCCGGGAATGGGGGATGCGGTCTTTCCCAAAGTAACGGTGGCCCGTTACTTTCAGGCCTGGGATCTGGTGATCTGTGCGGGTGTCTATGTGGACGACATCGAACAGGCCGGGGAGGCGTTGAACGAGCAGATTGAGGATGGCTTTTACAGGCTGCAGGAGATCCGGGAGGTGGGCACCCTTCTCATGGATGCCCGGTTGAGCGCCCTGTACTACATGGCATTTCGCATAACACCTGAGAAGGTGAACGAGACCTTGGTTGAGCTGATGGAGAGCGATTCGGCAACGGATGCCGTGAAGGCCTCGGCCAATGAGTACATGGCCAACTGGGATGGTTATGTGGCGCAGGATGTCCTCGAAATGAAGAGCGGCCAGGACGCCCGTGGGGTCATCGGCCAGGCCTCGACCGCCATGGATGCCATGGCCGAGGAGGCTCAAAGGGCCTTTGGAAGTGCGGCATCCTCGGGGAAGACGGTGATTGTGTTGTTTATCCTCATTGGTGTGGGGATGGCGGTTGGCGCAGCCGTTCTCTTGATTGTTTCTATTACCACCCCCTTGAAACAGACCAGCGCCATGTTGCGGGATATTGCGGAAGGGGACGGTGACCTCACCCAGCGCCTTACCGTGACCACACGGGACGAGCTGGGGGATGTGGCCCGCTGGTTTAACACCTTTGCTGAGAAACTGCAGGTGATGATCAGCGAGATTGCCGGGAACTCCGAGACCCTTGCTGCGTCGTCGGGAAGGCTCACCACGCTGGCCGGGCAGATGGCCGGAGGTGCCGAAGCGACATCCGAGAAGGCCCATGGCGTGGCCGCTGCCGCTGAGCAGATGAGCTGCAACATGAACGACGTCTCCCAGGAGAGCGAGCAGTCCGCCGGCACCATCAACACCATGGCCTCGGCCACCGAGGAGATGACGGCAACCATCGGCGAGATCGCTCAAAATTCCGAGTCCGCCCGTACCATTACCGGTGATGCCGTGGGTCAGGCAAAACGGACCAAAGAGAAGGTGGGGGCCCTGGGGGAGTCGGCGACAGAGATCGGGAAGGTGACGGAAACCATCGCAGACATCTCAAACCAGATCAACTTGCTGGCCTTAAATGCCACCATCGAGGCTGCCCGCGCAGGTGAGGCGGGCAAAGGGTTTGCCGTGGTGGCCGATGAAATCAAAGAGCTCGCAAGGCAGACGTCCGCCTCCAGCCAGGAGATCAAGGAGCGCATCGCAGGGGTCCAGGACTCCACCGATGAGACCGTGACGGAGATCGAGGCCATCACCGACATCATCGACAACGTCAACCAGATCGTCATCACCATTGCCGCTGCCATCGAAGAGCAGTCCGTCACCACCTCGGAGATCTCGGGCAACGTCAACCAGACCTCCTCCGGCATCCAGGCCATGAACGACAAGGTCCTGGAGAGCTCCACCGTGGCCCGGGACATGGCCGTTGAAATTGCCGATGTCAATGAAACCGCGGCCCATATGACCGAGGTGAGTGCCAAGGTGAGCAGCAACGCCGAGGAGCTGCAGGGGCTTTCCGGTCAGCTTAAGTCACTGGTGGGGAGGTTTAAGGTGTGAGAGGGGCGATGGGCAAATCGGCTATAGGCTATCGGTGATAAGGCAAGGGCGAAAAGGCTCTTTGTTAGCGACCGTTCAGCTGTCGTAGCTCAAAAGTGCCTCCGGCGGCCCAGCCGGGGGCAACAGCATGCTGAATAGTTACAAGCTGTTTTGCCTAACCCGGATATTTCATGAGAAAACGATGTCGATAGAATAATAGCTCATAATATCAGTTTGTTATTGTGGAAAAGTAAGTTGCTCAAAAAATACAAAATGTAATTTACAGTTTCCAATTCGATTTTCTCACCCTTCTGGCGAGCCGAGTGCACCCATCTATTGCGTTATCAGAGCCTTGAGATAAACCACTACATCTGCAGCTCTGATGCCTTGAATATGGGGGCACCCGCCTCGTGAAATTTCCGGGCTAAGTGGCTTCGCCACCCTTGTCCCCGGAGGCAGCCCTTTTTCTTCTTGTTCCCACACCGATGTATCAAAATGGTTGACCCCTGTCGGATCTGAAAATAAAGTGACCGCCATGATGTCGGAGGCTTTGGCCTTGTTGGTTGAGTTACTTTTTAGAACTGGGGTGGTTTTACTACGATGCGTTCAATTTTGACACTGTCCGTCATGCCCGGCGGGGTGCCGCACCTGGAGTGGGGCGAAACCCAGCGGGCGGTGGCGGCGTCCCTTGACACGTTTCAGCGGGATCTTTTTGACCGGTTTCAGCGGGAACCGGAGAGCTGGCTCTTTACCCTGGGCTGCCTGGCCCTTCCCAAGGGGGTGGACCCTTCCATTGCCTGGATGGCGTCGGTGGCAAAGAGATTCGTGAATGAACTGGTCCGTCTTCCCGACTTGGAAGAGTGGACGGAAGCGGTCACGGTTCTCCTGAATGAAGAAGCCCTCGACGAGTTTGCCGCAGCGGTCCCCATGATGGTGGGGGGCGAGCTGGTTGACATCGCCATGCTGGAATCGGTGTGGGCATCCCTGGGGAACGGGTACTCAGCTCTCCTGGCCGCCCATGACGGCAAAGTGGCCTCTCTTTTTGAGGCCTTGAATCCCGCCATTCACCTTGCGGGTCGGGTCTTTTTTCACCTGGTGGAGAACAAAACCGGGGCTCTCCCCTTTGCCTTTATGGCCACCTACTCCCAGGCAGGAGGCGCCGGGGAGCCCCCTCGTCACCTGCCCATGAAGCGCGCCATCGACCTCTTTGATGACGAGGCGCTGGTGTCGCTTCTCTCAACGGTCTACCGCGCGGCATCGGAAAGCGAGCTGGTGGATGGCCTGGTGGAAAGCGGCGAGCTCTTTCACCCCCTGGCATGGGATTCCGGGGAGGCGTTCCAATTCTTAAAGGAAGTCCCCCTCTACGAATCATGCGGTGTTATCTGCCGTATTCCAGACTGGTGGAAGCCCAAAGGCTCCGGCGTCCGGGTCAGTCTCTCCATGGGCGACAAGCCCCCCTCTTTGTTGGGGGAGGCAGCCCTCGTCAGCTTTCGGCCCAGCCTGGTCATGGGGGAGATGGAACTCACCGAAGAGGAGGCCCGGCAGATTCTTGCGGAGAGCGAAGGGCTCGCCTTCTTGAAAAACAGGTGGGTGGCCGTTGATCATAAGAAATTGGCCCAGGCCTTAGCGGCGTGTGAGCGGGCACAGGAGCTGGCCTACGAGGGGCTCTCCCTTGGCGACGCCATGCGCCTACAGCTTCGACCCGAGCTTTACCTGGACGCCTCCATGGCAGAGGTGGATTACGAGGTCTCCCGAGGGGAGTGGATGGCCTCGACCTTTGCAAAACTGGAAAATCCGTCCCTGGCGCCCAGCGTCAAGCCGGGGCACGGGTTTGCGGCCTCGCTTCGCGGCTACCAGCAGCAGGGGCTCAATTGGCTCTCCTTTATGGAGACCCTTGGCTTCGGTGCCTGCCTGGCCGATGACATGGGTCTTGGCAAGACGGTGCAGATCCTCTCCTACCTCCATGCCCGTACCCGAACGAAGGGGCAAGGCCCCTCTCTCTTGGTGCTTCCCGCCTCCCTGGTGACCAACTGGCTTCAGGAACTTGAGCGATTTACCCCGACTCTGTGCGTCATGGTGGCGCATCCCGATTATGTGCTGCCGATAGATGGCGAGACCCGTGCAGCCGCCAAAAAACGATTGGGAGAAACGGGGCCGGACGGGATGTCAGGGTGTGACCTGGTGATTACTACCTACACCCTGGTTCAGAAATACCCCTGGGTCGCTTCTCGCAAATGGGATTGCCTGATTCTCGACGAAGCCCAGGCCATTAAAAACCCCGCCACCCGCCAGACCCGAGCCGTAAAATCCCTCTCCGCCTCCCACCGCATTGCCATGACCGGTACCCCGGTGGAGAACCGCCTGGCCGACCTCTGGTCCCTCTTTGATTTTTTAAACCCCGGGCTGCTGGGAAGTCGAAGTGAATTTTCCGACTTTTGCAAACGCCTGCGGGAGGATCCCAATAGATACGCCCGCCTGCGACACCTCATTTCGCCCTTTGTGTTGCGTCGCCTGAAGACCGATAAGACAATCATCTCCGATCTTCCAGATAAAGTGGTGATGAAGAGCTATGCCGGCATGTCCAAAAAGCAAGTCGTGCTTTACCGCAAGGGGGTGACCGACCTGACAAAGCGGTTGGATGCGGCCGAAGGGATACAGAAACGGGGCCTTGTGCTCTCCTCCCTGATGAAGTTCAAGCAGCTCTGCAACCATCCGGACCAGTACGTGGGCACCGGGGATTTTAAAGAGAGCGAGAGCGGCAAGTTTCAGCGCCTCCGCGAGATTTGCGAAACCGTGCTGGAGAAGCGTGAGCGGATTTTGGTCTTCACCCAGTTCAAAGAGATGACCGAACCCCTGCGCGGGTTTCTTGAGGCCATCTTCGGCCATCCGGGGCTGGTGCTTCACGGGGGCGTGCCCGTGGGGAAGCGGGCCGAGCTCATCGACACCTTCCAAGCCGACGCGTATTGCCCCTTTATGGTCCTTTCGCTGAAAGCGGGGGGCGTGGGGCTCAACCTCACCCGGGCCAACCACGTGGTCCACTTCGACCGGTGGTGGAACCCCGCCGTGGAAAATCAGGCCACGGACCGGGCGTTCCGCATCGGGCAGAAAAAAAAGGTGATCGTTCACACCTTTGTCACCCGAGGGACCCTGGAAGAGAGAATCGACACCATGCTCGACGAGAAACGCGATCTTGCCGATGAGGTGGTGTCGCAGTCCGGCGAGACGCTGATCACGGAGATGGCCGATGAGGAACTGGTACAGCTCTTTACATTGACACTATAACGATGCGGGGCGCTTTATTGCCATGAGTTATTACGGGTATCCAAAATATGTATCGGTGGCGGAAAAAAAAGCCAAAGCCGAGAAAAAACTGAAGCAGTTGAAAAAGAAGAACCCCGGCATCACGCCTGTGACGATTACGGGGCGAACCCTGGCCCGAAGCTGGTGGGGGAAGGCGTGGAACGAAAACCTGGAACGGTACGCCGATTTTGCCTACCGCCTGGAGCGTGGCCGAAGCTACGTACGGCACGGGGCGGTGCTCGATTTAAAGGTCACCTCAAGCAAGGTGACCGCCCTGGTCCAGGGAAGCGGCAGAACACCCTATGAGGTGACCGTGAAGGTCGTGCCCATGATGATCTCGAAATGGCAGGCCCTGAAGGCGGGCGCGGTGGGGACCATGGATTCGGTGCAGGCGTTTATGGCCGGCCGCCTGCCAGAGGCCATGGCCGATCTCCTGACGGAAAAGGGAAAGGGCCTTTTTCCCTCGCCCAACGAGATCTCCTTTGCCTGCAGTTGCCCGGATTCGGCCTCCATGTGCAAGCATGTGGCGGCCAGCCTCTACGGCGTCGGCGCACGACTCGACGAGGACCCCTCCCTTCTGTTTCTGCTGCGGAAGGTCAGTGTCCAGGACCTGATTACCGAGACCGTTACCGAGACCCGAGGGGAGATGTTGAGCAAGGCCAAAAAACGGACCGGTCGGGTCATGGAGGATGTGGGCGGACTCTCGGACCTGTTTGGCATCGACCTTGGCGGCGGGGATCTCGAACCTTCATCACCCAAACGAACCGCAAAGGGCCGACAAAAAACAGGGAAGGCACCCGTTAAAAAAAACACCCCGGTAAAAGGCGTGGGGAAGAAAAAGACCGTGGCGAAGCCAAAGGTTGCGGCAAAAAAGGGGGTGGAGAAGAAAAAAAATA